>ULUL01023708.1_pt1 | contig 15143 bp, 12 predicted proteins | sample 1958481 | NCBI WGS metagenome assembly ULUL01 (sample SAMEA4835759, study PRJEB28245) | human gut metagenome | biome: gut microbiome; material: fecal sample | place: Denmark | collected 2008 | reverse complement strand
CTGCGCACGCCTTCAATTATGCACTGTAGAACAAATCTTCTTTATTTGGATAAATTGCGCTCATACGCGGTGTTAAGACTTGTTGGATAAACTCCGGTTTAGTTGAATATTTTTTATATTTCTTTGCTTCGCCAGCATATGCCATTACATCAACAGCGCGTTCGTTAGTAGTTTTAGAGAAAAGACTTGTATGATCTGTTACATATTTTGCAGCTTCGACCTTGTCCCCCGACTGGCCTTCAAACATTATTTTTACAACTTTATAGATAACTTCAGATGACATACCGGGAGTTTTTAAAATTTGCTTGCCGTATCCTTGTTTCACAAGGCCTGAAAGCATATTCGGGCAGTATCTACAAATTATTGTTAAAGCTGTTCCCTGCATTGACTGCGGGAGTTTTGAAAGCATTTTGTACTGTTCTTGTGGTGAAGCTGATACAAATTCTTTTACATATGCAATCTTTAAATCTTTTTCGCTTACATCAGGCTTGGAAGCTGCCTTATTTATTGTTGCCAGCCCCTCTGAAATATATTCAGCAGATTTTTGCGAATATTTATTTTCAATAGTATTAATATATTGAGCGCTTTCTTGAGCAGTATCAGCAACAGCTTTTTCTGAGCATTTGTCTAACTGAACAACTGTGGCTTCTATGGCTTTTTCGTTACCGGTTTTATAAACTTCTCGAATTGCATCGGCCTGAACGCTCTCATCATATTTGTTAATATTTGACGCAGCATGTTCTAAAACTTCGTCGTGTTTTGAGGTTAAAACAACCTTATGAATATCAAGTTGATTAGATTTATCGCAGAATTCAATTTGATCAGCGATATTCATCTGAATTCTTTTTGCGTCTTTTTCTGACAAAGTTTCGGTTGCAGACATTGTGTTTTTAGCTGCAAAAACCTGGTTGTCTTTATCTAATTTGTGAATAGTTGTGCTGACGCCTTCGATAACTTCAGCTTTGCCTGTACTGTTTGCTTTTTCTACTTGTGATTTTTGGACTGTTTTATCTGTTTTATCGATGTTCTTTGCAAAAATTACCTGTGTTGACGTGTCGTATTTCTCATCTTTGTTTTCAAAAACGGCAGAACCTATTTGTTCTTGCTGTTGAGGTTTGTACTTGTCGAGGTTATCGACGTAACTTTGTGTTACTTTGTCTTTATTTGAGGTTAAGATTATCTCAACGTTTTTCGCTGCATTTTCTTCGCCGAAAATTTCATTAGCATTTGCCGCAGCAGAAGAGGCAACTTTTTCTGAAATTAACCCTTCTTTTGTAGCTTCAGCAACTTCTTTTGAGGCTTCCGTCTGGGTCTTAACGTCGCCGGTTTCAGCGGCATGCTGCATTTTTAATGCAGCCATAGCATCATCGCCTTCTCTTATTCCTGTTATATATTTTATGTCTACACCTTTAAGCTTCATCGCTGCTTTGAACAAAATAAGCTTATCTTCAGTGTCGTAACAATTGAACAATAATTCTTTAAATTTTGCAGGGGCTTCTTCCGGTGAAACAGAATCCATTTCAGATTTGAGATAGACGGATGCCGCTTCAATATATTCATCACTGCCGCGTTCTGCGCCTTTTGCATGAGCCATAAATAACTCATTTTTTTTCATTTTTTCTAATGTTGAAGACTCGTGATCTGATGAACAGTCGCCCCAGACAGTTAAATCACCATCACTATACTTTTTAGCTTCCTGATAGCTTTCGTATTTTTGTTTTTCAAAATCAGTTAAGCAGCTTGTGTCGCCGTTGTTTTCTTTAACCTTTGCTTCAAGATATTCAGAACGAATAGATTCCAATTGGTCAGAAGGCAAAGAATAAAAAGAACCGCTTCTTTCGCTGCCTGATTTCTGCATATAATATTCGTAAGCTTCTTCAGATAATTTATTAAAGTTTTCGTGATAATGCCTATGCTCAACAATATGCTCAGCATTTTCTTTAATCTGTTCTGTAAGACTGGCTCTTTCTCCACTCAGCAAAAAGTCGTTGGTTTCACTGTTGCCTAGAACGAAAGCACCCGCTAATCCAGCTTTATCTTTAACTGTTAATTCATTCCAGTTCTCAATGTTTTCAGCCAATGCTTTTTCAACTGAATTTTGTGCCCCCAGCTTTTGTTCCGGCGATAATGTTTCCCATTTTTCACCAAGCTGGCTTTTGGTAAAGTTTTCTAAAAAGTATGCGTACTTTTCTTCATCTGAAAATTTCAGAAAATCATCATAGTAAACGCCGGTTTGCTCGTAATCTATAAAAAATTGTTTATTTGCTTCGCTGTTAAAATCTACTTCAACGTTATATTCTTCAGCTTTTATGTTTTCTTTTGCAGAAGGCTTATTTTCTGATGAAGCAAGCGTTTGGTTATTATTTTGAACTGCGGTTTTTGGTTCAGTTTCTGCCGCGTTCTTTTTGTCCAAAAATTCCTTTATTTCGTTTTGCGTCATTGAATCAGGGTCTATACCCTTTGAACGTAAGTATTTTTTATCTTCCTCTGATAATAGAACACCGTTTTTAAAATTGATATTAATATTTTCGTTTTTCGTTGTTGTTTTTGATGCAGAAGATGCGCCTGTACCTATATTAGATACAGTTCCACTTTGTGTTTGTGGAATTTTGAAACCATTTGACATAATTTTACTCTCATTTATACTCTACCCATGTAAAAACATGATGAAATCAATGATTTCACCATGTTAACAAAATATTTACATTAGTTTACATGAAATTGGTTAATTATACTTTAACATCTGCCACGCACCAGCACCAGCAGGATCTTTGTATTTTTTTGTATATAGTGTCTGTATTGCATCAGGAGCATCCTTTAGCCTTACATCTGTCGTGAAAATTTCATTTGTAAACGCGTTATTAAACGACTCTTTTTGTGCTATTTCAAGCAAGTATCTAATTAAATTTTTATCAATTATACAAGCCTCTTTGCCTGTGCTGGAATTTTTGAGAACAATTGTACCTCTAATATGCTCTTGAGCAGGTGAAGTATTAACCACTGTGAATTGAATTCCGCTAACTTCTGCATAACGAGATTGATCGTAGTTCTTTTGATCCGCAACAGCAATCTTTTCAAATGTTTCAGGGTTTCCATCTGTATCTATTTTGTAAACATACATAGGTTCTCCATTACTTTTTTCAATTAAAGATACAACTCTGGTGTCGCCAATCTCATCTGATTGTTTAACATATACATTTTGGTATACAGAAGGATTTGAAACACCTTCACGCAGTAAATTGCCTGACGAAGCCATTCTTACGTTTAGCGTAGTTGTAGGTTGTTTAGATACATTACAGCTATTGAAACGTGAATCCTTTCCACTTACAACTTTTTCAAGAAATGTACAGATTTTCGGATCATCGGTGTAAGTAAGCTTATCATCTTTCCATAGATCTATATACTTAACATACGGTATCTCAAAAGATTCACCTTTTTCACCATCATCGCCTACAACCTGGATTTTTACGCGGCCGATAGATTTAACTTCACCGTAAGCGAGATGGCCAATACCCATGTCCTCTGTCAAAACAATTCTCTTAATGTCTTTACTATCCTTTTTATCACTATAGTATGTTATACGGCGCTCAGAACTAAGTATACCGCCACTTTCTCCTAATTTATCAAAACCTATAGTCTCTTTGTACTTTGGTACTTTATCTTCTTGAACATTTTCAACATATATTTCGTTAATATCTGCATTTTCTGAAGCATTAATATTTGCCGTGTTTAAAGGGCTCATTGCAACAAGCGTTGCCAGAGGAATTGCTTTTAGCGATGATGTTGTACTTCTTTGATTTGAATTTTCTTGTGTGTCTTTCTTTTTTGCCGCAAAATTAATATTTTTATAGTTATTTGCGCGATAACTTAAGACCGGATTTACTAACATTTTCATACTCCATTTTTATTTTTTATTAACCCCATGTAATTTGTTCATGTTAAATCATTAACAAATTTTTTTTTGCTAGCAGAATTATTAATTATAAATCTTAATTCCCTTTATCGTTTGATTATAACAAGGGTTTAAGGGTTTGTAAAATTGTATATAAGATTTTAATATTTCTTAACACTTGCGTGCGCTTTATTTTTGTTGTAACTTCATGGTGTATATAAATGTTTACTAAAAGAAGGAGAACTCACATGAGTGAAAGAAAATTAGTTGGAACAAATGAAATGTTCAAAAAAGCGCTTGCCGGCGGTTACGCTATTGGTGCTTACAACGTTAACAACATGGAAATACTACAAGGTATTGCAGAAGCTGCTGAAGAAACTCAATCACCAATTATTCTTCAAGTTTCAGCAGGCGCAAGAAAATATGCTAACCAAACTTACTTAATTAAACTTGTTGAAGCAGCTCTTGCGACAACTACTGTACCTATTGCTTTACACTTAGACCACGGTGCTGATTTTGAAATATGTAAAGCTTGTATCGACGGCGGTTTCTCATCAGTAATGATTGACGGCTCAAGATTCCCTTTGGAAGAAAACATCAAATTAACTAAACAAGTAGTTGATTACGCTCATCCGCGCGGAGTTTCTGTTGAAGCTGAGCTTGGTAAATTAGCAGGCGTTGAAGATGATGTTAAAGTTCACGCTAAAGATTCAACTTACACAGACCCTGAAGAAGCTGCTAGATTTGTTAAAGAAACAGGCTGCGACTCTTTAGCTGTTGCTATCGGAACTTCTCACGGCGCTTACAAATTCAAAGGCGAAGCGAAACTTGACTTTGAAAGACTTGCTGAAATCAAAAAAGCTGTTAATGAAGCTGTTGGATATGACTTCCCGCTTGTTCTTCACGGTTCATCATCTGTTCCTGCTGAATTCGTTGCTAAATGCAACAAGTTTGGCGGTAACTTGCCTGACGCTCAAGGTGTTCCTGAAGATATGCTTAACTACGCTTCTAAACACGGTGTTGCAAAAATCAATATCGACACTGACTTGAGACTTGCAATGACTTCAACTATCAGAGAATTCTTCTGCGAACACCCTGAAAAATTCGACCCGCGCGAATACATGGGACCTGGTAGAACTGCCGTTAAAGAAATGGTTAAACATAAAATGGTTGACGTTCTTGGAACAGCAGGACATGCAAAAGACTAATTCTTTTTTGAACATACAAAAAAAAAACCGCTTTTAACAAAGCGGTTTTTTTATAAAACGATTACACTTTTTTGCGATGTTCTAATAACCATTTCACAGTATCAAAATCATTACCTTTAGCAGGATTTATAGCTCTTGCCGTTTTTTCAAGAAGATTTCCCACACAATAGTCAACTAAATCAGTTTTGGGAAATAATGGTACCAAAGAATGCGCCATATCCGTTCCAACACTGTTATTAAAGGTTTTTCCATTATATTTAAAATTTACCCCTAACTGATTGGAATCACCTCGTTTTACTCCAAACAGCACAGTTTCTCCGGGCAAATCCTTCGTAATATCTTCAAACCTTTTAGTAGTAATAGCAACCATAGCTTTAGCGTTGGGAGCCACGCCAAAACACTGATTTTTGTAAGCTCTAACGCCATCCATGCCATAATCTTTGTAAACAGATTTAACTCCTTTTACAAACTTTGACAATCCGTTAAAAAAACTTACTCTATAACCACCTGCATCGTTAAAAGTTTTAAAGATTGCCTCGTAAGCGTCCGGCTGAATTAAAAGCTTGGAAGTAAAAGCCGGAACTTTTCTTGCGGTCTGTTTTTGTGAGTACACCTGATAAGCAGAGTAATTTGTATCTATCATATCAATCCTTTCATAATTTTCCAATAATCATTAAAATTGTCTAAATATTTTTTTTGTCAAAATAATACAAATATTTACAAAATATAACAATAAATTTTTAAAGACAAAAAATAAAGCGGCCAAATTAACGGCCGCGTTTAATACTTCCAACAGTATTATAATTAAGTTAATAAGTTATTTTTTTAAAAAGTCAGGAATTTCAATGTTTGTAAAACCTGAACCTGCTTGAGGCATTGAAGGTCTTCTTGATTGTGCGTTTACAACATTGCTGTTATTAAATGCACCTGAAAAGAAATCTGATGCGCTTAGTTGTTTAACTTCAGTTTTTACATCGGCTGTTACAGGCTGGTTTTTCAATTCAAAACCAGTTGCGATAACTGTAACCTGAATTTCGCCTTGAATATTTTCGTTAACTGCTGTACCGATAATAACAGTAGCGTCATCAAGGACTGCATCGTGAATAATGTTAGCCGCATCAGTGATTTCGTGAAGCGTCATGTCAGGGCCGCCAGTGATATTAACGATTACACCAGAAGCACCGTTGATTGAAGTTTCAAGAAGTTGAGAGTTAATAGCGATTTCAGCAGCTTTGATAGCTCTGCCTTCGCCTTGGCCGCGGCCGATACCCATAAGTGCGGAGCCTGAAGCCTGCATAACATTTTTAACATCAGCAAAGTCAACGTTGATTGTACCAGGTACGGTAATGATATCAGAAATACCTTGAACACCGCGGAGCAAGACTTCATCGACAATAATGAATGATTCTGTTAATGAAACCTGGCGGTCAACTACTTGAAGTAATTTATCGTTCGGAACAACGATAACGGCATCAACTGCTTCTCTAAGTTTTTCAAGGCCTTGTACAGCTTGATTTTGGCGTTTTCTGCCTTCCCAAGAGAAAGGTTTTGTTACAACTGCAATTGTTAAAATGCCAAGTTCTTTTGCAATTTTTGCAACGACAGGAGCAGCGCCTGTACCTGTACCGCCGCCCATTCCGGCTGTGATAAATACCATATCAGCTCCATCTAAAGCTTCTGTAATTTCTTGTTGAGCTTCTTCTGCTGCTTTTTCGCCAACTGCCGGATCTCCGCCTGCACCAAGACCTGCTGTTGATTTTGCGCCCAATTGAATTTTGTTTGGTGTTTGCGCAAATTCCAAAACTTGTAAATCTGTATTCATAAGCCAGAACTCTACACCGGACAAGCCCGCTTTTATCATGCGGTTAACTGCGTTACCGCCACCGCCGCCTACACCTATAACTTTTATTTTTGTCGGGTTAATAGGAGAGCGCTGGATTGGAGTTTGGCTATTTGTTGTTTCATCTTTCTTTGCGAAGATATCTGATACGAAATTTTCCACTTTTTTACCTCTTTATATTACATATTACTTGATTTCGGTCGTTTTCGCCCGGTTGGATTAATAGTATCGGGCAACCCCAATAATATATTAACATACTATTTTAAATAGAAAAAAAGTACAATAATTTTCAAAGTATTATGAACAAAAATTAATATAAATTAACGCAAGACCATGGTTTTGGCGGGTTTCATTGTATTACAGCAGGAGAAATTCCCCAATGAAGCTTGTCTGAAAGAATTGCGTAAAAATCAGAATTATTTAAAAGAGCAAGTTTTGCTTTGTACTCAGATTTTTTAATTTCTAAAGAGGATTTGAATTCATAAAAATTCTGGCCGTCAGTGGAAACCACATAAGTTGAATTTTCACCGCCTGAGGAAACGGTTATTATTTCATTATCGGGAATTACGAGAGGGCGGGCATTGAGAGTATGCGGACAGATTGGCACAATTACAAATGCATTTAATTTCGGCGACAAAACCGGCCCGCCCGCCGAAAGCCCATAGGCCGTCGAACCCGTCGGTGTTGAAACTATAATCCCGTCTGCAAGGTAATCACATACTAATTTTCCGTTAATTTTTAAAGAAAATCGGGATGTGCGACCTGTTGAAGTTCCTTTTATTACAAAGTCATTTAACGCAATATTGCCGCCGCTTTCGAGCATAATTCTGTCTTCAACAACGAATTCTTTTTTAAGGATTTTTTCTACAGAAAGCCTGATGTGCTCCTTTGACGACTGCGAAAGAAACCCTAAGCGCCCCAGGTTTATACCGAAAATCGGCGTCTCTGTTTTGGCGTAAAATCTGGCGGTTTTAAGTATAGTACCGTCGCCGCCGATTACAAATACAAAGTCATAACCAGATTTTAATTCGTCAATATTTAAGATATCAGCTTTAATATTGTTTTCATGTAAAATATTGTAAAGCGTATCTTTTACATTAACAGAATTTTGGATTTCTTTATTAAAACATATTGCATATTTTTTCATCACTTGAGAAATATAGCATAATAATATATTTATAGCAATGTTTTAATATTTTTGTAATTAATACTGCACCTTAAGCGGGTAATCTTTCGGAATTTTCCAGCCGTTGTACTGGATATATAAGGCACAGTATGACTGACTTTGTTTATTACAAGCACGAACACCGCCTCCATCAGCTTCTGAACGAGGGCTTCCCTCGACAATTCCGTTCAATGTGCCGTCCCAAGCATATTTATATGGTTCAAATGTGCGTCCGATCGGAGACCAGCCTGGATATTTTTTTTCGTTCCCAGGACCATAGACAAAAGCAAAATCGCAAACGCCGTAATTTAAACTAGCCAGTGGCCCATTCCCTTTTTTACATTTAAAAAAGTCTTTTGTATAAAAACGCCAATCTGACAATTGAGTACCGCCGCCTAAAGGTATAAAACAGCCGCCATCTGCCAAATAAAATATGGGGTAATCACCTGAATATTTTGTTTCAGTAATCTTCATATATGGCGCAAGGTATTTATTTACCCATTTTTCTTTTGAAGTTTTGCCTTGCACAGGACGGCCTTTTATGTCGGTGTCAAGATCGTCGAACTTTGCATACCAGTATTCTCTGTCTCCGTAATCCACTTCTGCTAAAGTTATGGCCTGGTTAATTGCGGAGTAAAACTTCGCCAAGCGTGTTTCAACGACTTTGTTTGCGTGGTTTTGTATTAAGGTCGGAAGCGTCAGCGCGGCAACTAAACCGATTATACCGAGGGTTATCAAAACCTCTGCTAAAGTAAAGGCTATCTTTGATTTTGTTGGGCTAAAAGCCCAACCTACTTCTGAGGTTATACGCCTGTAGGTTGGGGTTTCTACCCCAACATTTTTTCCTTTAAGCGGAAAACACCCGCGAGCCCCCCCCCCCCAACGATTGCTGTGTATTCATACCTTTTGCCTCCTTTTTAACTTATTAACTCTTTAACCCCATTATAACCGATTTCCTAATATTTTTCAAGTCATAAAAAAAGAGACAAATGCTAAAGTGCAATTTGCCTCTTAATACAACTATCTCTCTCTTCTCATTTGTAACAACTATGATTGTAAAGGAGCTCTCCACAATGAGTCGTTAAATTTGTTTTGGTTAGCGTTAACGTCAACAGACAATGTAACGTTTGACGGAGTGAAGACGAATACTAAATCGCCTACTTTTTGCGGTTTGCCGTTTAGTGCATGTGCAGCTCCGCATACAAAATCAATAGTTCTTTGTGATTGTTCTTTATCAAGTAAGTGTAAATTAAGAACGATGGTTTTTCTGTCTTTTAAATGCTGAACAATTTGTGCTGCATCATCGAATGAACGAGGTTCAATAACGCGGACTTCATAGCCTCTGTAATTCGGATGATTAACAACTTTTAAATCTTGTGTTTTTTCAACTTTTGGCTGGTATGAGTACGCAGGGTCAATCGCTAAGTTATCTTGAACTTCGTAATCGCCTTCGTATTCTTCTTCGGCCATATCGTCGAAAATGGATTCTCTTGGTTCAAACCCTTTTACTAAAAAATCTACTACTGATTTGATTTTGTCTGTTACAATCGCCACCGTTTTTCCTCCGTTAATTTTTTCTTCTTATCTTACTGCTTACTTTTAATTAAATAATTTTCTGCCTATTCTCAAAATTGTAGCGCCGTTTCGTGCCGCAACTTTGTAATCCTGGCTCATACCCATTGACAAATCAGACATTTCACAATTAAATCTTTTTTCCATCTGCTCTTTTGTGCTGCGAACATCTGCAAAAAGTTTGTCCAAAGTATTTTCATTAACACCGAGAGGCGCTATATTCATTAAGCCGCAAACTTTCACATTTTTGAAGTCTTTTATTGTATTAAAAGCTTCAAATAACTCATCTTTTGAAAACCCAAATTTTTGTTCTTCATTTGCGTTATTAAGTTGAAGAAAAATGTTTTGGACTTTTCCGATAAGCTTTGCCTGCTCATCAATTAACTTAGCGAGTTTTGCTGAATCAACAGAGTGGATATAATCAAAGTGTTCTACAACTTTTTTCACTTTATTTGACTGAAGATGCCCGATAAAGTGGAACTTTGAATTATCACGGACTTCTTGAGGAAGTTTATTAATCTTTTCTATTGCTTCAATTACTCTTGATTCTCCGAAATCGCGCAAACCGGCCTCGAAAGCCTCAGTAATTGCATTTTCGTCAAAATACTTCGTAACTGCGATAATATTTGGTTTATAAGGTACGATTTCTTCTTGTATCTGCGACAGATTTTTTAATATTGTGTCTTTGCTCACCATCTAACCTCTACAAGAAATGTATACATTTAATTTTACTCCATAGAACCTCTAGGGACAACTATTTTGTATTTTTAAATCAATCCTTGGATTGATGTTATCCAAAAGCATGATGTTGACATGATTTCAGCCGTTTTTACATTTCTTAAATTTTAGTTACATTTTGTAATACAGCGTTAAAACACCCATGCTTTTGGGCATGCCCATATACAAGTCTGGTTTAAAATTTTTAATGTACAAATTATAATTATAAGATAAACTATAATGTTATATTTTTTATCCTTTATTTGATTGAGATTTAAACTTTTTGGAATATCATAACGTATTCGTGTTTGAAGATGAAAAATCCTCCGGCTAAAGCTCTGTATCTCCAAAGATTTGCTGTTCTGCCTTTTGCTCTTTCGTTGCCCTGAATATCTTTTACAATTATGCCTTTGAGTTTAAATCCAAGGTTCATCATTCTCGCCATACATTCAAAGCCAAGAGGCTGAACTTCTGAATTCTTGTAACTGTCGCCTATTATCAGCGCCGCAAATCTGCCTTTTTCAAGCATATCGTACCCATTTTGGGCAACCTTCGCAAACAAATCGTAAAATTCCTCTGTAGAATCACAATTTGACAAATCTTCTTTTTTATCCGAAAACTTGATAATATCATCGTATGGCGGGTGAAGAATTAAGAATTGTGCTTTTTCTTCACGCATAATATCAAGACTTGCCTGAACTTTCTCTTTAGCATTTTCTGAAGCTGAATCCGCGCAAATAACACGAACATCTGTAACAAGTTGTTTAGGCGTGAATTTTTCTGAAACTTTTTCTGCAAGCTCGTCTTTTAATTCCACTCCAATGCAGCGGCGGCCCATATTAACAGCTTCTATGCCTGAAGTACCTGAGCCGAAGAACAAATCCAGCACTACATCATTTTTCTTGGTAAAGCGCTCGTAAAGCTGCTGCGCAATTTGCGGAATATAATTTCCGTGATACTCGTTGCTGTGTCCGTTTTCTTTTAAACGGGCCGGGAATTCCCACAAAGTATCGGTTTTTATATGATCGTAATTCTTCCAGTCATTAAGATTGATATCACTGTATTTTGTCGTTTTGACGGGCTTTACAACCTGCAAATCCGCTTTCTTTATCGGTTTTAATTTTGTATTAGTTTTTGCTCTTACCAAGTCAGTCTCTCCCTATATTTTTATATATTTCAGTTTATAGAAATGTTTCAAATTTGTAATCAATTGTTTAGATGAATTTATTTTTGCGCTAAATTGGAAAATAGCTGGAGGAAGAATGTTTTTTGAAAACATTACAATGAGCCAAATATATATGATAGCGGGCTTTTTGCTCTCTATGTATTCATGCGTTTCAAACGATATTATCCAAACTCTTGGAACATTTTTGAGCGCAAATAAAAAAACTCCGTTTTATTGGTTGTGGCTTTTTTCGTTTGTAGTGCTAACGATTACAATAGTTACAGGCTGGATTGTCAACAAAGGCGATTTGTCTTTCGGACTTCTAACAAGAATTCCGGTTACTCAAGAATTTACATTCATGCACCTTTTGCCGCCGATTGTTCTAATTATTTTAACTAAGTACGGAATTCCGGTTGCTACAACTTTTTTGGTTTTGAGTGTATTTTCTGTAAGCGATGCCGATGTTATATGGATGATGCTTACAAAATCAGTCCTTGGCTACGTAATTGCGTTTATTGCTGCAATAATAATTTATAATATTATTGGCCGGCCTTTGGAAAGATATTTTTACTATACCCAAAAACGCTCCGGCGACAGCAAAATCTCTAAATGGTGGATTGTTGCAAAATGGTTTTCTACAGCATTCATCTGGTCGCAATGGCTCGTTCAGGACAGCGCTAAACTTTTTGTCTACCTTCCAAGACAAGCAAGCTTAGGACAGTTGATTTTTGCTCTTGTGTGCTTTGCAATTCTTTTGGGATACATTACTTACACAAGAGGCGGGGACATTCAAAAAATCGTTAAGATGAAAACAAATGTTCAAGACCCGCGCTCCGCAACCATTATTGATATTATCTATGCATTTTTACTTTTATATTTTATAAATTTAAACAATGTGCCTATGTCTACAACGTGGGTATTTATCGGGCTTCTTGCGGGGCGTGAAGTTGCACTTTATCAACGCTTGAGGTTTGAAAGCCCCAAAAAAATGTACAAACATATATTAAAAGATTTAACAAAGGTGATTTTAGGACTTTTTGTATCTATAATTGCTGTATTGTTAATGACACAGTTCGATTTGATAAAAGAATTTTTCATCTCGCACTTCATTCATTAAACATCGGGAACGCTATGAAATAAACCTCAATTTAAAAAGAGGCGGAGGATTTAAATGCCTAGGATTAAACAACTTTCAAAACATTTAATAAACCAGATTGCAGCAGGAGAAGTAATTGAACGTCCAGCGTCTGTTGTAAAAGAGCTTGTAGAAAACTCAGTTGACGCCGGCGCAAAAAGGATTAGTATTGAAATCACCAACGACTGCCGCAATATTCGTATTGCCGACAACGGCTGCGGTATTCACCCTGACGACATAATGCTCGCATTTACAAAACACGCTACGAGCAAAATCGCAACTGATGAAGACCTTTTTGCAATTAATACACTTGGTTTTCGAGGAGAAGCTTTGGCCAGTATTATTTCTATATCAAAGCTAACCTGCACAACACGGACGCCCGATTTCGATACTGGAACAAAGGTTAAATGCGAAAACTCCGAAGTTAAGCAGACTGAAACCGGCTGTGCTATAGGCACAATTATGGATATAAAGGATTTGTTTTACAATATTCCGGCGCGCCTGAAGTTTTTAAAAAGCGCATCAACCGAATTTTCATACATCCAAGAACTCGTCCAGTCAATAGCTTTGGCGAACCCGCAAATAGCTTTTGAATTGAAAAAAAACGGAAAGACCATCCTTAAAACAAACGGACAAGCAGATTTGAAAACAACAATAAAAGATATTTTCTCATCTGAAGTTGTTGATAATCTGAAAGAAGTCCTCAAAACCGACAAGATTGCGAAAATGAAGATTTCAGGCTACGTAAGCACACCCGATTTTACGCGCTCAAGCAAAAAAAATTACCATATATATATAAATTCAAGAACGGTCAAATGCCCTATTTTCCAAAAATCAATAGACACCGCGTACAAAAATTTAATAGCAAGCGGCAAATACCCGTTCGTTGTCTTAAATCTTGAAATTCCGCCCGAAGATGTGGATGTAAACGTTCACCCGACAAAAAAAGAAGTGCGCTACAAAAATACAAATATGGTATTTAATTTTATATACGCATCAATCCAATCAGGTCTTGCAAATTATGTAGAAAAGCCGGTTTCATCGCCTGTGTTTGCGTCTGAACCTGCCATAACAGCGCCTCAGGATAAGGTTTTGAGTTTTCCTAAACGGGAAGAAAAAGAGATTTTTGTTGACAGCGACGAAGATACAATGTATGTAACCGACGCTATGATGGAAAAATTAACGTCCGCTCGGACAGAAGAAACTAACCAGCAGCAAATTTTCACCATAGAACAAGAAGAGCCCCAAAATGACGATGTCATCATAGGCCAATACAAAAATACTTATATTTTAATTGAAAAAGAAGACGGTCTTGAAATCGTTGACCAGCATATTGCTGAAGAAAGATATATTTACGAAAAATTAATGGCTGAAAAAAACATTGTATCACAGCTTCTGTTTGTATCTGATGTCTTGACAGTTTCAGCGGAAGAAGCCGAAATTATCAAAGAAAACCTGGAAAAATTTGAAAAATTTGGTTTCGGTATAGAGTTTTTGAAAGAAAACGAGCTTATTTTCAGAAAAGTGCCTCAGTTGATTGCAAAGGTTAATCCAAAAGAAATTCTTTCTGATATTCTGGAAAACATTGAAGGCGACATCGACGGACTGGAAGAAAAAATTCTTATTACAACATCTTGCAAGGCATCGGTTAAAGCCGGTCAAAAACTTTCCACATGGCAAATGCAGGAAATAATCAAAAAGTGGCGTACAACCAAAATGCCTTACACCTGCCCGCACGGACGCCCGATTTCAAAATTCTTCCCGCACAAACAAATCGCTGCATTTTTCCAGCGCCAATCATAGTTATTTAATGTTTATCGGATAATCCCGCGTGATTTCCCACCCGTCATGCATTATAAGCGCTCCACAAACTATATTTCTAGTCTTGCACGATTCAATTAAATCATCCTTACCCACTCCTGCGCCATAAAATTCAAGCCTGCCGGTTTTGGAGTTGATTTTTGCGAAAAAAGTATCCTTGCCAAAAACATTTGGATTTTTCTTGCCGTTTACATCAATGTATAGAATTATATTTGTTGTACCAAATCCCACTGCGGAATCCACATATACAAAAACTGTTGTACCATTTGAAAATTCAATAACGTAGTGCCTTTTATTTAAATCATTTAAATTATGAGCATCCACACTACCGTCAGCAAGATGATATACAGGATATCCAGCCTCAGCTAATGTTGCAATTCTGTGGTCTTGAATATTAGTTAAATATGGAATGAAGTACTTTTGAACAAGGCTTTCAATCCTTTTCAACGAATTTTCCATACCACCTTGTGAACCATACACAGAGTTAAAATCCCAATGCACGGGATCGCCGTAATCAGCCTGAGCTCTGGTCAGCATTTGAGAAAGAATACTGTAAGAAGCTTTTAATCTGACTGCAATTTCGTGTTTTTTATAATTTGCAATAAGCCCCGGAAGCGTCATTGCTGCG
>ULUL01054361.1_pt1 | contig 15189 bp, 15 predicted proteins | sample 1958481 | NCBI WGS metagenome assembly ULUL01 (sample SAMEA4835759, study PRJEB28245) | human gut metagenome | biome: gut microbiome; material: fecal sample | place: Denmark | collected 2008 | reverse complement strand
AGCCCCCCCCCCCCAAGGATTGTCGTCTATTCATGGCTTTTGGCTCCTTTCCTTTTGTTTTTATTATAACACTTCTCTCTATTTTTTGCAAGTCTATCATAATTTAAAAGGGTAATCATCTTTAAATTCCCAATTATCATATTGTAATAATTTTGAACAATAGATGGGCTTCTCTTTACACTTCTGCAAAATTGCATCTCGAGATAAAACAGTAGTCAGCTCAGCAGCATCATAATACGGACACCAATGCTGCTTCTCACTTAGACAATATCGACGTGCATACATCGGCTCAATGCACATTAGAAAAAGAAATCTGTCATACCCCGTAGTATTCGGTTTTTTATGTCCATTTATGTCGATTACATAGTCAATACATCTGCCATTATGCAGACGAACAGTCGAACCATCGGAGATTTGGACTTCAAGCTCATATGTATCCGTATCATTTTCATCTATTTTTTGAGCATGCGTATCATAAGAAACATACTTTATATATGGCTTAATATAGGTTTCAAAATGAGCCCTGACCAACTCTGAATTTTTGAGAACATTCCCCTCTTCATCAGGTAACACCTCATCTGACTTTGACCAATATTGCGCATCGCCGTACTTAACCTCAGAAAGTCTTATTGCTTGCTGCATCATGCTGTCAAACTTTTTCAAACGCGAAATAACTTCTTGTTTTCTATAATTAGACATTATAGATGGCAGAGTTAATGCCGCGACTACGCCTATTACACCTAGTGTTATCAAAACTTCCGCCAAAGTAAATCCTTTAAGAGGTAAATTCTGTCGAGCCCCCCCCCCCCAGAGAATATTGATTTTCCATGCTTTGCCTCCTTTTAACTTATTAACTCTTTAACTTTTAACTACATTATAACTCCTTTCCTTTATTTTTGCAAGTACTTAGGGTTTGATTAAAAATTTCACTGTACATTAATTAGAAATTACCTTCTTAATGCTTTTGTATTAAAATTTTATTGGGTAATCATCTGGAATCTTCCAACCTTCATACTGGATCAATGCACCACAAACCTCGCCTGAGCCTGAATATTTAGAAATTATACAGCCGTGTGGTAAATTAAAGAATCTTGACGACCTTGGCATATGGGGATTAAGATCTCTTAGATGCACGCCCCACCTATAAAAACTTGGATTTGTTGCTCTAGTAAGGGTTATAAGCAGCTCAAACATAAAAACATCCCCGCCCAAAGTAGCTAAACCTTTCCTCGGGCCATCAATATCAGCATATATGAATAAGTCTGCCGGATCATTACCACTGGATTTTAATAATAATGATACACCGTTACTTAATACAACGCCAATTGCATCTGATTGGGAATTGCCTAATTGGCCGTCTAGTGTACCATCTAATTGCTTTGTTGCGGTCCAGCAGTCTTTACTAATTGGAATACACGTTTTAATTATCTTTAACTCTGGTTTCAGATATCTTTCAAACAAAAAATTTGTACAACTCAAATTCCAACCACGACAAGATTCCCATTCCGATGGATGACCATATTTTACTTCTGACATTTTTGCAGCGTTTTGTAAAATTGAATAAGTGGATTTTAATTTGCTTACAACTTGTGTTTTCTTATAATTTGAAATTAAACTTGGCAGGGTCATTGCGGCAACAATGCCTATAACACCAAGGGTTATCAATACCTCTGCCAATGTAAACCCCTTTGAATACTCTCCTTGCATTTCGCTGTATCTTACCGCAAAGACATTTGTATTTATTTTTCTAAAAACAGGTGTGTTCTCGCGAGCCCCCCCCCCCCAAGGATTGTTGACTATTCATGCGTTTCATCTCCTTTCGTTTTTATTTTTATTATAACATCTCTTTTCTTTTTTCGCAATATATTTTAACTTTTATTTGAATATTGTTTATTCTTTTGTTACAATTTGTATTAAGGAGTATAATTAAAAAAGGATTATTTATGTTTAGCACTGAAACTATATATGAAGTCGTTATTTTTTCTATAGGAGACACCAAGGCAGGGACTAAAATGGGCAAACTTCAGCTCAAAAACCCCGATGACAATTCATTATTAAATTGTATTCTCTGGGAAGAAACGCTCAATCGTATGGACAGCAAACTCTTTCGCACAGGCAATCAGGTAAGAATTGTTACAGGCTCTTTTAATGAAAAATTTAACAACTGCCTTATAACTTCACTTGAACTTATCAAAGAAGCTAAAACGGGTTTGAATGAAACAGAACGAGAAGTTTATTACAGAGAACTCACATCGTATTTTGACCTCATTCAAAACGAACAGCTCCGCGGGTTTCTAAAGGATTATTTTGAAAAGCACAAAGATAAGATAAAAGTTATGCCGGCCGCAAAAGTTATGCATCATAATTATATCGGCGGTCTTATGGTACACACGCTTGAGTGTTTAAAATTCGCGCAAATCAATCTTGATGCTATGGATTACAAAACAAACCGCGATAATATTTTAGCTGCGTGTATTCTGCATGATATAGGCAAAATTTTTGAATACACCATCGATTTAGAAACCGGATTAATTGACTATGACGAAAGTTTCCGTCAAGAATGGCTTACACATTCACAATACGGTTTTTCAATCTGTATGACCCACGGCTTTAAAGAAGTTGCAAAAATGATTGCTGCTCACCACGGACGTTCTGATTGGGGCGCAATCATCGACTTAGACCAGAAAGATTTAGAACCTGAACTTTATTTAATTCATCTGATAGACAATCTATCTGCTAAATTCGGAAAAATTAACGTTTCTATGTTAGAAAGAAAAGAGGTTTAATACAGTGTCAAGATTAACAGAAAATCACAATCTGCCGGGAACTTTAGTTTGTGTAGAAGGTATTGACGGCTCCGGTAAATCTACTCAATTAGCGCTTTTACGCGACTGGCTGAAAAATACAGGACAAGATGTTATCTTTACTGAATGGAATTCGTCTGAACTTATAAGCCAGACGACAAAACTTGCGAAAAAGAAAAATCTTCTTTCTCCAAGAACGTTTTCTTTACTTCACGCCGTTGATTTTGCCGATAGACTTAAACAAGTCATTGGACCGGCACTAAAAGCCGGTTTTATTGTTCTTGCTGACAGATACGCTTATACAGCCTTTGCTCGTGATGTAGCAAGAGGGGTTGACAGCGAGTGGGTAAGAAAAGTTTATAACTTTGCTTATAAACCGGATTTGGCGGTATACTTTGATATAGACCCTAAAGAATCCATGGATAGAATTTGCTCAAACCGCGCGCCGAAATTCTACGAAGCAGGTATGGATTTGAAGTTAAGCAACGACCCTTACGAAAGTTATCTTATTTTCCAAGGCCGCGTTGTTAAAGAATACAAAAAGATGGTGAATGAATTCGGACTTGTAAAACTTGATGCAAGAGATTCAATACACAAAAAACAGGTCGAAATAAGAAAATTGTTAAAAGAAGTTTTAAATTCAAAAGGGGTTACTCTGTAATGGAAAAATTCAAGAAAAAACATAAATACGAAGGGCTTTTAATAGTAATTGAAGGAACTGACGGTTCTGGTAAATCTACTCAGTTAGAACTTTTAAAGCGTTCATTGGAAGATCAATCATACGGAGTTATGGTTTCAGAATGGAAGACTTCACGCCTTATTGCAAATGTAATTGATGATGCAAAAGACAGAAACCTTTTGAACGCAACAACCTACAGTCTTCTTTATGCCGCAGACTTTGCTGACAGACTTGAAAATACTATTATACCAGCTTTAAAATCCGGCTTTGTCGTGCTGTTAGACAGATACTATTACACTGCACTCGCGCGCGATGTTGTGAGAGGACAAGACATTGAGTGGGTTAAAAATCTTTACGAATATGCACCGGAACCGGATTTGATTTTCTATCTGGATATGCCCGTTGATGTGCTTTTAAAACGTATTATCGGTACAACCGGCCTCGATTTTTACGAAAGCGGCCGCGATGTTGGTTTTTCAACGGATTTCTACAAAAGTTTTGAGATTTATCAAAATAGATGTCTTGAACACTACAACCGTATGAAGACTGAATACAACTTCATAAGCATCGACGGCACCAAATCAATTAACGATATTCACAAAATCATGAAAAATGAAGTCCAAAAAATACTCGATAGCGGCGTAATGTATTAATAATGTAAATAACGCTTATATCTATTATTCAAGGTTTTGTAAAATATTAAACACAAAAATTTACGTACTGAAACATTTTAAACTTTTATACATGGTTTATGATAGATTAAAAATAGTTAGTGAGACACATAGAGTTTGAAGGAGATTAATGAATGTCTGAATACTTGAGCAAAGAAGAGATTAAACAGTGGAGAAGCTCATTAGAAAAGATTACATTAGAAGAATTTGCAGCCAGATTGGGAAAAAAAATAGAAGAAGCTAAACCTACAAACGATTTAGTAGATATTGTACTTAAAGGACAGCCTGTTGTTTCATCAGCAGATGAGTGGATGCCTTCTAGAGCAGAAAGACTTTCAACAATTGCGGACAGAGCTTACGAAAGAGAACGCGAAATCGCTCCGTCTCCGTTTTCAATTTCAAACTTGAAAATAGATTCTGAAACAGAAGCTAAGCCAAAAGCAGCAAAATCACCAGCAAAAAAATTGACTAAGGCTGTTAAAGAAACTAAAAAGCCAAGTACTAAAACTGTTACACAGGCTAAAACAGCGAAAAAAGAAAAACCTGCTACTCTTCGTGATGAAATAAGAATTGTGTTTAAAAAAGCGTTAACTGATAGAGAACAAAAGGTTTTTGATTATTTTCTCGAAAACAGCAACAAAATTGTCTACGCTAAAGATTTAGCAGCTCTGCTTGAACTTCCTAGAGATTATGTTTACAAATACATCAAAAACTTAAGAGCCAAAATTGATGGCGAAAATCTTCAAAATGCAGATAAAGGTGGTTTTGTTCTTTCTGTCTAACACGAAAAGAATATAAATATTACAAAAAGCCTCTTACATAAGAGGCTTTTTTAACAGAATTAAAACTTTTTTAGAAATATTTATCTTCTAACGCACATGAAGTCCCCACTTATGGATTTATCCCAATCACCGAAATAGCCATAATAAAAAATAAGCAATAATGCCCTATCACTAAAATCATGATTTGACGCCCAAAAAGATCCGCCTCCTGAAGTCTGGCCCATTACCATATCACCATTGTATGCAGCAGCAATAAGTTCTTCAAGTGTCGGCAAGGTGTATTCTTTCCCAATATTCCTACAATATTTATTCGCAGCAGTGAAAGTTCCATACTTCCCTAATTCTAAAAAAACATCAGGGGCTGTTACTTGAGTGCTTATATCCGGTGAAACCATTGTAACAAAGCCTATGTCCTTTCCAACTTTATTGGGTTTAGACAAACCATTCATATCATAAATAAGATTAACGCAAACTACATCTGTAATATACTGTAAATACTTTCCTTCTTTAAAATTTTGACATTTTGGATTGTAAAATAAATTTACTGAATAACCGTTTGATAATACAAACCCATAACTCTTATCTTCACCATTTAACCCATTGCCATTTGAATAAGAAATATATAAATCTTTAATTTTTCTTGGCATTGTAATAGGCTTATCCAGAATATTAAGGATTTTGCCAGCATCGGTCTCAATACCACAGGCTTTTAAATTATCATTTTCACAAGTCTTTATTATTTTAACCCGTTTTTTTAGTTCATTTTCAACAAAATCTTTAGCGTCCGCATAATCACCCGTTAACCCGTCTGCGGCGATACTCCTTAATCCTTCTCTCATAGTATAATGCATCTTTTGACGTGCAACTCTGTATTGCCGATCATCAATTTTATTTATTAACGCAGGAAGCGTAATTGCGGCAACAATACCTATTATGCCTAAGGTTATCAAAACTTCCGCTAATGTAAATGATTTTCCTTTAAGCGGTAAAATCCCGCGAGCCCCCCCCCCCCAAGGAAATACGTGTTTTCATAGCTTTACCTCCATTCTAAATTTATCGCCTCAATAATACATTTATGCCCGCTTTGAAGTAATTTCTAAACTCTGTCCAGGTTCGAATTCTTAACAGCATTTTTAGAATATACCCCGGACGCAGATAAAATCTGCGTATTGCAGATTTGTGCAGTTCAAATACTCTTTCTTTTGTTAAGTAATGTGTATTTACCGAAGGGTAATAATATGCGCTTTTATACGAAGTTTCACTATCCAGCAAATTGTTTTCCTTTGCATATTCAAAGAATTTCGTACCAGGCAGCGGCACTGCCGTATAAAAACTTATAAAATCACTGTCCAATTCAATTGCAAATTCAATTGTTTCTTCTGCGGTTTCCTCGTTTTCCCAAGGAAGCCCGATTACAAAATAATTATAAATACGAATTCCGTACTTTTTGAAAATCTTCACGGTCAAACGCACATCGTCAAGTGTAATACGTTTTCCCATCTTGTCAAGCATTTCTTGCGAGCCGCTTTCAACACCGATACTAACCAAACGACAACCGGCCTTGTACATCATCTCTGCCATTTCCTCATCAGCCGTATCAGCTCTTGTGTTTGCTGACCATGTAATCTTTAAGCCGCTATCAATAATCTTTTGACACAAGTCCATTGTCCAGCTTTTATCTACATTGAAAATATCTGACCAGAATAAAAAGTTAGTAATACCATATTTTTCAACGCATTCTTTGATTTCTTCAATAATATTTTCAGCAGAACGCCTTCTTGGTTTTGCACCTGAAACAGGAGTTGCCAAGCAAAAGAAACAATGGTACGGACATCCGCGCGAAACTTTAATTACCGCCTGAACCTTGTCATTATCCGGTCTTCTAAATTTGTTATTATCCACCAAATGACGGGCTGGAAAAGGAATTTCATCAAGGTTTTCAATAAACGGGCGCGCACCTGTGAATTTAACCATAAAATCATCGCGGTAATAAATTCCCAATATTTCAGGGTAAGGCTTTCCTGAAAGAATTTCTTCTAAAGTTTTTTCAGCTTCACCGAGTATCGCAATATCAAGGTTTTTATGCGCGTACATCACGTCAAAAGCAACAGTCAAAAACGCTGCACCTTTTGCAATTGTAACTATTGACGGGCAGATTTTTTTTGCCGTTTCACAAACTGCCAAATCGTTTTCTAAAGTCGGAGTTGCAACATTTAACAACAAATAATCCGGCTGAATTTCCACTAAATCCTGTTCAAAATTTCCTTCTGCACTGTAATCGCGAATTATCGCTTCCAATCCGGCTTTTTCTGAAACTGCCGCAAGATACATTAAATCAGACGGCGGCAATGGCGGAATAACCAATAACTCTTTTGTCGGCTGCTGACACCGGTCTTCTCTGTTCATAACAGGTGATGGAGGATATATTAAAAGAATCTTTTTCTTCGTCTCTTCTGTCAATTTTATTGTTCCTTTTCTTTAACTTTACCCGCAATAAAAGCCGCAATTGCAAGACATACTGCACCAATTATGAAAACGTATTCCCAGTGGTGGTTTATGCCTATTGTATCGCCGTAAGGAAAAGAACATTTTGAAATAAACCACGCAACTAATGTACATACAAATACTTGCGGGCCTGCAATGAAAATATTAAATATACCCATTACAGAGCCTTCAGTACCTTTTTTGATATATTGTGAAAGCATTGCGAACGGCAGTGCACAAATACTTGCCCAACCAATACCTGCAAGCCCCATCATTGCCGCTACAGCAATATGGTTTTTCGTAAACGCCATTCCTAAATATGCAAAAATCATTGAGATTATTGAAATTATGTGAACTTTTTTGTTGCCGTATTTTGCCGACAAAATCCCGATCGGTATTGCGACTAAAAAGCAAACTAAATTAAATATTGCAAAACTGATTGATGAAAAATTAGTACCCGCAGTAACGGCCTGAGCAAAGTGGAATTTAGCCGCAATATCAGCATTCGATAAGTCCGGAACATTATAAACTGTATGTATTGCATATTGCGTAAAATTAATCATCATACACATTGTTCCTATCCATGTGAAAAATTGCATCAGGCATATTTTGGAAACTTCCGGCGATAATGCAAAAAAGTTTTTCAACGCATCACTGAATGAATCTTCTTTAACTTCTGCAATGGCAGCATCTTTTATTAATTCTTTTTTAGTTTGGTTTTCTTTAATAGTTAAACAAGTCCAAAGCATACCAAGAGTGAATGCCAAAGCTGCCATTACAAACTGTGCCGGGATAGACATTTGATAATTAAAAGCCCATTTCAAAAATGGAGCCGTACCGGCTGCAACCACTGAGCCAAGCCCGATAGCAAGTGAAATATAAGAATTTGCTATAGAATGCTGTTCTTGCGGAACTACATCAGGGATTAAGGCTCTATAAGGTCCTTGTGCAATATTAATACACGCATCGATTATCCATATCATAATTGCAGCTATAACAAGAGCTGTTAATGGGGGGAGGTTTAATCCTGTTAATTTATGCAAAAATTCGGCAACACCTGCTGAATTTGGAAAAATCCACAGTGCAATAGCCGCAATCACAGCTCCGCCCAAAAGATACGGACGTCTACGCCCGAATGGTGAAACTGTTTTATCAGAAAGAGCGCCTACTAAAGGCTGTACCACCATACCGGTAAACGGCCCTGCAAGCCATATTAGACCGTAAATAAACGGTGAAGCGCCTAAGCTTTCAGTAACCGGCCCGGACAAAATTATTCTCATCTGCCAGGCAAATTGCAAACCAAAAAACCCGAGTGCAAAGTTCAGAAACTGCGCTGTTGTAAATTTTTTCAAATGATTATCTTCCATTATTTCTCCCCAAATAAACTATATGCTTTATTAAAATACACCCAACATATGGTACAGTCAAGTGGCACACGAAGTGTGCTCTTATACTTTGTAACAGAATTAGGAAATAAAGTCCGATACCTGTCTTTTCACGATTTCCGTGGATGTCCGAGTAAAAATATTCTGGCTATTGACAAATTCTAAAAAATAGTATATAATGAATATTCATCGGAGGTCTAAATGAGCATTAAAGAGAACAATCTAATCAGCCCCCCCCCCCATCAAACTCAAGCATAGTAAGCGTTTTCAGATTTCATTTACTTTAGCAGAGGTCTTAATTACTCTTGGGATTATCGGCGTTGTTGCGGCTATGACTTTGCCCGGGTTAATTCAAAATTATCAAAAACACGTTGTGGAAACCAAATTAAAACGTGTCTACTCCGTTATGAATGAGGCTGTTAGACTCGCTGAGGTCAAGCACGGGGATAAAAAGTATTGGGATACTAACCTCACGCCTATGGAGTTTTACAACAAGTATTACAAGGGGATTTTGAAAGTTACGTCCGTCAGGGACATTCCAGATGATCCTAACGGAGGCGCAATTTTAATTTCTTTTGCTGATGGCAGCCTATTAAGAATGTACACACATGGCAGAGATTACTTCTACTTTACGAATAGCGCTAAATATTCAAAACGAGGCGTAAAACGGGATTATGGCAAAGATAATTTTTTGTTTAGACTAAATCCGTCTACTAAAAGTGATAAATTCCATTATAATCTTGGCTTTGAACCTTACAAGCTTGAGTGGGATGGTGAGCTCAGCAGTTTGAAAAACAGATGCAAACAGGGAAATGATGGAGGCGTATCACAAGCTTACTGTGCTGCCTGGATTCAGTATAACGGTTGGAAAATCCCTGAAGATTATCCGTTCAAGTTTTAAGCAACTTGCTTATTCAATTTTGAACCATGCAATTCAACTCCCTATTCTGAATCATGACAAATGCTCATATGCTATTTCAACACGGCCCTGCCTGTATTTTTATCAAGCTTAATGATATCCCAAGTCTTTCCCTGTTCTGAAGCTCTAATACCCGCCATACGGATTTCAGGCGCAACTTCATTGGCATATTTTGCATCCATTCGGGCAAAAGACATTGTATTAACCCAAATATTTTCTTTTACATTAACATAAGTCTCACCATTTTCAGGATTTGTAAAAGAGCCGTCAGCATTTGAAATACAGCCAATCTCTTCAAAATATGAGCCATCTGTGGTTATAACATCGTTATGTATTGAAACGCCAAAGCTTCTGTTTGTTTCGACAGAGCCCATGCCGGTCTTAACCCATTCTCCTCTATCCTTAATCCCATGCGGGCCGTTTTGCATTGATAAAAGGTTCTCAGCAGGAGTTTTTAAAGCTGAACACCCTTCAGATTTACCGGCATTTTCCAGAATTTCTTTTTTAATGTTTTCATTTTGAAGCGCCTGTGCATCATTAACAGCGTCGGCAGACATATCGGCATCTTTTGCCTGTAAGGCTTTCATTGCTTTTTCTTGAATAGCTCTGCTCTTGTCATATGCTGTTTGTAATTCTTTTATTTTCTCATCATACTCTTGGTACTGGGTCAAAATTCCTTGGGATGTTTCTAATTCTGTATTAAATTTATTGAAACTGTTTTCAGCGTTATCGTAATTTTCCAACGAAGTGTCGTATGCTTGTTGAGCATTTTCGACTTGTTGTTGATTTTTTTCACAAACTTGCGCAAGTTTGCTGCATTCATTTTCCGAGTTTTTAATTTGACTTAACTTTTGAGTTTTGTTATCTTGGGCAGAGTTCAAATTTTCATTTGCAGTAGAAAGCTGCTGCTCAGCCTTTTCTAATTCTTGTTTTGCACTATCAAGATTTTTTTCTGCATTTTCTTTTGCCTTTAACGCATTGTCCCTTGCTGTTTTAGCTGCTGTGTAAGCAGGATTAGGTAGACCGTTTTCAAGGATTTCAGGTGTATTATCAAGTGCACTTTGAGCGCTTTCATAAGTTGCTGCGGCAAAGTTTAACTCTGCTTCAGCCGTTGTAACACTGCTTTTACATTGCGAAACATTATTTTGAGACTGTGATTTTTGGGTCTCTTTATCTTTAACCTCTTCGCATACAGTTTGATATTCAGAATTTAATGCAGATAACTGCTCGTCCATTTTATCACGGGCTACAATTGATGAATTTAAATTACTTTTATTGGTGTCAAAAGTTTTTTTAGCTTCATCTTTAGCAGAAGCCGATGTTTCTATTTGAGATTGCAAATTTTCAACGGAAGCTTGAGCCTGTTCTTTTTGCTGAGCCAAAATATTAAATTCAGCTTTAGCCGCATTAAGTGAGGAGCTTGTGTTTTGAACCATAGGCTTAATATAATTATCAATAGTTTCCTGCAATTTTGGCGCGTCAAAAGAATTCAAATTTACGAAAATATTATCAGCTGCATATGAGGTTGCAGGACTTGAGTAAACTTGCGCGCCTTCGACACGTGTTGCAAGTCCTGACGTTAAGTTTTGCGAAACCTGCTGCGTATTTGAAAAAGGATTTGTAGTACTTGCATTTATATCAAATGAATTATTTAACACGCCCATTGCATCAGCTAACTTTGCAACGGTATTTAAAACTTCAGTAGCTTTTGAAGCCCCATTTTGCCTGCCAAGCTGTTTATCAAGCATAAAAGAGCCTTGCATGGACATACTTTTATCAGCCGCTTCCGATTTTTTTTCAGATTTACGCTGCTCAAACTTTGCCTGCAAAAACTTTAAACTGGAAATTTTGTCCGTCATATAAAGCTCCTCTATAATAATAAAGTAAAAAAAACGCTTTAAATTTCAGACAAAGTACACCTCGCATGTTATGCTATGAGGAATTATCGCTTATGCTGAGCAGATTTGCAGGTAATTTACATTTATTTACAATTTATAACATTGCTTAACATTTTACCAGAACGCTTTTGGCATAATTCTGTCGTAAACCCATATATCAACGCCGTCATAGGTCAAACCGAAATCTCCGGCTATTTTTCGATCAACACCTATTGCACGCACCGGAATGTTTAAGTTCTGAGAGACTTTTTTAACTATTTCGTAACCTCGAATTACATCTTCTTTAGTTGTTTCATCACCAAAGTGAGTATTAGAAATAAATCCGTCAAACTTTTTCCACGGACGCTTTTCAAGCCCTTCTGAAAAGGTAACATACTCGGTTAAATTTTCAACGTTACAGGTTTCATATTTTGAAGTATTTACAACAAGATAAATTCTCATATCAACTTCATTGTCAACGCCGGCAAGGATATCAAGCATATCAAGCCCGGCAGCTCCATAGCCGACATCAATAACCATATCCCCTTCTGTTGCAAGGCAATTCTGCTGAGCCGGCGTAATATAGCTTCCAGCCTCGCCCAGCCCAAAGTATTCCGGTTGCGTAATAACTTTTATGCCTTCTTCCTCTAACTTTCCGGCAATAGGCCTGAGTGTATAAGCAGGTTCCACTGTATCAAGGTCAACTAATGTAACATTTTTGCCTGCTTTTGCAAATTGTCTTGCTCTATTAATCGCTGTTTCTGATTTTCCGCTGGCATAAGCCCCAGCAAAAACTTCAACTGTTCTTATCATAATTTCTCACTTTCTCTTTATTTAATTTTACAATAAACAAAAAAACTATTGAATTAATCCGTACAAAATGTTATAATTAATTTAACAAGGAGGAATATAATGAAACACCTAAAAAATAAATGGGGGGGGGGGGGCTGCACGCCTTAAATTAAAAGCTTTTACTTTGGCAGAAGTTCTGATTACCCTTGGCGTTATCGGCATCGTTGCGGCGATGACTATGCCGACCATTATTTCAAAACATAAGGAGCAAGAAACTGTCGCTAAGGTTAAGAAGTTTTATTCTGTTATTTCTCAAGCTGTTATGCTTGCACGCGCTGAACACGGTGATGTCGACACCTGGGATTTTGCCGGAGTAACTCAAATTGCAAATAATCCCGATGCCAACAAGGCTTTAGCGGGTTACCTCAAGCCTCACCTGCAAATCATCAAGGATTGCGCTGACAATCCTGACAAAGAATGCCTTGCCTCTAGTAACATGCACGAGTTAGACGGAAGGGATTATGGATTAACATATAATGATATTTCACATTATAAATTTATTTTAAAAGACGGCAGTCATGTATGGCTTAGAGCCAATGGAGAAGGCTGTAAAAATTCAGATGCCAGAACACAAAATGTATGCGGACTGGTATGGTATGACGTAAATGGTAAAAAGCCGCCTTATACCATGGGTAAAGACATTTTTGTATTTTTTATATTGAAAAACGCAGTTGTACCTCACAACAATGACGATTGTTACATTGACAAAACAGGCTGGGGGTGTTCTAAATATATTTTGGAACACGGTGATATGTCATACCTGCATTAAGCTTTACCTGCTTGCTTAACGGCTGCATCTATGAGGCCTTTAAACAGCGGATGCGGTCTTTCCGGGCGTGATTTGAATTCCGGATGGAATTGTGAGGCCACAAACCAATCAAGTTTTGGCAATTCTACGATTTCTGCCAGCATACCATCCGGCGACATGCCTGAAAAAACAAGGCCAGCATCTTCGATTTGTTTAAGATATTCATTATTAACTTCATATCTATGGCGGTGGCGCTCTGAAATCACGTCAGTGCCATATACTTTATGCGCTTTTGTTCCTTTTTTAAGACAGCAGTCATAAGCGCCCAGCCTCATTGTGCCCCCGTAACCTTGGACATTCTTCTGTTCAAGCATTAAATCTATTACCGGGTATTGCGCATTCTCGTCAAATTCAGCGGAATTTGCCCCTTTTAATCCTGCAACATTTCTTGCATATTCAATTACTGCGCACTGCATTCCAAGGCAAAGCCCCAAAAATGGAACATTATGTTCACGTGCATACTTAATAACATTCAGTTTACCTTCAATTCCACGAATACCAAACCCACCCGGCACAACAACTGCTTGAATTTCTTTCATTAATTCTTTGCATTTTTGCAAATCAACGCACTCTTCAGAATTAATCCATTTAATTTCAATTTGTGCATCGTTAGCGTATCCGGCGTGTTTTAAGGACTCTACAACTGAGATATAGGCATCTGATAATTTTGTATATTTACCTGCAATTGCTACTTTAATAGTTTTTTTAGGATTTTTAATGTTCTCAATAAGACGTGTCCATTCTTTTAAATCAGGTTTCTTGTGCTCAACGCAGAGCATATCCAAAATTACATCAGCCATATTTTGTGCTTCCAGCGCCATTGGAACTTCATAAATACTTTTCATATCGCGACATTCTATAACTGCATCTTTAGGAACCGAGCAGAACAGGGCTAATTTTTCTTTTTCTGTTTTTGGAATAGGCTTAGTGGTACGGCATACAAGAATTTCTGGATTAATACCATAACTTCTCAAAACATTTACGCTGTGCTGCGAAGGTTTTGTTTTAAGCTCCCCGGAAGTTGGCAAATATGGAAGAAGTGTACAGTGAACAGAAACAGCATTACCTACTCCTGCTTCAGCTTTGAACTGACGAATAGCTTCAATAAACGGAAGACTTTCAATATCACCGATTGTACCACCTATTTCTATCAACTGAAAATCAGGACAAAATTGTTTTGTTGCGCCGACAATTCTTGATTTAATTTCATTAGTAATATGAGGTATAACTTGAACAGTTGCACCCAGGTAATCACCTCGGCGCTCTTTTTCTATAACATGCTGGTATACGCTGCCAGAAGTAACATTATTTAATTTACCAAGGGACGTATCCGTAAATCTTTCATAGTGCCCTAAATCTAAGTCAGTTTCTGCACCGTCGTCTGTAACAAAAACTTCACCGTGTTGAAACGGGCTCATTGTACCGGGGTCAACGTTAATATAGGGGTCGAATTTCTGGTTAATAACTGAAAAGCCCCTTGCTCTAAGTAATTTTCCTAAAGATGCGGCAATAATACCTTTGCCTAATGAGCTTACAACACCGCCAGTAATAAAAATATATTTTGTCATTTCATACCCCATTTTATAAATCTATATTTACACTATAATTAGTTAATCTTCGGAACTTTAAAAAATCCATCTTCTTCTTCAGGCGCATTTGCCATTAATTCTTCTTTTGTTTGTTCATAAACAACTTTGTCTTCTCTCATAACATTTACAAAATCAATAACTTGTGTCATCGGTTTTACATTTGAAGTATCGACTTCATTCATTTGATCAACATATTTTAAGACATCGCCCAATTGCTTTGTGTACAATTCTTTTTCATCTTCTGTTAATTCTAATCTGGCTAATTTTGCAACGTGTTCAACATCTTTGATAGTAATCATTTTTCGTTTCCCTTTTTCCTACTTAAAACTATGTTAAAAT
>ULUL01040969.1_pt1 | contig 15230 bp, 12 predicted proteins | sample 1958481 | NCBI WGS metagenome assembly ULUL01 (sample SAMEA4835759, study PRJEB28245) | human gut metagenome | biome: gut microbiome; material: fecal sample | place: Denmark | collected 2008 | reverse complement strand
CCGCCGGGCCGTCCGCGTCGGTCAGCAGGTCGTAACCGGCCGCCTGCACGGCCCGCTTCAGCACCCCGGGAGAGCACTCGCCCGGACGGTAGGCCACCCGCGCCGTAGCGGAAGCGTAGTTCACATGCGCAGACTCGACGCCCGGCAGGCCGTTGAGCGCCTTATCGACCCGGACTGCGCACGAAGCGCAGCTCATGCCTGCGACCGGGAACGTATTCGTGACGATCTTACTCTTTTCCATGGGAACAAAGGTAAGGTCCCGGCACGCTCCGGGTGTTACAGAATTATGGATATGATTTATACCTACACTTCATCCAGCGGTTTCAGGCCGCGTCCTTTCAGCCGGCGGAATTCAGTGGGCGACATCCCGGTCTGGGCGCGGAACTGGGCGCTGAGGTGCGCCACGCTCGAATAACGGAGTTTGTCGGCGATCTCGCTGACGGTCAGGTCGCCGTAGGCCAGCAGTTCCTTGACCCGCTCGATCCGCTGGGCGAGGAAGTATTTCTCGATGCTGATGCCGTTGACCTCCGAAAAGAGCTTGCTCAACGCACTGTAATCACGGTGGCAGCGTTCGCGCAGGTAATCCGACAGGTTGACTTTCGAGGCATCTTCGCTGTAATGCACCAATTCGATCACGGCCGTCCGGATCTGCTCGATGAGGCGCATCCGGCTGTCGTCGATCAGTTCGAACCCGTAGGCTTCGAGCAGTTTGCGGAACGCCTCCCGCTGCTCCCGGCCGGGCTTCTCCTGCACGACGACCGTTCCCAGTCCGACATCGAGGGGCGTGAACCCCGCTTTTTCGAGCAGCCGGGTGACGACCAGAATGCAGCGGTTGCAAACCATGTTTTTGATATAAAAGACGTTCTCCCGTTCCATAACCGCATTCGTTTTATCCGTAAATATAACACAAAAACGATTCCGTCCCGCCGACCGTCTTCCAGCCTTTCAGGTTCCGGCCGTTGAAAAGCGTCGGCCACGGGACCTGCGCTCCGACGAAGGTGCAGGGTCCCCAACAGTGCAAGAGTCTCTTTTTCCTATCAGTCGGGCAGTTTTGATCGTACGAATATAGTCTATTTTTTTCGGGTCTTCAGCCTGTTCCCCTGCAAAATTAACCTCTGACCCGCTCCGTATTCCGAAAAAGTTTCGTAACTTCGGCACAGCAAACCCATAGACGAAGCCATGAAACATGCGCACATCCTGCTGCTGCTCCCTTGCGGCATGCTGCCGCCGCTCGCCGGGGCGCAGCGCACGGAGCCGCCCGGCCGGTTCGACATCGCACCGGAATAACCACCCCGAAAACAAGCAAACCAACCAAAAACAACCATGAAGAAAACCGCAATCACCCTCTTTTTCCTGCTTCAGGCCGCGTGTCTGTTTTCGCAGATCCCCCGCCCGGAATATCCCCGCCCGCAGTTCGAGCGGACGGACTGGATCAACCTGAACGGCGAATGGACCTACACGTTCGATTTCGGCGCAAGCGGCCTGGAACGCGGCTACGCCGGCTCGAAGGGATTCGACGGCAAAATCATCGTGCCGTTCGCCCCGGAGAGCAAGCTCTCGGGCGTCGGCCACACGGACTTCATAGGCCGCATCTGGTACCAGCGTACGATCGACATTCCGGCAGACTGGTCGGGACGCAACGTGATGCTCAACTTCGGAGCCGTGTACTACACCTCCGAGGTGTATGTCGACGGCCGCTTCGTCGGACGCCACTTCGGAGGCAGCACGTCGTTCTCCTACGACATCACCGCATTCGTGAAGCCGGGCGGCAGCCACAGTCTGGTCGTCTTCGCCACGAGCGACCTGCGCAGCGGCAAACAGACTGCCGGCAAACAGTCGCTGCAATACGCCTCGCACAGTTGCGACTACACCCGCACGACAGGCATCTGGCAGACGGTGTGGATGGAGGCCGTGGCTCCCGAGGCCCTCGCACGCGTCCAAATGACGACCGACATCGACCAGCAGCAGCTGATCGTCGCCCCGCAGTTCTTCCGGGAAAGCCCGAACACGCTCCGGGTGACCCTTCGGGACGGCGGCAAGGTCGTCGGCACGCGGCAGGTCCGGGCGTCGAACAGCAGCGTCGTCGTCATCCCGGTCAAAAAGGCCCGGCTCTGGTGTCCCGAAGACCCGTTCCTCTACGACCTGACCTACGAGGTGGTCGCCCCCGACGGCCAGGTGCTCGACGCCGTGAAATCCTATGTCGGGATGCGCAAGGTCCACATCGAAGGCAACAAAATCTACCTCAACAACGAACCCTATTACCAGCGGCTGGTGCTCGACCAGGGTTTCTACCCCGACGGTATCTGGACCGCCCCGTCGGACGACGCCCTGCGCCGCGACATCGAGCTGGGACTGGCCGCCGGGTTCAACGGCGCACGCCTGCATCAGAAGGTTTTCGAGGAACGCTACTATTACTGGGCCGACAGACTCGGCTACATCACCTGGGGCGAAAGCCCCAGCTGGGGAATGGATGCCAACGACGTGGAAACGGCCCGCAACTTCCTCTCCGAGTGGGCCGAATGCGTGGTCCGCGACCGGAACCACCCCTCGCTGCTGACGTGGACGCCGATGAACGAGGAGTGGTGGCCCGACAACACGCAGTTCCCGCGCTTCGCCTCCGACGTCTACGACCTGACGGGACGCCTCGACCCGACGCGCCCCGTCAACACCGTCAGCGGCGGCGCCGTCGTCAGGACCGACATCTGGGCCGTCCACAATTACGAGCAGAACCCGGCCAAACTGAAAGAGAAAATCTTCAGCGACGGCACGTTCTTCCATCCCCGCCTGCGGACGACCCGCGACCAGACGCGCAACATCGGATTCAACGAGGTGAAGGCGACCGCAAACTACGCCTGGCCGCAGTACGATGGCTCGTGCCCCTACCTGGTCGATGAATTCGGCGGCATCAAATGGGTGAAGGACCAGGAGAAGCAGGCCACGGATTCCCAGACCGAATCGTGGGGTTACGGACAGGCGCCCCGTACGCTCGAAGAGTTCTACACGCGGCTCGAAGGCCAGGTAGACGCGCTGCTCTCGCTCTCCGGACAGGTGTGGGGCTATTGCTACACCCAGCTCACGGACGTGGAACAGGAACAGAACGGCATCTATTGCTACGACCGCTCGGCCAAGTTCGACATGGACCGGATCAAGGCCATTTTCAGCAAACGCCCGGAACATCCCGCCCGATAACGCGCCGGACAGCCGCCCGCCCGAATGAAGCGCACCCCGAAATCCCTTTCCGGATTTTCGGGGTGCGCTTTTTATCCGGTTCGTCATCGTCCGCCCGCGGCAGAGCCTCGTGCACGAATGCGCCCGGAAACAGAAGGCGTCGCTGAATTTCTATTCGCGTGTTTTCCCGGTTTCAGAGTCTCGATATAAAGTATTCCTGCATATTCCAACGATATGCCCTTGATGAACGCTGCAATTGGAGATGCTTCATGTCGGTGCGTCGCACGGCGAGTGGCGGACGGTCCGACATGCGACCTTCTGTTTTCGGCACCATGAACTCCCGAAGGCAAAAAGCCACAGCGCCGGCACACTCCGCAATAGCAACCGACGGTTTTTAAATTATTCACGAAATATAAAAAAAGTCTCCACGGAGTACGCGGAGACAATAGGTTGAAAACCTTCGGCATATAGCCTTATTGTGATAAGATGTAGAATTCTTACACCACAAATATAGTAAAAAAAGATGAATTTCTGCAATTTTTTATTTAATTTTACAGAAAACACTTTCTTCATATGGCAAAAGTATTGGGTTTGGACCTTGGCACCAACTCACTGGGATGGGCCCTTGTCGATGAATCGGAGAACGAATATACGCTGATTGACAAAGGTGTAGACATTTTCCAGGAGGGAGTTGCCCGCGACAAAAACAATGAAAAACCTGCCGTTCAGGATCGGACGAGCGCCCGGGCACTGCGCCGCCACTATTTCCGGCGGCGTCTGCGAAAAATCGAACTGCTCAAAATACTCATCCGTTACGACCTTTGCCCGCCGTTGCCCGAGGAGCTGTTGACCGCCTGGCAAAAAGAGAAACGTTACCCGCAGGACAATGAATTCCTCCGTTGGCAGCGAACCGACGACAATGGGGATCGAAATCCTTACCACGATCGTTATGTAGCCCTGTCCGAGCGGCTCGATCTCGGGAATCGCACACAGCGCTGGCTGCTTGGCCGGGCGCTTTATCATTTGGCACAGCGACGCGGATTCCTCAGCAATCGCAAGGAAGCAGGAAATGAGAAAGAAGACGGCACGGTCAAGGAGTGTATCAAAAATCTGTCGGCTGAAATAGCAGCGGCAGGGTGTCGGTACCTCGGAGAATATTTCTACGGACTGTACCAACACAAGGAACGAATCCGCGACAAATACACCTCGCGCAACGAACACTACCTGGCCGAGTTCAATGCCATCTGCGACCGGCAGCAATTGCCCGACGAATGGCGTAAGGCGCTGCATCGGGCAATCTTTTTCCAGCGCGACCTCAAATCGCAGAAGGGGTCAGTCGGCCGATGCACCTTCGAGCCGACGAAGAGTCGGTGCCCCGTTTCGCATCCCCGTTTTGAGGAGTTCCGGATGCTGTCGTTCGTCAACAACATCCGGATTACAGGACCGGGCGACAATGCTCCACGACCTTTGACACAGGAAGAGTTCGAGACGATTCGTTCGCTCTTCTTCCGGAAAAGCAAGCCTTATTTCGATTTCGAAGAGATCGCCCGCAGAATCGCCGGCAAAGGGAAATATGCCTGCAAAGAGGAGCGTACAGAAGCTCCTTATCGTTTCAATTTCGCCCGCACGGCCACCGTATCGGGATGCCCCGTCACGGCATCGCTGCAAGCGATCTTCGGAGACGACTGGATTACGGAGATTCGCAGCCTTTACCTGCTTGGAGCAGGAAAAAACGAGGACCAGATGTTGAATGACGTATGGCACGCCCTCTTTTCGTTCAACGACGAAGGTCGGCTGCGTAGCTGGGCCTGCGAAAAATTGCAACTCACGGATGAACAAGCCAAAGCGTTTGCAGCCATCAAACTCCCGCAGGATTACGCGGCGTTGAGCCTAAATGCCATCGGCAAGATTCTGGTCTATCTGCGCTGTGGCTATCGGTACGACGAGGCGGTATTCCTGGCCAACCTGCGGGCGGCACTTCCGAAGGAGGTCTATGCCGACGAAAGCCGTCGGCATGAAATCGAACAGGACATCGCCTCGCTGCTGCTTGACTACAAGCGAAATCCGTATAACAAGTTCGATTCAAAGGAGCACCGCATTGCCGACTATTTCAGCGATCATGGATTGGATGCCTCTCGTCTGATCCGTCTTTATCATCCCTCGAAAATCGAGACCTATCCGGATGCGCAACCCAAGGCAAATGGCATTCTGCAACTCGGCTCTCCACGTACTGCGACCATTCGCAACCCGATGGCCATGCGGGCCCTGTTCCGATTGCGCAACCTGATAAACACGCTGTTACGCGAAGGCAGGATCGACCGAGACACGAAGATCCGGATTGAATTCGCCCGCGGACTCAATGATGCGAACAGGCGGAAGGCCATCGAGCAGTATCAGCGGGAACGGGAGGTTGAGAATCGGAAATATGCCGAAGAGATCCACAGCCAGTATGCCGCCGAAACCGGCCGCGAGATAAAACCCTCGGACGACGAAGTGCTGAAATACCGGCTGTGGGAAGAACAGCAGCACGTCTGTCCCTATACCGGGCGGCAAATCCGCATTTCGGACTTCGTCGGGTCGGCTCCGGATTTCGACATCGAGCACACGCTCCCGCAGGCTCGCGGCGGCGATGACTCGCAGATGAACAAGACGCTCTGCGAAAACCGGTTCAACCGGGAGACAAAACGGGCGAAACTGCCGGCCGAGTTGTCCAACCATGTCGAGATCATGGAGCGGATCGAATCGTTTGGCTGGCGGGAAAAAATGGAGAGTCTGCAAAAGCAGATTGAAGCCCAGGTTCGCAGGAGCAAAAGCGCAGCGATTAAATCCGAAAAGGACGACGCCATTCAGCGCCGTCACTATTTGCAGATGCAACTCGACTACTGGCGCGGGAAATACGAACGCTTCACCATGGCCGAGATTCCCGAAGGATTCAGCAATCGGCAGGGAGTCGACATCGGCATCATCGGCAAATATGCACGGCTCTATCTGAAGACGGTTTTTGACCGAATCTATACGGTCAAGGGTTCCACGACCGCCGCGTTCCGCAAGATGTGGGGACTGCAGGAGGAGTATGCCCGCAAGGAGCGCACGAACCACGTCCACCACTGCATCGACGCCATCACGATCGCCTGTATCGGCCGCCGGGAGTACGACCGCTGGGCGCAATATGTCGCCGACGAGGAGCGATACGGCTACGGCGAAAGCGGCAAACCCCGCTTCGAGAAACCCTGGCCGACCTTTACCGAAGATGTCAAGGCGGCGGCCGACGAACTGCTCGTTGCCCACCACACGCCCGACAACATGACCAAACAGACGCGCAGGAAGTTACGGGTTCGCGGCCGGATAAAGTTGAATGCCGACGGGGAACCAATCTACCAGCAAGGAGACACGGCTCGCTGCCGGTTGCATCAGGATACCTTCTACGGCGCTATTAAGCAGGATGGAGAGATCCGCTATGTCATCCGCAAATCGCTCGCGCAGTTACAGCCGACGGACATCGACAAGATTATCGACGATGCAGTCCGGGATCGCGTACGGGAGGCAATCGACGAGGTCGGATTCAAGACGGCGATGAATCCCGATGAATACACGATCTGGATGAACCGGGAAAAGGGCATTCCCATCCGCAAGGTGCGGATCTTCACACCGAGTGTCAAACATCCGATCGCGCTAAAAAAACAGCGCGACCTATCTGCAAAAGAGTACAAGCGGGATTATCATGTCGTAAATGAGGGGAACTATTGCACGGTCATCTATGAGGGCCAGGACAAAAAGGGCAAAACGAAACGCACCTTTGAACTCGTCAGCAACCTCGAAGCTGCCCAATATTTCAAAGCCAGCGCTGACCGGGAAGCCCGCCCCGATCTGGTACCGCAGACCGACACGAACGGTTTCCCCTTGAAATACATCTTAAAAACGGGGACCATGGTCCTGTTTTATGAAAATACCCCGGCAGAACTTTATGAATGTACCCGCAAGGAGTTGGTAAAACGACTCTACAAGGTAACAGCAATGGCTGCAGAAGGACGGGTACAGTTCCTCTTTCATCAGGAGGCCCGAGATCAGAAAACACTTACCTCCTTATATGGAGCTGGGACCTCTCAATTCTGCCAATCCAATCCATCACCGAAATTGCGCCTCAGCGTTTCCAATTTTAACATGTTGGTGGAAGGTTATGATTTCGAACTGACCGTAACGGGCGAGATAAAATTCAAAGATGACCGGCCATGCTGAAACGAACCTTGTTTTTTTCGACACCCTACTGTTTGAGCCTGCGCAACGGCCAGATGATCATCCACACGCGCGAGGCCCCCGACCAACGGAAAAGCATCCCGATCGAGGATATCGGCTTCGTGGTGCTGGAGGACCAGCAGACCTCCATCACGCTGCCGCTCTTGAATGCGCTGTCGGACAACAACGTGGCAGTTATCCTGTGCGGAGAGAACCGAATGCCGAACGCCTTGTTGATGAATTTGGATTCAAACAGAACGCAAGGTGAACATTATCGGATGCAGATCGCTGCATCCGAACCGCTGAAGAAGGGCCTTTGGAAACAGATCGTCGAGACCAAAATCCGCAACCAGGCTGCCTTGCTGCGGAAGCTGGGGTATGACGGAGACAAACTGAAACCCTGCTACATGAATGTCAAGAGCGCCGACGCCGACAACCGGGAGGGCATAGCAGCGAGAATCTACTGGTCAGAACTGTTCGGTGCCGAATTTTACCGTTCCCGCGAAGGTTCGCCGCCCAACAACCTGCTCAATTACGGCTATACGATCCTGCGAGCCGCCGTGGCCCGTGCGATCATGGGCTCCGGACTGTTCCCAGCATTCGGGATCTTCCATCGGAATCGTTACAACTCCTTTCCGCTGGCCGATGACGTAATGGAACCCTATCGACCGTATGTCGACGAATTGGTCTACCAACTTTACAGGAACGGGAATACACAACTGACCAAAAAGGTGAAAGGCGAACTGTTGCGGCTCCTGTTTGTCGATACTCGTTTCGACAAGGTTGTGCGACCTCTCGAAGTAGGACTTATGTTTTCAGCCTCTTCCCTGGCTAAATGCTTTGCTGGAACCCAAAAAAAGATTGCATATCCTTTATTGGAGTAGTCGAATGTCAGAAGTACGCTTGAATGCTTATCGAATCATGTGGTTGTTTGTCTTTTTTGATTTGCCAACCAATACAAAAACGGAACGACGTCATGCGGTGCAATTTCGCAAGGCGTTGGAAAAAGATGGTTTCACAATGATGCAGTATTCAGTCTATGTGCGCCATTGTGCATCGAAGGAGAATATGCAGGTTCACATTAAGCGGGTTCGACGATCGATGCCTCCGACAGGATTTACAAGTATTCTTGCTGTAACGGACAAACAGTATGGAGACATATTAAATTTTTGGGGTAAAAGCGAACGAGCAAAACCGGAAATTCCGCAACAATTGGAATTTTTCTGATAAATCGTTATTTTCGTTCTTTGAAATACGGAAAATGCATCAAACTGGCTTCGTCGGAACACCCGATCGTATTTTTATAGTGGCAGACAGCCCGTAAGTAACACTTTATCAATCAATATGAGGCCCGACGTTGTGGTTTGATGTAGAATTTCGATAAGATACAACGGCTGTTTCCTCACTAATACAAAGGCACGAGTTGTGGTTTGATGTAGAATTTCGATAAGATACAACTATTTGAACATGCCCTATTTCGCACGGAAGTTGTGGTTTGATGTAGAATTTCGATAAGATACAACAAAAAGCGATTGCGGGCCGTGTAAACAAAAGTTGTGGTTTGATGTAGAATTTCGATAAGATACAACCCGTGATGCGGTAGTTCCCGTCGCCCGCGAGTTGTGGTTTGATGTAGAATTTCGATAAGATACAACCGTTTGTGGGTGCCTTTTCCCAGCCAGATGTTGTGGTTTGATGTAGAATTTCGATAAGATACAACCTCTAGCAATTCACGCACTCTTGCCAAAAGGTTGTGGTTTGATGTAGAATTTCGATAAGATACAACCGCTTGTGGGTGCCTTTGCCTAGCCAGACGTTGTGGTTTGATGTAGAATTTCGATAAGATACAACGGTCGAACCGCTTAACACACAGAGACACAAGTTGTGGTTTGATGTAGAATTTCGATAAGATACAACTCCAACCAGTCACTGTAACGAGAACCTCCGTTGTGGTTTGATGTAGAATTTCGATAAGATACAACTCTGAGTGTCGTAACGAATAGCCGTGGAGCGTTGTGGTTTGATGTAGAATTTCGATAAGATACAACAAGCAGTTTGATTATGAGAATGCTTATAATGTTGTGGTTTGATGTAGAATTTCGATAAGATACAACGGCGAAGCGGCAAAACGCATCACTTGCTTTGTTGTGGTTTGATGTAGAATTTCGATAAGATACAACTGTAGTCGATGTAATGTAATCATCGGGAAGGTTGTGGTTTGATGTAGAATTTCGATAAGATACAACGAGCCCAGCCACAGGATAGCCATTGCCTGCGTTGTGGTTTGATGTAGAATTTCGATAAGATACAACGCTTCAAATACAATCTTAAATCACATTACGTTGTGGTTTGATGTAGAATTTCGATAAGATACAACGGGTAGTAAGGACGAGGATTGCCTTCCGCGTTGTGGTTTGATGTAGAATTTCGATAAGATACAACCATCCCCAAAAACTCTTTTATTGCTCAGACGTTGTGGTTTGATGTAGAATTTCGATAAGATACAACCTCTAGCAATTCACGCACTCTTGCCAGAGGTTGTGGTTTGATGTAGAATTTCGATAAGATACAACTATAATTGATACGACTTGAAAAGCTAAGATGTTGTGGTTTGATGTAGAATTTCGATAAGATACAACTTGATAAAATCGATGCGCACTGGATACAAGTTGTGGTTTGATGTAGAATTTCGATAAGATACAACCGAAACGCCAGACATCGAAACAGAATCTGCGTTGTGGTTTGATGTAGAATTTCGATAAGATACAACCGCAAGCGTATCACGATGGAACACCTGGACGTTGTGGTTTGATGTAGAATTTCGATAAGATACAACTTATTCCAAGCGACAATGTTCTCCCCTGCCGTTGTGGTTTGATGTAGAATTTCGATAAGATACAACATTTAGGTCTATTTCCAAAGCATTAGGGTTGTTGTGGTTTGATGTAGAATTTCGATAAGATACAACATTGAATGAAACCCCGGCGATCACCATCAGTTGTGGTTTGATGTAGAATTTCGATAAGATACAACTCATGTACAACGATGCTTCCTACACCGACGTTGTGGTTTGATGTAGAATTTCGATAAGATACAACGCCGTCCGAAGATTGGTCCATTCGTCGGCAGTTGTGGTTTGATGTAGAATTTCGATAAGATACAACATCAGTTCGTCGAACTCGACACGCACGAACGTTGTGGTTTGATGTAGAATTTCGATAAGATACAACACACACGGCATTATCAAAAATGACAGCTACGTTGTGGTTTGATGTAGAATTTCGATAAGATACAACGATCTGCGCCTTGCAAATCTTCTCGTTCGTGTTGTGGTTTGATGTAGAATTTCGATAAGATACAACGCAAAGCTCCGACGGATGTCCGCATTCACGGTTGTGGTTTGATGTAGAATTTCGATAAGATACAACTGCGTCGTATCTGTTTAGCCAGCCTTTGCCGTTGTGGTTTGATGTAGAATTTCGATAAGATACAACGATTTCTGAGGCACTCTTTGTCGTCCATAGGTTGTGGTTTGATGTAGAATTTCGATAAGATACAACGGGGCAATCAGCGATCTGACAACATACATGTTGTGGTTTGATGTAGAATTTCGATAAGATACAACTCTTTGCTGTCCATAGAAAGCCGTGTAAGTGTTGTGGTTTGATGTAGAATTTCGATAAGATACAACCCATACTTGCAAACAATGCGAGGCGGAAAGTTGTGGTTTGATGTAGAATTTCGATAAGATACAACGGGCTTTCAATTCCGATTGGATGGCGATTAGTTGTGGTTTGATGTAGAATTTCGATAAGATACAACATCTTTGAGACGGAAGAAATCCTCCCGACGTTGTGGTTTGATGTAGAATTTCGATAAGATACAACAGCGCATCTACGATACCGTAGACGCTATTCGTTGTGGTTTGATGTAGAATTTCGATAAGATACAACTTCCTGACCGAACAAGGCATACCCACCACCGTTGTGGTTTGATGTAGAATTTCGATAAGATACAACTTTTTCGGACGGAATATCAGCCGGCGAAGCGTTGTGGTTTGATGTAGAATTTCGATAAGATACAACAGTGACCGACGGCGCACTGCCTTTACATTTGTTGTGGTTTGATGTAGAATTTCGATAAGATACAACGCCCGATCCAAAGAGTTGGCCACCCTCTTCGTTGTGGTTTGATGTAGAATTTCGATAAGATACAACCTTTTACGCGTGCGTCCGGCGCCTCCGGCAGTTGTGGTTTGATGTAGAATTTCGATAAGATACAACACGAGGTTGCAGACTATGAACGATTTCCAGTTGTGGTTTGATGTAGAATTTCGATAAGATACAACGCCGTTGCGTTTCCTGCGCTTTTGAGGAAGTTGTGGTTTGATGTAGAATTTCGATAAGATACAACCGCGGTTGTTGTCCACCTTACTTGCAAGGAGTTGTGGTTTGATGTAGAATTTCGATAAGATACAACGCCAGCATTGTGAATTGCGGGGAGTTTCAGTTGTGGTTTGATGTAGAATTTCGATAAGATACAACCCCATACTTGCAAACAATGCGAGGCGGAAAGTTGTGGTTTGATGTAGAATTTCGATAAGATACAACTCGGAAACCCAAACATCGTAAGGCTTAAGGTTGTGGTTTGATGTAGAATTTCGATAAGATACAACAATACGCTGACAATCAGCACAAGGAGTAAAGTTGTGGTTTGATGTAGAATTTCGATAAGATACAACCTTTTAGCCTGCGTATTTGCGTCGGCCATAGTTGTGGTTTGATGTAGAATTTCGATAAGATACAACCGATCGAAATTAAGGCCGCCGCGGTTCTTGTTGTGGTTTGATGTAGAATTTCGATAAGATACAACTCCGGCTTATTAACATAAGGTGAAGATTTGTTGTGGTTTGATGTAGAATTTCGATAAGATACAACAAGTAGGGTTGCAGCAGTTCGAAACAGCGTGTTGTGGTTTGATGTAGAATTTCGATAAGATACAACAGCCATAGTAATTTCGGACGATGTCCCAGGTTGTGGTTTGATGTAGAATTTCGATAAGATACAACATTACGCTGACGACGCAAGCAGTCCTCGCAGTTGTGGTTTGATGTAGAATTTCGATAAGATACAACTCAAACTGTTTTTGCCAGTTAGCATAAGAAGTTGTGGTTTGATGTAGAATTTCGATAAGATACAACGGAGACGTGATTACGTCCTCCTTCTTGTTTGTTGTGGTTTGATGTAGAATTTCGATAAGATACAACCGGAAGTCGCACCAGTGGGAATAAGACGACGTTGTGGTTTGATGTAGAATTTCGATAAGATACAACTTTAGCTGCATTTACAAGACGCGCTTCGTCGTTGTGGTTTGATGTAGAATTTCGATAAGATACAACGATAAAACGGTAGAAACCTGCGGCTGTCTTGTTGTGGTTTGATGTAGAATTTCGATAAGATACAACCGCTTGTGAGTAGCCTTCGCCAGCCACACGTTGTGGTTTGATGTAGAATTTCGATAAGATACAACCGGACGGCCAGGAAGAACATCTACAGAGCCGTTGTGGTTTGATGTAGAATTTCGATAAGATACAACTCGAATGTCGCAGGTTGCGCAATCCCCGCCGTTGTGGTTTGATGTAGAATTTCGATAAGATACAACTTCAAGATTTCCGTAACACCGTGAGAAGAAGTTGTGGTTTGATGTAGAATTTCGATAAGATACAACATAAAGTAAATTGTATACATTTGCAGTGTGTTGTGGTTTGATGTAGAATTTCAATAAGATACAACCGGCAGTATTGGAATGCTGCATAATTGCAACTGTTGTTTACATTACCCTTTTGACTCAAGAAGATTTCAAACTCCCTTAAATACGTCAAATCCAATTCATCAAAACGCATATTGACCGAGCGGAATTGCGACACAAGGACCAACGTTACCTTATGTTTGCTGGCGGAACTGTACTTTTCGACTTTTTCCAAGCGTTCGATAATCTGTTTGAAGTACTCCCCGACCGTGCAGTTGATTCGTTTGCCGTTCTGTTCAAACAGCGTATCGAATGTAACGGGAATTTCCAGCACCTCCAACTTTTTGATTTTCTTCTCGTATTCACGTATCTTGGAGGTTATTTGAAACTGTATTTCTGCTCTATCGGGGCAGTCGGCGGTAGGTTGTTGCTTGTCGAAATCCCAATGCACCAAAGCTTCCGAAATGCCCAGACCGACGAACTTACGGCGGCGGTCATGGGTAAAGACAAGAGCAAGAGGGGCTAAACGGTTTCTGTTGATAGCGTCTCTGCGACATACGACGTTGATTGTCATAATCTTTACGGATTACGCAAGCAACAAAATGCGATTCGTGTGTTACACGATTTTCATTAGTGTCCCGTTAAAATTGGGACGAAGTTAATATTAATCAAATAGTCCCTCCAAGAGGGGATAATCGAGTTCTTTGACATCGTTGAAATTAGTCTTTTCGAAGAGATCTCTCAGTGGAGTCTTATCCGTTAGTGAGATGCTCAAAATCTGCAGGACCTCATAAGTTGACCGCTTTAGTCGCATGTCGTGTTGGACGATGGCGACAAGGCAATAAGTTATGATTGCAGAGCAAATTTGTATTCTGACAGCGTTCTCTGTAGTGCCCCAGAATTTCTTAATCTTGAGGTGCTGCTTGAGCCACTTGAAGAACAACTCAATCTGCCATCGGTTCTTGTAGAGATTAGCAATTTCGAGAGCGGTAAGATGGAATGCATTCGTCAAAAATGCGAAGTCTCTGTCTTGCTCGTCATCGTGAAATCTCACAAGTCGCAGCCTCTCAGGAAACTTCTTCTGTGTGTTCACATCCGTGAGTTCAATAACGGAATCAGAAAGCACATTCTTAGGCAATCTACGTTTCCATTTCGTACACTTGTACTGTAAGTTCTTCTTCGCCCGAACCACGAAGTATGATTCATTAAGACAAATCTTGTAGAGTTCCTTGAATGCATTGTAACCACGGTCAAATACGTAGTAAGAACCTGATTCATAGGGAATCTCCTTCATTGCCTTTGAATCGTGTACCGATGCAGTCGTAATATGGAAGAAAGCAGAAACCTGGGACTCCAGATCATAAAGGACATGCGCCTTAACGCCTCCTTTCTTCTTGCGGAACTTTGCCCACCAGAATACTGACAAGCAGTGCGGAATCGTTGTTGAATCAAATGCATAAACATTCCCCTTCAGCTTGAAGATGTCGGTTGCTCGTTTCTTGCGAGCCTGTTCCATCATGAAGAAGGCAAAGTCTTCAAAGATCCTGTAGTCACGATTCTGATTCGCTGTGGCAAATGTCGTTTTCGCTATTGGATTACGCCCCATTCCAAGGTGATAACATTTGGATTGGTGAGTCTCCAATGCAACGACAACATCACGCAGGCTCTCACGGTTACAGAGTTGTCCGAACATGAGTGCCATGAGCTGATTCCAGCAGGTGAAGTTCTTGACATACCTGTTCCCATCATACTTGTCAACCAGGTGACGGAACTTGTTGTTGTCGAGAAATGCAACCAATTGAGCGAATACATATTTGTCTTTGTTCATAGAGCAGTCCCTTTATGGGCTGCAAAATTACAAATTCAAATCGTCGCACATGAAAAATTACTTCTAATAGACTATGTTTCAACTATTTCAAAGACCGACTTGCCCGCTTTTACGGGACAGTAGTGCACGATTTTATGTATCACACTCTGTATCACAAACGGCGATTTCAAGGCATTTTGTGTTACACAACGGACATCTGTAACACACGGTAGAAAAAGAAAAACGAGCGATAATTCATTGATTATCACTCGTT
>ULUL01002522.1_pt1 | contig 15266 bp, 15 predicted proteins | sample 1958481 | NCBI WGS metagenome assembly ULUL01 (sample SAMEA4835759, study PRJEB28245) | human gut metagenome | biome: gut microbiome; material: fecal sample | place: Denmark | collected 2008 | reverse complement strand
CCATGAATATGGCAATAGATGGCGAAAGCCCGTATGATAACGCAAATTTATATGGATATTTGATAAGACATATGAGCATAATTAAGACTTCCAAAAAAACTGATTACCATACTTTTACATATACAAATGACGGTTATGTACAATCAAATGTTGATAATGCTGTATTTTATACAACTGATGGTATGCGATTCGAGTTTAATAATGAAAATTCTGGGCGATTTAATAAATTGCATGAATCAAAAGTTTATCCTTGTGTTGGTACAAGCCCATATAATACGCAATGGCCATGCGGTGGTTGTGGTAGTTATGGGCTAAGCCAAAACCCTAATAGGACAACTAAGCCACCTTGCCTAATTCTTGTTGATGTAAATGGCGACAAGAAGCCTACTCCAGGAAATGTGAACTGCAAGGCAGAAAGTTGTGGAAGAACTTCTAATGTTTATAAGGTTCCTTTGCCGGGAGAAAAGAAGTTGAGAGATATATTTTCAATTTTAATAACCGAAGATAGGGCTTTTCCATACGGCGTTACTGCTCAAAAAGCAATGTATGACGCACAGAAATAATTATCCTTTCATTATAAATCGGCTTAGCAAAATTGCTAAGCCATATTTTTACTAAACTTCCATAATTTTAAGATTGGGACTGATTTTAAAATCTGCAAAAACAGAAGCTTTTATATCATCAATTGAATACATCGGGTTAATTTCAATTAATGTCATAATTCCGTTTTGAAATTCAAAAACGCACCTTTCGGTTACAATCATATCAACTTCTTTATGTGCGGTTAAAGGAAGTGTGCATTTTTTAACAATTTTAACCGTGCCTTTTGATAAGTGTTCCATTGCAATAATAACTTTTTTAGCCCCGACAACCAAATCCATAGAACCGCCAATGCCGGGGACAAATTTGTTCGGAATTAACCAGCTTGCAAGGCTGCCTTCTTCATCAACCTGAAGTGCACCCAAAACAGTAACATCTATGTGGCCGCCGCGCATCATCATAAAAGCCATTTCGGAATCGAAAAAGCTTGCGCCTTTTTTAATGCCAAAGGGAATGCCCCCTGAATTTATTATTTTTTTGTCGATATATTCGCCCGCTGCTTTTTTGCCAAGGCCTAAAACGCCGTTTTCAGAATGAATAATAATGTTAATATCGTTTGGAATGTAGTTTGCAACTTCATTTGGAAGGCCAATGCCCAATGTTACAACATTTCCGTCTTTTAATTCTTTTGCAACGCGTCTTGCAATAATTTCTCTGATTTTTTCTTTTGATAATACAGCGTCAACAACCGGTGCCATCTAGTTTTCTTCCTTATTTTCAACAATGTAATCCACAAAAACGCCGGGGATGATAATTTCATTTGGGTTTAGGCAATCAACAATTTCATCTGCTTGAACAACAACCGTATCTGCTGCAGTTGCCATTGTTTGGTTAAAGTTTCTTGTTGTTCCTTCAAAAGCAACATTGCCGAATTTATCAACGGTTGTGCCGTAAATAAACGCAACGTCTGCGCCCAAGGGCTCTTCAAAAATATATTTTTTGCCTTTAACGGTCATGGTTTGTTTGCCTTCTTCTAAAATCGTGCCAACGCCTGTCGGGGTTAAAATGCCGCCAAGCCCTGCTCCATAGGCTCTTATTTTTTCAACCAAAGTTCCCATCGGTAAAATTTCAACTTCAATTTTGCCTTCCATCATTTTTTGGCCTGTGATTGGGTTTGTTCCAATGTGAGATGTGATTATTTTTTTAATTTTGTCTGTTGAAATTAACTTCCCCTTGTCAACATTTGGGTATGAAGTATCGTTTAAAACAAGTGTTAAATTGCTGGCTTCAGTGTTAATTAATTCGTCAATAATTTTATCGGGCACGCCGCAATCCAAAAAACCGCCAATCATAACGGTTGAATTGCTTTTAACAAGTGAAGCAGCTTCTTTTTTGGAAATAATCTTTTTCAAAATAGCATCCTTAAAATTAATTAAAACAATATTAACATATAAAAGTTTTTTTTAACAGTATTTTAAGTTTCTTCACCGCCTGCATTTTCGGGAAGCTGCTTGTTTGTTTCTATCATTTTGCCTTTTTCATCAAAAAATTGTGTTGTAATTGTGCCGTTTGTTAAAACTCTTCTTGTTATTGTTCTTTTTTCGGTTTTAGGGTCGAAAACATCAACTTCTTTTACGTTATATTTGCCGTCACGTTTTTCAAACATAATGGATGTGGCCAATTTTTCAAAATTTGCAAAAACGTTAACAATTAATAAATTTTTTGCAACATCTTTAATTTCTGCGGCATATTTTTTGTCAAAATTTGCAATGCAAACGGGTAAATCTTTCCCTTCTTCATATTCTTCCGCTGCATAGCGTTTTTTTGTAAGGCCGTCATAATAAAAATATGTGCTTCCTTTTATATCTCTTATGGTGCTTGGGTGTTCGTCATAAACAAATTTTCTCATAGGCCCTGCGCCTTGCGTGTAATCTGTTGTTCTGAAGTTGAAATCTCTTACAACTAAATCGCCTTTTTTATCTCTAAAAACAACCCTTCTGTCTGATTTTGCATAAGGCGCATTATTTTTCGGGTCAAAATAGGTTACATCTTCTTCGCTTGATTTATAAATTCTTCCGAATTTGTTAAAAAATAACGTTCTTGAGGCAGATGTTCTTGTTTTGTCTTTTGAGTCTGCATCATAATAAATTTCTTTTGTTCCGTTTTCTGTTGCAAGGCTTATTCTGCTTGTATAGCCAAATAAATGTTTATATTCTTCGCTTGCGGTTGTTTCTTCTCTGTATGGGGTAATGCCGTCTTTTTCAAAATCTCTTTGAACTGTCATTATAATAGTGTTATCTTGTGCGCTTTTATAGCCAAAAAGCCCTGTGTGAACAAGTTTGCCTTCTAAATCGTAGTCCTCTAAATATTCAATATCTTTTGCAACGTTTGTCCAAACAAGGGTTTTACCGCCATATGAATTGTTCATTTCGTCTTCTTTTTTTAGGTGAATTGAAATGTCATCCATATCATCCCTTTGGCTCCAAGCAATGTTGATTGAAGTTTTTTGCCCGTTTTGATAAGAAGATACAACCTGCATATTTTTTGAATCGTTTACAAGCCTTCCTGAATAAGGGGTGCCGTTTTTGCTTGCCGCAAAATCATATCTTAAAATTCCCCCTTTATCTAAAAAGCTTTTTTCATCCAATGGGGTAAAATTATACATATTGCCTGTAAATGCAGGGCTGTAATTTAAGTTTATCGGTGTTGTTTTGTTTGTTTCCCCAAGTGTCTTTTTTTCGTTAACGACGGTTTTTTTGTTTATAATTTTTGGGGAAAATGAAATTTCAGATATATACATTTTTCTTACTTTCTTTTTTTCGTTAGTTTTAAAACCTGTGAAAAAAAATTTTTTCTGTAATTATGGTAATAAATTTGAATTAAACGTTATTTAATTGTAAAATTAAGGTCATGATTTCTTTTTTAGGAAAATGTGTTCAAAATTTTATAGATGCTGTTAAATATACATTTAAAGGAAATGTAACATTTAAAAGTGTTATTTCTCAAGCTGCCATAATCGGTTTTGATTCATTGGGCATTTGTTTAATGATTGTTATTATTGCTTCATCTGTTATAGCGCTTCAGGTTTCAAAACAGTTTTTGTTATCAGGCGCAGATGATTACATTGGCGGCTTTTTAGGAATAGCCCTAATCAGAGAAATAGCCCCGGGGTTTGCAGCGCTTGCAATGGGCGCAAGGGCAGGAACTGCAATAACGGCGCAAATTGCAAACATGAAGGTAACATCACAAGTGAATGCTATGAAGGTTTTAGGGGTTGACCCTGTCGGTTATTATTTTGCGCCAAGAATAATAGCGGCTTCTTTCAGCTGCCTTTTTGTTGTTATTTTGGCAGAATTTTTAGGGGTTTTAGGCGGCATGGTTGTTTCTTATTATTCAATAGACCTTCACCCTAACCGCTACCTGAATTCTGTTTGGTTAATGTTTAATACAAAAGATATTTATATAAGTTTATTAAAAGGGTTTTTATTCGGCGGAATTATTGCAACCGTTTGTGCAACAGTTGGCTATGAAACAGAAGGCGGCGCCAAAAATGTTGGTGATTCAACAACAAGGTCTGCCATTTTGTGCACTGTTTATTTGCTTTTGGCAGACCTTTTAGTTGGTTTTCTTTTTTATACAAGCAACCCTTAATTTTATTTCACAAATTCAAGAAATTTTGCTTTTAAAACATCTAATGCAAAGGGTGAAAGTAAATCTACAGGCGAAATAAATTCTTTTTTGCCTTCTTTAACTAAATAAACAGTCGGATACCCTTCCACTTTATATTCTTTAACGTATTCTTTGTTTCTTGGGTCTTCTGCGTTTACATAAGCAATTGCATATTCTTTTTTAATTTGTCTGTCTTTGGTTAATTTTTTAAATGTTGGCGCCAGTTTTTGGCAATAGCGGCACCAATCTGTGTAAAACCAAACAATAACAGGTTTTTTTGTTTGAAGTGCTTTTTCCATTGATTGGCCTTTGTCGTAATCTCTTGAAATTACAACAGGCCTATTTTGAATTGTTGTAATTACATTGTCTGAAACCAAATATAAAAGCATGCCTGTATTTACAAGTGAAATAATTAAGCTTGTTACAATAAGTTTTGTGAGTTTCTTTTTCATAATTTTATATTCCTTCTTTTAACATACAACATTTTTTAAATTTTTTGCCGCTTCCGCAGGGGCAGGGGTCGTTTCTTCCTATGTTTTTAAATTTGTTTTCATTTTCTTCTTTTTTATTTAAAACTTTTGAAAAAGCTTTTGAATTGTATAAAACAGAAACGGAAGAAAACCTTAAATGGTCTTTATAATTTTCTTTGTAAGTATCAATAATTTCATCAATATTTTGAAAATTTCCGCCCGTTGTTTCATTTACCGTTGAAACAAAATTTTTAAATTCTTCTTCTTTTTTAATTAATAATGACGGGGGAATTTTATCGTTAATCAAAAAGTATTTAATGCATTCATTTTTATTTTTAACATTTTCATTTTTTACAATGCTGTTTAAAGTTCCTAAAAAGGGAATTACAAAAATGCCTTCATTTTGGTTTGAAAAAAGGCCAATATCATATTTTTTTTCGCTGTTTGAAAAACCGTAAAGTGCGTTTTGCATAAAGTTTTCGTTTTCAAATTCTTCAACTTCAAAAAATTCAAAATCGCCATCAAACGCCCTAAATTCAACTTTTTCATTTTTTGCGCCCGTATGATAAAGATAAAAATCGTTTAAAATGTTATCAATATCTTTATTTGAAACAATAATTTCATCGCAATTAAAACATTCAACAAAAGAAGAATGAAAACTTAAATTGGATTTTTTAATTTCTAAAAGCTTTTCTTTATTGTTTAAAACGGCAATTTTTGGGTTTTTGATAATACATTTAACACTTTCCAAGTTTGCAAAATATTCTCTGAATTGGCCAAAAACATCAAAAATTTCAAGCAGGTAAAAATTATTATCAAGTTCAAAAACCCTTGCTTTCATAAAATCATAAAGCCCGATGCCCCTTAAATTGGTGGTTTTAACCAAGGGAATTAAAGTATAATTTGTTTCTTTTGCAAGGTCATAAACATCAAATGAATTTTTTGAAATTTTTTCTGTTCTAAAAACTGAAACATAGCTTTCTTTAAGAGCTTCAACCGTTTTTTTATCGGCATTTGGGGTTTTTTCAATAAAATAATCCAAAACCCTTTTGCCTGTTTCCATTTTGCCTTCTAAAATGTAATCTATTAAAATGTCATTTAATTCAGATTCTTTTTTTATTTCAATCTTATTTTTAATTAAATAATTTTCAAATTCCCTGCCTAAAGGTTCATCTTTTACAATAAAATCTATTAACGAATCCATGGTTTTACTTATAAGTTCGGTTGTTTCAATAATTGCAGGCATAAAGTTTAAATTTCTCCCCTTTTAAAATAAATTAAATATTCAACATTTCCTTGTTTTGCGCCTTGAATGGGCGATTTTATAACCCCTTGAAAATTAAGTTCTAAATTTTTGGCGTAATCTTTAATGTCTTCTATTATTTTATTATGAATTTTTTCATCTCTTACAACGCCGCCTTTTTGAATTTCTTCTCTTTTTGCTTCAAATTGGGGTTTTATTAAAAATACAAATTCTGAATTTTTTTGTACAAAATTAATAATGTTATCTAAAACTTTTTTAATTGAAATAAAAGATAAATCCATGCTCATAAAATTGGGCATTTCATCATCTAAAAGGCTTTCGCAACCATAAATATCAAAAAATGTGCAATTTTTAACGTTTGTTTTTTCTTTTGATATTACCCTTTTATCTTCTCTTAATTTCCAAGCAAGCTGGTTGTAGCCAACATCAATTGCATAAACTTTTTTTGCTCCGAATTGGAGCATGCAATCAACAAAACCACCGGTGGATGCGCCCATATCTATACAAATTCTATCTTTTAAATTTATATTAAAGGCTTTTATGGCGCCTTCCAATTTTAAGCCGCCACGAGAAACATAGGGCATAACTTTTATTTCAATTTTTTCTTTTGAATTTGGGTCAAAAAGCTTATCAGGGTCAAATTGTTCTCCTGCTTTATCAACAATTTTTTCACCGATTTTAACATTTCCCGCTAAAATTGCAGCAGAAGCCGCATTTTTAGTTTCAAAATAACCCTTTTCAAAAAGTATTAAATCAAGCCTTTTTTTCATTTTTGAACATACATTTCATCTTGCAGAGCGCAGCCTGTAATTTCACTTGTTACAAAAGTTACTTTCTTAACGGGGCCGTTTGCTTCAATTTCAAAAACTTTTGGCGCTTGCGGGTTTCTGATTATATTTTGAACATTTTCATAAACCTTATTCGGGTCATCTAAATATAAAATTATAGGTGCAATAGAGCCTTTAACAAATATTACAAACGCCGTTTTTTGTGTTATTTGTTGATTGTTAAATTGTTGTTGTGCCATTTTAAAATTCCTTATTTTTTATATACCAAAAAAATCTTTAGCTGTTTTCGTTGTAATTTTATCAACGTGTTCAACTGTTATATCTTTTAAAAGCGCAATTTCCCTTGCAATAAAAGGAAGATATTCAGGGGTATTTTCTTCTCCTCTCATTGGGTGTGGCGCCATATAGGGGGCATCTGTTTCTAAAACAATATTTTCAAGCGGAACATTTTTTACAACTTCTTTTAATTTTCTTGAATTTTTAAAGGTTACAACCCCGCCAATTCCAAGAAGCCAGCCTTCTTTAATGCAAGAATTTGCAAATTCAAGAGAGCCTGAAAAACAATGCATTATAACTTTTTTAATTCCCGTTTCTTTTAAAATTTCAAAAGTGTCCAAGTGGGCTTCTCTTGAATGAACGATAACGGGCAAATTAAGGCTTAGTGCAATTTCAATTTGCGTTTTAAAAATTTTCTTTTGTTCTTCTTTTTGGGTTTTATCCCAATAATAATCAAGCCCGATTTCACCTATTGCAACAATTTTTTTATTTTCTTTTGTAAGATTATAAATTTCTTTAGATGTATTTTCCCTATACTCTAAAACATCTTCAGGATGCACGCCAAGAGCGCCATATATTTCATCATATTTGGCGCAAAGGTTAATTACATCATCAAAATTTTTGGGTGATGACGTTGGCACAACAATTTTTTCAACGCCTGCTAAAACCGATTTTTTAACGGCCTCATCAGGGTTTTTTAGCATATCAATGTGTGAATGTGTATCTATCATAAGTAAATTTTAACAGATAAACATTCTTTTTGCTAAATTTATTAACTTTTAGTCAATTTGAACGATAATCGGCCTTGTTAATTTTTCAATTAAACTTGAAATAAAGCTTACATCTTCTTTTTTGCAAGCTTTTTCTTTAAGCCCTGCAATTTCTGCAAACAATGGGTTGTATTCCGATAATTCAGGGTCAAAATCAAAATTTTGGTTTTCCATTTTTTAACCTTCCATAAATTGTCATCCAATTTATTTTTCGGTTTAAAATCTTTATTTCTTTAGCATTTGTATATTTATGTTAAAATTAATTTTATGGAAGTTAAAATTAAAAATTTGGATGAAACAAAACTTTTAGCCGAATGCTTTGCTGATAATATTAAAGAAAAAGGGGCGTTTGTTTCTTTGTTTGGCGATATTGGTGCAGGAAAAACAGCCTTTACAAGGTTTTTATTGAAAAACTTAGGTGTTATTGAAGATGTTACAAGCCCAAGTTTTGTAATTTTAAATGAATATAAAACAAAATTTTTCCCAATTTACCATTTTGACCTTTACCGTTTGGAAAATGAAGGCGTTAAAAGCATTAAAGATGAACTTTTAGCATATAGTGAAGATAAAGTTTTAACTCTTGTCGAATGGGCAAATTTTGGCGAAGGGGAACTTCCTATCGATAAAATTGAAATTAACATTAAATATGACCTTGAAAATTATTCACAAGAAAGAATTTTTGAAATAAATGCAAAGGGCGAATATTTTGAAAATGTTGTTTTAAAAACGGTTGAAGAATTTAACAAAAAAAGGAATAAAAATTGAAATTTTTAACAATTGATACTGCTTTAAATAAAAGTTATATAGGCCTTTTTTTAGATGGCAGAAAAATTATAAAAGAAATTGAAAGCGATGAAAAAAACTATCATAGCGCCTATTTAATAAAAGTTTTGAAAGATTTATTAAATGAAAACAACATTAAAATTAATGAAATTGAATTTATAGGGGTAAATGTTGGTGTTGGCAGCTTTACGGGAATAAGAGTGGGCTTGGCTGTTGTTAAAGTTATGGCTGACCAATTAAAAATAAAAGCGGTTTCATATACAACAAGCGAAGTTTTATCAAGAGCAATGAACAATAAAAATGTAATGCTTGATGCAAGAAGGGGTTCTGTTTTTTATTCTAAAGACGGCATTAATATGGAACTGATTCCATATAACGAAGCATTTGAAATTTTAGAAAAATGTGAAAAATTCATTTCTGATAATCAGCTTTTTAATAATGAAAAATTTGCAAATTATAAAAACAAATTAATAAAATATGAAGATGAAAACCTTAATATAGCTGATATTGAAATAGAAATAACAAAAGAAAAAATAGAAAATAATATGCTGTTTGAACCTTATGAAATAAAACCAAACTACATTCAAACGGCACCTGTGTTTTTAAAAAAGTAAAGATTTTTCTTACTTTTCTTGACACAATATTATTCAGCAGGGTACATTAAAATTATATCACCGACTATTGGATTAAGAGGCAAGAACAACTTATGTGCCGTATTGGGGCGATTAAATCAAGCGAATATTTTCATCCTTCCAAAACTTTGGAATTAATGCGTTCGCAGCAAAAGGGTCATGATAATTCAGGCTTTGCATTTGTTATGCAAGATTTGGGGGGAATTTTTGAACCTTATAAAGATCTTCCTTTATTATCTATGGCATGCACCGATAAAGGGGTTAGAATTGCGGAAGATATTCTTCATTCAATCGGCTTTACAAGAATTTTACAATGGACACCCGATGTGAACAAAAATGCGAAAAATTTGCAAATTTCGCCAATGCCAAACTATATTTTTGGTGTTTTTAATTATCCGAAACTCTACAAATATGCGACAAAAGAAGAAAAAGAAGAATTATTGCTTGATACAAGGCTTAGGTTAAGAGAAGCGCTTGAAGAAAAAGATGAAGGATATATTTATTCTTTTTGGCCTGATGTTTTAATGTTAAAAGAAATCGGAAACCCTAAAGATATTGGAACTTATTTTAATTTGCACACGCCAAACAACGATTTTGTTTCAAAAATTATTACCGTTCAATGCCGCCAAAACACAAACTATGACATTGTAAGATACGCAGCACATCCGTTTTTCTTACAAGGTTATACTTGTTTAGCAAACGGTGAAAATACATTTTATGAAAAAAACAAAAATTTCCAAAAAAGCCTGCATAAAGGCTATATTGGTTTTGAATCAGATTCTCAATGCTTTTTATATACGCTTCATTATGTAAATAAAATGCTTAATTGGCCGCTTAAATATTATAAACACGTTATAACCCCTCTTGAATTTGATGAAATGCAAAAAAGAGAAGACAGTGAGGTTTTATTAAGAATAAAAGCTTCTCTTGCGCATTTGGAAATTAACGGGCCAAACACAATAATCGGCGTTTTACCTGACGGAACTTTATTTGTTACGTGCGATTCCAAAAAGCTTCGCCCCGTTGTAATTGGTTCTGATGACAAAACGGTTGTAATTACAAGTGAAGTTACAGGTATAAACGAAGTTTTACCAAAAAGAAATTTTGAATCCGATATATACCCGAATGAACGTGAAATGGTTGTTATCGGTGATGATTTGAAGGTACAAAGATGGGCACAGTAGATATTTCAGGAATAAACAAAGAAGATTTAACTTGGCAAATTGAACATGATTCAAACAAATGCACGCTTTGCGGCAAATGTGTTGCTGTTTGCACTTTTGGTGCAATTAAAGCCGATGTTCAAAAAAGAAAAAAAGTTATCTCTGAAGGTTCCACACCAACTCCCAAGGTGTCTGAAACAACTGTTCCTGTTATAAAACAAGTTGTAACAAAATCAAAAAATTGTGTCGGCTGCGGAATGTGCGCTAAAGTGTGCGGCAACAATGCAATTAAACCTGTTTATAACGACAGAAACAGAATGAATGTTAAATATAGAGCCCTAAACGCCGAATCCCCCAAAAGAGGCGGCAGAACCAATTTGCACACGGAAGGAAGAACTTTAGATAAAATAAAAGTCGGCAGAATTTCTCAAATGACTGACCCATCTCTAGATGCCATGCGCCATACATTTGAGCTTTTAGCACCCTTTGGAAGGGTAATGCCCCCTGAAAATCTTCCCTTTGAAGTTGATGCTATGGGGAATTTATCTATTACAAAAAAAATTCCGACAACAAGGTGGATTTACCCCATTATAATAGGCGATATGTCAATAGGGGCATTATCTCCAAGGTTGTGGGAAGCAATTGCAATTGCAGTTGCATATCTTAATGAAGTTCATAATATTCCAATCAGAATGTGTTCGGGCGAAGGCGGCATGCCTGAAAAACTTTTAAGGTCAAAATATCTTAAATATATGATATTGCAAATAGCTTCAGGCCATTTCGGGTGGAACAGAATTATAAATTCAATGCCTTATATGACAGAAGACCCTGCAGGCATTTTAATTAAAATAGGCCAAGGTGCAAAACCGGGCGATGGCGGCTTGTTATTGGCAAAAAAAGTTGCAAAACATATTCAGGAAATAAGGGGTGTTCCAAAGTCAGATTTATTATCGCCCCCAAATCACCAAGGGCTTTATTCAATTGAAGAAAGCGTTCAAAAGATGTTCCTTTCAATGAATGCGGCGTTTAAATTCAGAGTGCCTGTTGCAATTAAAGTGGCAGCTTCGGTTACATCAGTTTCTGTTTATAATAATTTATTAAGAGACCCATACGACATTGTTGGCGGCTTTTTCTTAGATGGTATTGCAGGCGGCACGGGGGCTGCGCATGAAACATCTTTGGATCATACGGGCCATCCGATTGTTTCAAGGCTTAGAGATTGCTACAATGCTGCAGTTCACCAAGGCAAACAAGGTCAAATTCCCCTTTGGGCGGCAGGCGGCTTAGGAATGAGGGGAACGCTTGCGGCAGATGCCTTTAAGATGATTTGCTTAGGCGCAAACGGTGTATTTACGGGAAGATTAATGCTTCAAATTGCAGGCTGTCTGGGCGATGATTACGGCAGATGCAACGCTTGTAATACAGGTCTTTGCCCCGCAGGCCTTACAACACAAAACCCGATTTTAATGAAAAGGCTTGATATTGATAAAGTTGCACAGAATATTGTTAATTATTTTCTTGCAACAGATATAGAACTTAAAAAATTAATGGCGCCAATCGGTAATTCAACATTGCCTGTCGGTCGATCAGACGCCCTTGTTACGGTAGATAAAAATGTTGCCGAACGCTTAGGAATACAGCATGTTTGCTAAAAATTAAAGGATAATATGAACACTACTATAATTGATACATTGCAAGATAACAAAAGGCTTTCAACAAAAGAACTTCTCGATATAATTTATGAAAAAATTGAGATGGGATTTAACGATTTTAAAATCATAGCATCAGGCCAACATGATATAGGCGGACCTTTGTGGTCAAAAGATGGCAAGCCTTTGGTATTCCACATTACAAACCCCGGTCAAAGGGTTGGTTCAATGGGTATGGCAGGCACAAAAATTATAGTAAAAGGTTCTGCCCCTGCTGATATCGGCTGGTTAAATTCGGGTGCTGAAATTACAGTTTTAGGCGATGCAGGGGACACAGCAGCGCATTGTCAAGCTTCAGGTAAAATTTATGTGGCAGGAAGGGTTGGAACCCGTTCAGGCGCTTTAATGAAGCATGACCCCAAATTTGAAGAACCTGAATTTTGGGTGTTAAAAAATACAGGCTCATTTTCTTTTGAATTTATGGGCGGCGGCCGTGCCGTTGTTTGCGGGTATGAATGCGAACATTTGGAATCCGTTTTATCTGATAGAAGCTGCTGCGGTATGGTTGGCGGCGTTGTTTACGTCAGAGGCAACGTTAAAGGTTTAACAAATGACGTTGATATTTATGATTTGGATGAAAGCGACAAAAACTTCTTAAAATCAGGTTTAATGCGCTTTTTGGGCGAAATTGACAGGCAAAATTTATATGAAGAATTAACGGAATTTTCTCAATGGAAAAAAATTCTTGCAAAACCATATGATAAAAAAGTTAAACAAGTTCCGTATTCAATTAAAGAATTCAGAGAACAAAAATGGGTAAAAGACGGAATATTTTCAGAATTTTTCGGTTCATACAGAGAAGTTATTGATGTAATTAACACGGGTGATAACCGTTTAAGAACGCCTTCTTGGGAAAACAACCTTAAAACTCCGCCTTGCGAGTTTGATTGCCCTGTTTCAATTCCAACCCAAAAAAGAATTGAACTTATAAGAGAAGGCAAGCTATCGGAAGCGCTTAATTTAATTTATGAATATTCGCCTTTTCCTGCAAGTGTTTGCGGGCAAGTTTGTCCTAATCTTTGCATGAACAGTTGTTCCAGAAGATATGTTGATGAACACATTAAGATTGCGCCACTCGGTATAAAATCTTTTGAAAATGTTGATATAAAAGTGGTTGAACCCTTTAAAAACAAAAAAATTGCAGTTATCGGTGCAGGCGTTGCAGGGCTTTCTTGTGCTTGGACTTTACAAAAAGAAGGCTACAAGGTAGAAGTTTTTGAAAAGGATGATGAAATTGGCGGCAAATTAAGGCAGGTTATTCCATCTGACCGCTTAAACCAAGACACTTTAAATGCCGAATTAGAAATAATTAAATCTTCAGGCATTAAGTTTAATTTGGGAATTACAATTGATAACGATGAATTTGAAAGAATTCAAAAAGAATTTGATGCAGTTGTTGTTGCAATTGGCGCGCATAACCCTGCAGTTATTCCAATTGAAGGCAAAGAAAGGCTTGTTAAGGGCTTAGATTTCTTAAAAGAAATAAATAAAGGAAACAAGGTTAAAATAGGCAACAATGTTGTAATTATTGGTGCAGGCAACGCTGCAATGGATGTTGTTATTGGCGCTTATAAAATGGGCGCTAAAAATGTTACTGCAATAGACATTCAAAAACCTTTGGCTTTTGATAAAGAAATAGAACATGCAAAATCATTGGGTGCTAAAATTTTATACCCCTGTTTTACGGAAAGCGTTGATGAAAAAGGCGTTCACTTGAAAGACGGAACCCTTTTAAAAGCAGATACTGTCATAATTTCAATCGGCGACAGGCCAATATTTGATTTTATTGATGAAAAATATCTAAATGAAAGAAAATTCCCGCTTGTAAACAAATTCTATCAGTCGGAAGTTTCTAAAAAACTTTTCTTTATTGGCGATTGCACAGGCCAAGGCTTATTCTGTGATGCAATAGGAAAAGGCAGAGAAGTTGCCATAAACATTGATAATTTATTTGATAAAAAAGAATTAAAAGAATTTAAAACAAAAGAAAAAATTTCATTGGATGAAGTTAAATGTGCATATTACCCTGTTTTAAAAGGTTCAGACCTTTATGCAATGGATGTTTTGGATGAAAAAGAAAGGTGCTTGAGCTGCGGCGTTTGCAGAGATTGCAAAATGTGCATGAATTCTTGCCCGAAAGGTGCAATTGAAAGAGTTGAGATGGGCGATGATTTTGCATATATTTCTGACCCCAATAAATGCATAGGCTGCGGCATATGCGCAGGTGTTTGCCCTTGCGGCATTTGGAAGATGACAAGCAACATTGAAAATTAAGCCCTTGGGTGGCTTGCTTCATAAACAGATTTCAATCTTTCCATTGAAACATGGGTGTAAATTTGCGTGTTTGCAATGCTTTGGTGCCCCAAAAGTTCTTGCACAACTCTTAAATCTGCCCCTTTTTCAATTAATTTTGTTGCAAAAGAGTGCCTAAAAATGTGCGGGGTTACGTGTTTGTTTAATTCAATTGAATCCACAACGTTTTTTAAGGCTTTTCTTATTGTTTGGTTTTGAAGCCTGTAGCCGTTATTATTTATAAATAAAGGGTTTTTACCGTTGTGTTCCGTTTTATGAATTAAATTTGAAACATTTTCAATATAATTTAAAAGAAGCTCTTTTGTTTTGTTTGGAATTAAGACTATTCTTTCTTTTGCGCCTTTGCCAAAAACTCTTATTTCATTTTGTTCCAAATTCAAATCTTCATAATTTAATCCGGATAGTTCAGAAATTCTCATTCCTGTTACCCATAAAAGCTCAAAAATAACTCTGTTTCTAAAGCCTGCGGGGCTTGAAATTTTGATGTTTGTTAAAATGTTTTCAATTTCTTCTTCAGTTAAAAAATCGGGTAAACTTTTTGGAAGTTTCGGGCCTTTTGTTGTATCTGTCGGGTTATAATCCACAATTTCCATATTGTATAAAAACCTGTAAAAAGCCCTAATAGAAGCAATTTTTCTTGCAATTGTGGTTTTTGTGTAATTTAACTGTGAAATAAAATAAAGATATTCGGAAAACTTTTTGGCATCAATTTCATTCACTTCTATATCATTTGCCCAAATTAAAAAGCATAAAACATCGGCCGAATATGCCCTTATTGTGTGAGATGAAAAGTTTTTTTCCAATTTAAGGTAGTTTTCAAAATTTTTTAAGTAATTTTTTGATTTATTATTAACAGCCATATTTCAATTATACATATATTTTTTAAAAT
>ULUL01065423.1_pt1 | contig 15402 bp, 9 predicted proteins | sample 1958481 | NCBI WGS metagenome assembly ULUL01 (sample SAMEA4835759, study PRJEB28245) | human gut metagenome | biome: gut microbiome; material: fecal sample | place: Denmark | collected 2008 | reverse complement strand
GGAACAGCCATGATCAGCTTTACAGCCAAGAGCGTCAGTACAGGAGACGCTTTTGAGGTGACAGGAAGCTGTAGCGTTACAGTAGTGGAAGAAAATACAAGAGGCACTCTGACAGTGGATAAAACTACACTGACAATGGCAATGGGCAGCACAGAAACACTAAAGGGGACTGTAAGCGGCTTTACTGCCGGAAAGGAGCTGGTATATGCAGCTTCTACCAACAAGGCAGAGATTGCTACAGTGACAGCAGACGGAAGCGGTAATATTGCCATTAAGGCAGTGGCAGCAGGAGAGGCAGTTATCACGGTAACGGCTAACTATAAGGAAGGCGGTACAGAGGAGACAAAGGCCACAGCCACCATTTCCGTAAATGTAGCAGGAAATCTAGCCATCACCCTGGACAAGACAACAGCCCTTGTATATGTGGGTACTCCTATTGTGATCAATGCGACAGTGACGCATGCTGTGAAAGAGGTGACAGTGACTGCAGAATCCTCGGACGCCACCATCGCAACAGTAGCAGTAAACCAGAAGGCAGTGACCATTACCGGATTGAAGGCAGGAAGTGCGAATATCACCGTGAAGGTCACGGAAAATGGTGTGGAAGCCAAGGCAGTCTGCGCTGTGACTGTAAAGTTAGATCCCAAGCAGGATAAGACAACGAAGCTAAAGGACGTAAAGGGCAATCAGATTTATGTCTTTGAGAATAATCAGTATCGGGAGGCAGTATCCGCCGATTACTACACAGCGACTAAGTTTTACATTAAAGGAGATGCAAAATATACCGGCTGGCAGACCTTGGATGGAAAGGTATATTACTTTGATGCAAATGGTAACAAGGTAAAGGGAACCCAGGTCATCGACGGCGCCCGGTATAATTTCTCCCAGGAGGACGGTGTGCTGATCACAGGCTCCGGCACCAGAGGAATCGACGTATCCAAGTGGAATGGAAATATTGACTGGAAAGCAGTGAAAAATTCCGGTATCGAATATGTGATCATTCGAAGCGGCTACAGAGGCTCTTCCAAGGGAGCATTGATTGAGGATCCTAAGTACAGAACCAATATCAAGGGAGCTTCAGAGGCAGGCCTGAAGGTCGGCGTGTACTTCTTTACCCAGGCTGTCAGCGAGAGTGAGGCCGTTGAGGAGGCTTCTATGGTCTTAGAGCAGATCAAGGGTTACAAAATTTCCTATCCCATTTTCCTGGATGTGGAAGCCAGCGGCGGCAGAGGAGATAAGGTGGATAAGACTACCAGAACCGCAGTGTGTAAGGCCTTCTGCCAGACCATACAAAATGCAGGTTACACAGCAGGCATCTATGCCAACAAGACCTGGCTTAACGAAAAGATGGATGCAGGAAGCTTAAATTCCTACAAGATCTGGCTGGCCCAGTATGCAGAAAAGCCCACCTACAGCGGTAAATACGAGCTATGGCAATACCAGTCCAAGGGCCGCGTCACCGGCATCAGCGGCAATGTAGATATGAACTGGAGCTATCTGGGTTACTAAGTATTGCAGTAGAGCGGTAAGCATGGATTTCCCTGAGAAAACAGGGTCTAGTCATAGGAATAAATATTTGATATAATGGGAACGGTTTTTAGAACCGTTCCTGTTTGTGTACGGTAATGGAGGAAAGGAAAAGAAAATGGGTAAAATAACAGTTGAAACATGTGAAATCGAAGGATTGAAGGTAATTACCCCCACTGTGTTCGGGGATGCCAGAGGATATTTCATGGAGACCTATAATTTCAATGATTATAAGGCAGCCGGAATTGATATGGAGTTTGTACAGGACAATCAGTCTGCATCCAAGAAGGGCGTGCTTAGAGGCCTGCACTTCCAGAAGGAGTTCCCTCAGGATAAGTTAGTAAGAGTTATCCGCGGAGAAGTATATGATGTAGCAGTGGATTTAAGAGAAGGCTCTCCTACCTTTGGACAGTGGCACGGTGTGCTGTTAAGCGAGGAGAACAAAAAGCAGTTCTTCATTCCCAAGAATTTCGCACATGGCTTTCTGGTATTGTCCGATTATGCAGAATTCTGCTATAAGTGCACGGATTTTTATCATCCCAATGACGAGGGTGGTCTGTCCTATAAAGATCCTGAGATTGGCGTGAAGTGGCCGATTCCTGAGGGCATGGAGCTGATCTTGTCAGAAAAGGATACCAAATGGGGCGGTCTGGCTGCGTTCAAGGCAGAGAGAGGAATCAAATAATCCTATGAAGATCACCAAAAAAAGTGGCATCGCGCTGTTCCTTGTTCTGGCAGGAGCAGTGGCTGCCATTATTCTATTGCATCACAATCCGGCGGCGGATGCTTCGGAGGAGCTTTTAAAAAAGGTACTTTCCTGTGTTGTGATCCTGGTTGTCTGCGTGGCTTTTGTCATAGGCTATGACAAGATCACCCTTCTTCCTGTGGAACTTTTCCAGAACAGGCATCTGATATGGAAGTTAGCCAAGAATGATTTTAAGAAAAGATATGCAGGTTCCTATCTGGGAGCTGTGTGGGCCATGGCCCAGCCGGTGGTAACGGTTGCCATGTATTATGTGGTCTTTGACAAGATCATGGGGAGCGCTTCCACGGTTTTCAGGGATGGGATACAGGTTCCCTTTGTGCTATTTCTGACAGCAGGCTTAGTTCCCTGGTTTTTCTTCAGTGAAGCCCTTACCAACGGTACGAATGCATTGCTTGAGTACAATTATCTGGTCAAAAAAGTGGTTTTCAAGATCAGTATTCTTCCTATTATCAAGGTGATTGCTGCTTCCTTTATCCATGTGTTCTTTGTATGCATCCTGCTGATCGTGGCGGCAATTTACGGCTATTATCCCACAATTTATACGATCCAGCTGGTGTATTACAGCTTCTGTCTGTTTGTGCTGGTCCTGGCTATCAGCTATACTACCTGCGCGGTGGTGGTATTTTTCAAGGATCTGTCCCAGATCATCAATATCGCGCTGCAGATCGGTATGTGGGCGACTCCTATTTTATGGAATATGGATGATGTAAAGGCAAGCTGGGTGACAATTTTAAAGCTCAATCCCTTGGTATATATCGTAAACGGTTATAGAAGTGCTATCTATGAAAAAGAGTGGTTCTTCTGGGATTTTTATTCCACAATGTATTTCTGGATCGTGACAGTGGTACTGTTTGGTATCGGAGCACTGGTATTCAAACGTCTGAAGGTACACTTCGCAGATGTATTGTAATTTATTTTGAAAGTAACAAATGTCAGAAAGAAGCTGCGAAGCAGATAAGGACATGATAAGGTTTTATAAATGGAATATGTGAAGCATATGCTCGGCACAATATCTTTGGAAAGAGTACAGACAGCAACAAAATGAGAACCGGAAGAGAGAATGGAAAGGCATAACGGCGAAAATGGAAGAAAAGGAACAAAATAAGCGCCAGGCGGCGATAAAAGTAGATCAGGTAAGGAAAATCTACAAGCTTTACGATAAGCCCTCTGACCGGATGAAGGAGGCCTTCGGCTTTGGAAAGAAGAAGGTACACAAGCTGCACTATGCCTTAAATGGTGTGAGCTTTGAAATCTACCAGGGGGAGACTGTAGGGATCATCGGTACCAATGGCTCTGGAAAGTCTACGATCCTAAAGATCATCACAGGAGTTTTGAATCCTACGGACGGCAATGTGACGGTAAACGGCAGGATCAGCGCCCTTTTGGAGCTGGGGGCCGGTTTTAATATGGAATACAATGGTATCGAGAATGTATACCTGAACGGAACCATGATGGGCTTTTCAGAAAAGGAGATTGATGAGAAGCTTCCTCAGATCCTGGAATTTGCGGACATTGGAGATTATGTTTACCAGCCGGTAAAGACCTATTCCAGCGGTATGTTTGTACGGCTTGCCTTTGCCGTAGCTATCAACATCGACCCGGAGATTTTGATCGTGGATGAGGCGCTGAGCGTGGGAGATGTTTTTTTCCAGGCAAAGTGCTATCATAAGTTTGAAGAATTTAAGAAGATGGGCAAGACTATCGTGTTTGTGAGCCACGATCTGAGCAGCATCAGCAAATACTGCGACAGAGTATTTTTGTTAAATAAGGGAAATCTGTTAGGAGAAGGTGCTCCCAAGGAGATGATCGATGCCTACAAGAGAGTTCTGGTAGGACAGTACGAGATCCCCGATAAGAGCGACCAGGATGAGCTGGTTCATGATCCGGAGCTTGCAAAGGCGGCCGCAGGTAAGAAGGATGGAAACGAAAGCGTCAATCCCAAGCTTTTGGAGTACGGGGATGGAAAAGCCCGGATCACAGAGTTTTATATTACAGACGATCATCAGGTAAGGACTACTGCCGTGATCAAGGGTTCTGAGTTTACCATTCACATGAAGGTAGAGATCAACGAGCATATTCCGGCTCCTATTTTTGCATTTTCCTTTAAAAATGTGATAGGAACGGAAATCACCGGGACCAATACCATGGTAGAAAGGGCATACCTGGACAGCGGGGAAGCCGGGCAGGTAAAAGAGATCGCTTTTACCCAGAAGATGAGCTTACAGGGCGGGGAATACCTTCTGTCCTTGGGCGTGACCGGCTATAACGGAGATACCTTTGAGGTGTATCATAGGTTGTATGATGCTTTGAATATCACAGTGGTGTCAGATAAGAATACAGTGGGCTTCTATGACATGGATTCTAAGATTACAGTGAAGGATGCTTAATAGAAATACAATGGTTTAGATGTTGCTGTGAAAGCTGCTGTTGGGATTGTGGGACTGCAAAGGGTATGCAAAGAAGCACCAGGCTTTAGAAAATCTCTGCCCCAGCCCTGGAAGAAGCAGCCGTGTGCGCAGAAAAAGAAAAATGCACCAGGCTTTGTGGATGGAAAAAAGAAGGAAAGTGCCTGCCATGCCGGTTGAGGCATGAAGGAACAAGAAGAAAAGGATTTTGTGAGAATGATAGAAGAAATCGGAAAAGTCAGGCTGGACTACAGCAAATATCCGGGAGAGGATTTTTACTGTGACGGGGAAGTGGAGGATGAGCTGCTTAAAATCGTGCAAAGCACGCAGCCTTCCGAGTTTGGCAGAGTGATACAGGAGCGGAAGAAATGGCCGGTCCTGTATCACTTATCGCCTTTACGGGAAAATATCGTAAGCTGGCTTCCCATAGGAAAAAAGGATAAGGTACTGGAGGTGGGAAGCGGCTGCGGCGCTATCACGGGAGCGCTTTCTAAGAAAGCAGGAGAAGTAACCTGCGTGGACCTGTCCAAAAAACGCAGTCTGATCAATGCCTGGAGACATCAGGAATGTGACAATGTGACCATTCATGTGGGCAACTTCAAGGACATTGAGCCAGAGCTTCCTTCAGACTATGATTTTATCTGTCTGATCGGCGTATTTGAATATGGACAGAGCTATATCGGCGGTGATATGCCCTATGAGGACTTCCTGAAGCTCCTTCTGCCCCACTTAAAGCCGGATGGCAGAATTGTGATCGCCATTGAAAATAAATATGGGCTGAAATATTTCGCGGGCTGTAAGGAGGATCATCTGGGAACCTTCTTTTCAGGAATCGAAAATTACGAGGCCGGAGGCGGGGTAAGGACCTTTGGCAGAGAAAAGCTTTGTGAGATTTTCAAAAGCTGTGGCGTAGAGGAATCCCATTTTTATTACCCCTACCCGGATTACAAGTTTATGACCACTCTTTACAGTGACAGGTATCTTCCGGGAAAGGGAGATCTGTCCAATAATCTGCGCAATTTCGACAGGGACAGGATGCTTTTGTTTGACGAAAAGAACGCCTTTGACGGCATCCTGGAGGAAAAGCTTTTTCCTGTCTTTTCCAATTCCTACCTGGTAGTGCTTGGTAAGGAGCCGGAAACGGTATATGCCAAGTATTCCAATGACAGAGCGGGTAAATTTGCTATTCGGACTCAGATAGAGTGTCCACGGGAAGGACTTGTGGTACGCAAATATCCGGAAACAAAGGAAGCTGTGGCTCACATAAAAGGCATGGAAGCTTCTTACCAAAAGCTTGCAAAGCGCTTTGCAGGCAGTGGACTTTTTGTGACACCCTGTAAGCTGAAGGAGCAGGGCGGAGAGACCTATGCAGAATTTAACTTTGTGAAGGGCGTCCCCCTGTCAGAGCTTATGGATACCTGCCTGGAAAAAGGGGAGCTTTCGCAGTTTTATGAGTATATAAAAGCATACAGGGAAAAGCTTTCCTGGAAGGAAGAGGAGGCAGTGACGGATTTTGACCTGATCTTTGCCAATATCCTGGTGGATGGGACTACCTGGAGCCTGATCGATTATGAATGGACCTTCGACGGCAGGATGGGGGCCAAAGAGCTGGCTTACCGGGCTTTGTACTGCTACGAGCTGGAAAATGAAAAAAGAGGGCAGCGCTATGACAGAAACCAGGTCTTTACACTTTTAGGCATTTCGGAAAAGGAGGCGGCAGCCTCCAGAGAAGCGGAAAAAAGATTTCAGGAATATGTGACAGGAAGCCTGCATTCTATGGCGCAAATCAGGGAGGATATCGGACAGGCGGTTTATGAGCCAGTGAAGGAGCTTACCAGACGGGAAGCCCTGCCGGGAGCCGGAATGGTACAGATTTATGAGGATCTGGGAGACGGCTACAAGGAGGAGCAGTCTTACTTCATCCAGAATGGATTCAGCAGAGAAAATGAGATCAGCCTGGAGCTGTCTGTGGAGGACAAGGTAAGGACACTTCGGGTGGATCCTGCTATGTATCCTTGTATGGTGCGGATTTTAGAAGCTTCCTTTAACGGAAAAGCCATAGACACTAGCAATACAAGGCAGGTGGTGATTAATGGTGCAAGACTGGGGAAGGGCGCAGGTATGGTATTTGCCACCAACGATCCCAATCTGAATTTCCGTCTGGATAAGCTGCACAGACAAGAAAAGAAAAATAAATTAAAGCTGACTCTGGAGCTGGTGCCTCTTTCCATGGGAATGGCACAGGAGCTTGCTAAGGGATCGGAAAAGAAATTTTTCCACTGAGCAAAGCTTAAGGCGGGTAAAAGCGTAAAGATAGGAAAAAGTAAAAGGCGCGGAAAATCTTAAGATTCGGGAAAGCAAAAGGCTTGAAAAAGCATAAGGCAAGAAAAGATAAAGGCTCCAAGAAAAGATAAGCTTGGTCAAATAAAGCCGATAAAGGCGTAAGGAAGTGAAAAATTGGGGATTCGCAGACTGGTCAAGGATGTATTGACAGGGTATCAGGATAAGAGATATGAGAGGGCACTGGCCGCAAGAAAAATGACTTATCCACAGTGGATAGAGGAAAAAGAAAAGCTGTGGAGGGCAGATGAGAGAAGCAGGACAGAAGAGGAAAGAAGCAGAGCGGAAGAAAGAAGCAATGCAGAAGAAAAAAAAGGCAGTGCCGAAGCTTTGGAAGCAGAGCCGGTAAGTCTTTGTGGCAAAGACGGAGAGATCACATCTTTGGCAGAAGATGCGGTGAAGCAGTATTTTATTTCTCATCCTCAGGCAGTCCTGGTCTATGGGGATGAGGATGTAAAAGCAGAAGGAAAGCGAAAAAGCCCATGGTTTAAACCGGACTGGTCCCCGGATACCTTAAGAGCCTGGTTTTATCTGGGACATACCGCTTTTGTGAGAAAGGACTGGCTTCTTACACAGGTAGAGCAATTGGAAGAATTACAAGAAGAGCTTCTTACAGAGGAGAGGTCAAAAGAGCTTTCCAAGGTAATTTCTTCCTTGTCAGAAGAAGAGCGGCAGCTGCTCGTGTGCCGGTTGTGTGAGCTGGCAGGAGGCTTTGAGAAGAAAAGCAACCGGATCGGGCATATCCCTCAGATTTTGTTTCACAGCAAGTCCATAGAGGAGTTAAGACGCTTCCTGGATGCGCCGATTGCAGGATACGAAAAGCAATGGGAGGGGTTAGAATCCTCAAAAGAGGAAGTTAGGACCAGGGTCTGCGTCATTATCCCCTCCAAGGATCATCCGGCCCTTTTGGAGCAGTGTATTTCCTCAGTACTTGCAACCTGCGGTGAGGAATTTCTTTTAGATACTGGATTTTCAACACAAGAAATTTCGTTGGAATTTATAATTGTGGATAATGGAAGTACGGAAGAGAACAAGCAGCGTATAGAAGCCTTCTTAAGCGGGCTTCCGGTAAAGAATCAGTATCTATATCAGCCCATGGAATTTGATTTTGCCAGGATGTGCAATCTGGGAGAAAGGGCTGCCACCGGTAAGCTGCTTCTTTTCCTGAATGATGATGTAGAGTGCAAGGAAGCAGGATGGCTTGTCCCAATGGTTAAGACAGCCCTTCGCCCCTATGTGGGAGCAGTGGGCCTGAAGTTGTATTATCCGGGAGGAAAGAAGCTGCAGCATGACGGCATTGTGAATCTTCCCATGGGCCCGGTGCACAAGCTGCAGTTTCTTATAGATGACAGGGAATATTATTTTGGAAGGAATACAAAGGACTGTAATGTGCTGGCAGTGACAGGGGCTTGTCTGATGGTGGAACGGGAACGTTTCCGGGAAGCAGGAGGCATGTATGAGGAGCTGAAGGTAGCCTTTAATGATGTGGATCTGTGTTTCCAGCTGTGGAAGCTGGGATACAAGAACGTAGTGATCAACAGCAGCAGTGCCTGGCATCATGAGTCCTTGAGCAGAGGAAATGACGAGGCAAAGGAAAAGCTTAGCAGGCTAAGGAAAGAGCGAGGAATACTTTATGAGCGTCAAAAGGAGCTTTCGGGATGGGATCCTTATTATCCTCAGGGGCTTTCAGGAGAGTTTCTGGATACCGGAATCCGTTTTTCTTATCTGACAGGAGGCAATCATCTACAGGAGGGAGAAGGGGCGCTCACACCTTTCACAGAAGAAACAGCATTCAGAGAGGATCCCTGTCTGATGATCCGGATAGAAAGGTGCGACAGTGGGATTGTAACAGGCTGGTGCTGTGTCCTGGGAGATGACAATGCCTGCTATGATAAGTATCTGCTCTTAAAGGACAAGGATGGAAAAATAGAGAGCCTTCTTTTGCAGGGACAGTACAGACCGGATCTGGAGGAAAATATGCCGGATCAGAAAAATGTGGCATTAAGCGGCTTTGAGGTGCATCTGTCGGAAGCCATACTTTCCGGAAAGCTTCTGGGAGCTGCAGCTGTAAACCGCATTACTGGACTGAAACTTCTGTCTTTTTCCAATTTCGTCTGCGAGTAGAAAAAGGAAAAGAAGCAATAAGAAGGAATGAGCCTCAAAAACCTGATAAAAGAAACCCGTAGGAAAATATAAAAGCCGGGGAGACAGAAAGGGTAGAAGTGGAAGAAATGGAAGAAATAGATTATAAGGAAGCCTACGAAAAGGAGCATATCAAATGTGCAGATCTGGCAGGGCGGATTGCAGATCTGGAGGAACAGAACGAGGAGCTTAGCTTTAAACTTGGAAGGATCAAGAACAATCCTCTGTGGAAGGCCAGCAAGCCAGCCAGGGACTGGATGCATTGGGCCATCAGGCAGAAGCAGCGGCTGACCAACTGTGGCGGTCCTAAGGGAGTGCTTCGTAAGATTGATTATAAGAAGCGGGAAAAGGAAGCCATGAAGCAGTTTGGGACAGAAAGCTTTCCTACCCCGGAGGAAGCCAAAAGACAGAGAGAGACCGTCTTTCCCAGAATGGTGAAAATCAGCATCCTGGTACCTCTTTGGAACAATGACAGGCAGTTTCAGATTGAAATGCTTAATTCTGTCATGGACCAGACCTATGAAAACTGGGAGCTTTGCCTGGCAGACGGCTCTGATGAGGCCCATGCCTACATTGGAGAGCTGTGCAAAGAATATGCGGCGAAGGCAGGAGGCAGGATCCGTTATGAACATTTGCCCAAGAACCTGGGAATTGCGGGAAATACTAACGCATGCTTCCGGATGGCCACAGGAGAGTATATCGGCTTATATGATCAGGATGATATTTTACACCCCAGCACCTTATATGAATATGTGAAGGTGATCAACGAGCAGGATGCGGATTACGTTTACTGTGACGAAACCACCTTTAAAAGCGGGGATATCAATAAGATGCTGACCATGCACTTTAAGCCGGACTATGCGCCGGATAATCTGCGTGCCAACAATTATATCTGCCATTTCAGTGTCTTTTCCAGGGAACTGATGGATGGAACGGAGCTTTTCAGAAGCAAATTTGACGGAAGCCAGGATCACGATATGATCCTTCGCCTGACGGACAGAGCCAAGCATGTGGTGCATGTGCCGAAGCTTTTGTATTACTGGAGATGCCATGAGGGCAGCGTGGCCAGCGGTATCCAGGCGAAGCCTTATGCGGTGGAAGCAGCAAGAGGAGCGGTGGCAGAGCATTTAAGAAAGCATGGCTTTACGCATTTCCAGATCACCAGCACCAGAGCCTTTGAGACGATTTTTAGGATCCGTTATCAGATTCTGGGAGATCCAAAGGTTTCCATAGTGATAGCCAACAAGGATCATGTGGAGGATTTGAGAAGATGTATCACCTCCATTCTGACCAAATCCACTTATGATAATTATGAGATCATTGTAGTGGAAAATAACAGTACCACGCAGGAGATCCAGGAGTATTATAAGGAACTTGAAAAGGAAGACAGGGTAAGGATCGTGACTTACAAGGGAGCCTTTAACTATTCTGCCATCAATAATCTTGGTGTGTCAGAGGCTTTGGGAGAATATGTGCTCCTTTTAAACAATGACACGGAGGTCATCACTGTCAACTGGATCGAGGAGCTTTTGATGTATGCCCAGAGAGAGGATGTGGGCGCTGTGGGAGCCAAGCTCTACTACGGGGACAAGACCATTCAGCATGCGGGAGTGGTGATCGGCCTTGGGGCACACAGAACCGCAGGCCATGTGCATTATAAGCAGCCGAAGCAGAACCTTGGTTATATGGGAAGACTTTGCTATGCCCAGGATATGTCCGCAGTGACCGGAGCATGCCTGATGGTAAAAAAATCCCTCTATGAAGAGTTGGGCGGACTGGATGAGACCTTTGCAGTATCCTTGAATGATGTGGATTTCTGTTTAAAACTGCGGGAAAAGGGACTTTTGAATGTGTGGACGCCATTTGCAGAGCTGTATCATTATGAGTCCCAGTCGAGAGGGCTGGATAATCAGGGAGAGAAGGCAGAGCGCTATAATAAGGAGTCGGAGCTGTTCAGACAGAGGTGGAAGAAGGTATTGGAAAAGGGGGATCCCTATTACAATCCTAACTTTTCACTGGATAGGAGTGATTTTTCTTTAAAAATACGCGACTTTTAAAGCTTTCCATGACACGAATATTGTGGTAATATATAGGTATGTAGGATTATATGATGCCAGGGTCAAAAGGTCAAAAAGCCGTTCATGCTTGCATGATAAGGCTTTTGAACTTGGGACCCGCCAAACATGAGGAAGGAGTGATTTGCATAGCAAATCAACGGATTCCGAATGTTTGCAGAATTGCGGGAGCAGCTTGCTGCGGAGCAATTCGTTGGCATCAGTTGGTGTCAAAAGGTCTTTTGACACCAACATCATTATATTTTATAAGTTAAAAAGTGTAGTTTTATGAATGAAAAACAGGAGGGTATTGAGATGAGTTTTATGGATGAATTCAAATTCTGGCTGGAAGATGATTATTTCGACCAGGCAACCAAGAATGAGCTTCTTGCGATCCGTAATGATGAGGGAGAAATTGAAGAACGTTTCTATAAAGAGCTGGAATTTGGTACCGGAGGCTTACGTGGAGTGATCGGAGCCGGAACAAACCGCATGAACATTTATACCGTGCGTAAGGCTACCCAGGGACTGGCTAACTATATTTTAAAGGAAGGAACCCAGAGTAAGGGCGTTGCCATTGCTTATGATTCCCGCCGTATGTCTCCGGAATTTGCAGATGAAGCAGGTCTTTGTCTGGCAGCAAATGGAATTAAGGCATATGTATTTGAGTCCTTAAGACCTACCCCGGAGCTTTCCTTTGCACTGCGTACTCTGGGATGTACTGCCGGCATCGTTGTGACGGCAAGCCACAATCCCCCTGAATATAACGGCTACAAGGTTTACTGGGAGGACGGCGCACAGGTAACAGCTCCCAGAGATAAGGATATTATCACAGAGGTACAGAGCATTAAGGATTACCATACTGTAAAGACCATGTCCAAGGAAGATGCCGTAAAGGCAGGATTGTACCAGGTGATCGGTAAGGAAATCGATGATGCTTATATGGTAGAGTTAAAGAAGCAGATCATTCATCCTGATGTGATCAAGGAAATGGCAGAGGATATCAAAATTGTGTACACTCCTCTGTGCGGAACCGGAAATAAGCCGGTGAGAAGAATCCTTTCCGAGCTTGGCTTTAAACATGTATATGTGGTTCCTGAGCAGGAAAATCCGGATCCGAATTTCACAACCCTGGATTATCCCAATCCTGAGGATCCCAAGGCATTTACCTATGCGCTTCGCCTGGCAAAGGAAAAGGATGCGGATATCGTGTTGGCAACTGACCCGGATGCAGACCGTCTGGGTGTATATTGCAAGGATACCAAGAGCGGAGAATATGTATCCTTTACCGGAAATATGTCCGGAATGCTGATCGCAGAGTACATTTTAAGAGAAAGAACCGCAACACACACCATGCCGGAGAATCCCGCCCTGGTGACAACCATTGTTACCACCAACATGACCAAGCCTATCACAGCTGCTTATGGTGTAAAGCTGATCGAGGTGCTGACGGGATTTAAGTTTATCGGCGAGCAGATCAAGCGTTTTGAACAGACAGGCTCCAATCATTATGTATTCGGCCTGGAAGAGAGCTACGGCTGTCTGGCAGGAACCCATGCAAGAGATAAGGATGCTATTGTTGCCGTAATGTGTCTGTGCGAGGTGGCAGCTTATTGCAAGAAGCATGGAAAGACTCTTTGGGATATGATGCTTGAAATGTACGAAAAGTACGGCTACTACAAGGAAACCCAGTATACCATCACCATGAAGGGCATCGACGGAGCCAGACAGATTGCAGAGATCATGGATAAGCTTCGTAAGAATCCTCCTAAGGCTTTCGGTGAGAACAAGGTATTGAAGTTCAGAGATTACCAGGAAGACCGCATTGTGGATATGGAGACCGGTGAAGAGACCAAAACAGGTTTACCTAAGTCCAACGTACTTTATTTTGAGCTTCCTGATGACAGCTGGTGCTGTGCCCGTCCTTCCGGAACAGAGCCCAAGATCAAGTTCTACATGGGCGTAAAGGGAGATAGCATAGAGGACGCCAAGGCAAAGGTAGAGAAACTCACAGAAGAGTTAAAGGCTGAACTGTAATAGAGCACAGCAAAACTCCCTCCAGGGTGGAGGGAGTTTTGTTATTAATAACGGGGAGCATGGTTTACCTGTACATTCACGCAGGCAGATTTTTTATACAGGACAGAAAATGTCTGTATGAATGTACAAGTGAACCAGAAGTCAGAATTTGGATATGAGTAAATTAAATGTGGCGAATGTAAGGAAGGCCTTGCATTATTTAAAAAGAAACGGCGTCATGAATACGATCTGGGCTTCTCTGGAAAGAATGGAAAAGAGTCCGGAAGAGTCCTATACCTATCAGTATCCTGCCGAGGAAGTGTTGGTGAAGCAAAGAGAAAGAAAGTGGCGCTATGAGCCGCTTATCAGTATTGTGGTGCCCACCTACCGGACGCCTGAGGCTTTCTTGACCAAAATGGTGAATTCTGTGCTGCAACAGACCTATGACCATCTGGAATTAATCATAACAGATGCTACGGAAGATAGTAGTGTTGAAACAAAGTTGCAAGAAATCATTCAAAAATATAAAAACGGTGACGAAAAAAGAATTGTTTATCTTCATTTAGATAAGAATGTCGGTATCTCCGAAAATACAAATGCGGGGATAGAAAAGGCTGCGGGAGAGTATATTGCCCTGCTGGATCATGATGATTTTCTGGAGCCGGACGCCCTTTACTGGATTGCAGATGCCATCGAAAAATCTTTCATTTTCGGGAAAAAGGCAGGGATGCTTTACACAGATGAGGATAAGTGCAATCAGGACGAAACGGAATATTATGAGCCTCACAGAAAAACAGATTTTAATCCGGATCTGCTTTTGAGCAATAATTACATCTGTCATTTTTTGGTGATGGAGGCCGGACTGATGAAAAGGCTGAAGCTTCGTGGGGCATTTAACGGTGCCCAGGACTTCGACCTTGTGCTTCGGGCAGCAGGAGAGCTTGTCTTTCATGAAGAAAATGATAAAAAGGATGGCAGGGAGCCAATGGAAATCCTCCATATCCCCAAGGTACTCTATCACTGGAGATGCCACCGCAATTCCACCGCAGAAAATCCTGCCAGCAAGGAATATGCCTATGTGGCGGGGCAGAGAGCGGTACAGGCCTTTGCGGACGCCAGAGGCTGGAAAGCGAAGGCTTTTCCTTTAAAGCACATGGGCTTTTATGGACTGCACTATGAAAAGGATATTTTGGAACAAAGACCGGAGCTTGGAGCAGTGTGCGGCCGGATCCTGAAAAGAGGCCGGATTTGGGGAGGCGGAATGAAGGAGGACGGCAGTGTACTGTATGCAGGTCTTCCTGCAAGATACAGCGGCTATATGCATCGGGCGGTGCTATGCCAGGAGGTAGCTGCGGGAGATATCCGAATGCTTCAGGTAGCAAAGTCACAATGGCCCCTTTTTGAAAAAACAGTGGGTGTTCCCTATAAGGAAGCCAAAGAAGGCGGCTGGTTCGACTACACCACTCTTCCGGAAGACGCTGATTTTGAAAAGCTTAGCCTAAAGCTTGCCAAGGCCCTGCACAGCGAAGGCAAACAAATCCTCTGGGATCCTTCCTGGAGCCGCAAAGAGTAAAATTTGAGGAATAAAGGTATAGCAATGAAGAAAGCGACGATCGTCATTCCCAATTACAATGGAATAAAATATATTGAAATGTGCCTTGGCAGCTTGTTTGCACAGATGGATAGGGAAGAATGCCAGGTACTTGTAGTGGATAACGGTTCCAAAGATGGAAGCCTTCAGTTGATCGAAGACAAGTTCCCAGAGGCCAAGCTGATCGCCCTGCCGGAAAATACTGGCTTCTGCCATGCAGTAAATGTGGGCATAGAAAAGGCAGATACGCCCTATGTAATCCTTTTAAATAATGACACTAAGGTGTTACCTGGCTTTACGGACGGGCTGGTCAAAGCCATAGAGAAAAATCTCAAGCTGTTTGCCGTCAGTGCTTTGATGCTCCAGTGGGACGATCCAACCCTGGTAGATGATGCAGGAGACCGCTACTGTGCCCTTGGCTGGGCCTGGTCCAGAGGAAAGGGAAAGAAGGCAGAAAGCTATAAGCTTCCCTCCCGCATCTTTGCAGCCTGCGGCGGTGCAGCCATCTACCGCAGGGAAATCTTTTCAAGGATTGGTTTATTTGACGAGCAGCATTTTGCG
>ULUL01031907.1_pt1 | contig 15543 bp, 16 predicted proteins | sample 1958481 | NCBI WGS metagenome assembly ULUL01 (sample SAMEA4835759, study PRJEB28245) | human gut metagenome | biome: gut microbiome; material: fecal sample | place: Denmark | collected 2008 | reverse complement strand
CTGCCGCAGCTCCCGAGCGGCTGTCCTCCACGGCAAATGCGTCGCGCGGCAGGCAGGACGCCAGCGAAAGTGCCAGCTCATAAACGTCGGGAGCCGGTTTTGCTTTTTTGACGCTTTCTCCGCAGCACACCCAATCGAAAGCCGCACAAAGGCCGAGGTAGTCCAAGCACTTGCCTACGTATGCCCCGCTGGACGAAGAGGCGACTGCAGTTTTGAGTCCCGCCTCCCTCACTTGTCGCAGGAAATCCGCGACGCCGGGGTTCGCGGCCACGTGATTATCCCGTATGCTCTCAAAAACCCGCTCAAAATGCATTTCTGCAAGCAGCTTCGCGCGCTCAGGGATATCGGAGTCGGCTCCGGAACGTCTGAGCATCTCCGCATAGAATTCGGGTACGGACTTGCCTACGCAGTCCACAGGGTCATACTGCGCTCCGGTGCAGTATGCCGCCAGCAGCGATTCCCGGATGTAAAAATGATAGGGTTCGCTGTTGAGTATAACTCCGTCAAAGTCGAGCACTGCCAGTTGATACGGCATTATCTCACCTCGGATTCACAGTCCCCGCTTTTCCATGGCCGCCGCCATGGCGCAATAGAGGGCGGTCGCGCACTTATAGGATTCAGGTTCCAGCATGGAAAACAGTTCGGCCAGGGCGAATTCCTCGCCGGGCTTTACCGCAAGGTTCCTGTCTCCCGCGTATTTTATAAGTTCGGCTTTCGTCGTCGGAAACGACACGCCGTCAATGGCTTTCACCAAATAGTGTCCAAAAGGAACATAGCCCTCGTTAGGCATCTTCGGCCTTCCTTTCTCCCCAACTTTCGGGGGAATATGCCCTGTATCTGCAAACAGTATCGCCAAATCCTCCGAGCTCCGGATTGGATGCGCCCCGGTGATTGAAGGAATACAGGAAATTGTTTGTGCTGCCCTTTTCACGCAGCTTGTCAATTATCTGCGGATAAAGGTCTGCTTTGAACAGCCACTCCTGGCCGAGAGGCGCCTCGGTTATGATGTTTCCGTCCGGATTCACAACCATGCTGTTGCCGAAATAACTGAAGAAACAATCGCTTCCGACGGAATTGCAGCCAACCACATAGCTCTGGTTGAAATATGCCGCAGCGCGGTTTGTGAGCTTCCATGCCTGGTCCCAGGGCGCGGGGTAGTGCGCCACGCGGATTATTACGTTTGCTCCGTTATATGCGGCCTCGCGCCATATCTCCGGGTAGTCCCCGTCCGCGCAGTCGATCGTCGCGATGCGGGAACCCTTGGGTCCTTCCGTAACAGGCACCGTCCAGCCTGGGTACGCGGTTTCGCCCGGTATCCACAGGTTCATCTTGACGTATTTGTGTACTATCTCGCCGCTCGAGTTTATCATAAGTACCGTGTTGCATATGGGCTTCCCATCCACTTCATTCAGGAAGGGGTTGATGACAGCCCAGACTCCAAGCTCGGCGCATTTTTCCTGGACCCTGCGTATTTGCGGTCCGTCTATGTCGATCACGGCCTGCTTTATCACGCGGCTGAAACCTTGGAAGCAGCACTCCTGAGCGACAAACAGGTCATAGCCCGGGAAAGCATATGCCGCTCTCTCCATGTCCGCTATTACCCTATCTGTGTTTTTGTTGACGTCCTCAATGTTTTGAGCATCGATAGCCGCGAACTGAGATACAACGACGCTTAGCGCTTCTACCTCAAATTTGCCGCCGATCGCATGTGTACCACCAATGTTCATAGTTTTTCTACCCTTCTTTGAGAATACGCTCAGCTCAGTTTTTGACGCCGTATCTGTAAAACTGCGTCATCTGATAATAAGCCGCCGGACCTGACACGTCCGCAATATACCTGGCGTCCGCATTGCCCGCAGCGCAGAGCCTGTTCAGAACCTCTCCCATGAACTCGTCATTAACGTCCGGCTCGGCAACTTTCATGTGCGAGCGCATATAAACGTTGACGTTGTTCAAAGCTTTCAGGTATCGTATTTCGTCCGCAAGGTACGAGCTTGGGACGCAGCCGCCGTGGCCTCTGGCAAGCAGCGTGATGTTTCGTCCAGCCAGTTCGCCCAATACCTTGACCCAGTTTTGGATGTCGCAATGCTCAAGGTAAAGTATCGGCTCATTCACGACCAGGTCGCCTGTGAACATCAGATCGAAGGCCGGCATATACACCAGCATGTCCCAGGGCGAGTGCGCCGTCACGGGCAGCTTTTCCAGCTCAAAATCCATTCCCTCTATGGAAACTCTCTCGCGTCCGCTTATCCCGATAAAGTTTCCCGGGAAAGTCACGCCGCGGGCCGCCCACTCCTGAGGCGCAGCAGCGGCTCCATATACGGTTATCCCTCCCTTTTCCGCAAACACCGGTAGTCCGAGGTCGTGGTCCGGGTGGGCATGGGTGATAAACGCGTGCTTTATCGGGAGACCAAACAGCTTTTCGCTCTCGTCCAGCATCTCTCGTGCGCCGTCCTCGCTGGGTACGTCTATGGCTACGGTACAGTCCTTGAGCACAACAAAGCCGCCGTTGCACTGCCTGCGCTCGTCCAGGTTGCCCTCGCGATAGTAGACGGAGTCATTAATTTTGAAAACACGCACGGAATTGTGCTCATAAATCAGTGGATACTGCATTTTTCACCTCCGGCATCTTACTGCCTAAGTTTGTCCCCGCGGGTATAGATAAGCAGGATCAGCAGGAGGATCAAGCCCTCGACCATGGTCCTGACGCCCGCAGCCATGCCGAGCGCGACAAGAAGGTTATTGAGCAGCGTGAAAATTACTGCGCCCAGGAAACCACCGGAGATCTTGCCTTCGCCGCCGGTCATTTTCGTACCTCCTATGACCGTGGCGGCTATCGAGGTCATGGTGTAGGAATCGCCCATGTGCAGCATACCGCTTCCGCTGTACGACACCAGCAGGAAGCCTGCAATGGCGGAGAGCATGCCCGAAAAGATGTATGCAAACATGACCTCTTTGTTTACGTTCAGGCCGGACAGACGGGCCGCGCGGCGGTTGCTGCCTACCAGGTACAGCGATTTTCCCGTCTTGCTCTTCCTGATGATAAGCTCGATCACGACCGTCAGCACGATCGTAAGGATAAGCAGCCACCTGAGCACAGCGCCCTCGAATATCGGGCGTCCTATCATCAGCATGACTTTCGGCATACTGGGTACAGTCTGGCCCTGAGTGTAGGCGAGCGTGAATCCGTCCACTACGGATGCCATAAACAGCGTCATTATAAGCGGTGGTATGCCCGCGAACAGTATGCCGGACGAGTTTATAACTCCAACAACTGCGCCTATGAGAAGGACCGCAGCTATGCCAAGCGGGATGTTCGAGGCAGACGACATGCACACGCTCGAGCCTATGAGAGCAGCCATCGTTATGACCGGTCCCACAGTCAGATCCAGGCCACCGCTGCCGGAAAGCACAACTGTGCTTTGCGCATATGTCACTATGGCCAGGATGCAGGAAAGAGTCAGTATACTGCCGATGTTGTTGCTGGCGGCAAAACCGCTCCGTATGATCTCGCCTATCCCAAACATGACAACGACGATTATCAGCGGGACAACATAGACGTTGTTCTTTGGAGATATCCAGCTGCCGAATTTCTTGACCGTCTGCGGCAGTCTCTCGCTATTCTTCATGCTTATCACCTGCTTTCCTGAGCGGCAGCCGTATGACGGGCTTGTACTTCTTTATGAGAGACATGAGAAGTACGCCTGCAAGCATTATGATCGCGGTCGACAGGCCCTGGTAATATGCGTTTATCTTGGCTCCGTACACCGTGTAAGTTATAAGATACATGAACATCGCGCCGAACATCGCGCCGATCGGATTTCCCTCTCCGCCCGTCAGCGCAACGCCGCCTATCACGACCGCCGCGACGGCATTCATGGAAAGGCTGAGTCCGACCGTTGGATTGCCTCCGCCTATGTTGCCCGAAAGAGCGATCGCGCCTATCGCGGTGCAGAATGCCGCATACAAATATGTCGTGAAATGTACGAGGTTTGAAGGGATGCCGGAAAAGTATGCTTTCTTTTCATCCTTGCCGACGGCATATATCCAAACCCCGAAAGGCGTCATACGTATCACAAACCAGATTATCAGCGGCACAAGTATGAACCAGACAGAAGTCGGGATACCGAGGATGTTCCCGCTGCTGTAAAAACGTATGAAATCCGCATTTCCCACTCCGCTGGGCGTCGGCATGATGCACAGCGCCAAGCCGCTTGCAACGGAAGTTGTCGCGAAGGTCGTCAGCAGAGGATTGAGGCGGAAAAAGCCCACCATGACTCCGTTCAGCAGACCCACGGCCATGGCCAGTCCTATCCCCGCAAGCGCGGCCGTAAACACCGGCACACCCTTATCCACAAACGTAACGTAGGTCACGTTCACAACGCACACGATGGCTCCAAGCGAAACGTCAAAGCCGCCGCCTATAACGACCACCGACAGCGCTATCGTCAAGCACACGAGCGGAGCCGCCAGATTGATGAAGCTGAGCAAAGCCGCCCCTCCGGTGAAGCCCTTGACGAGAAACGTGTTTGCCACATATACGGCAACCATGAGCACAAATGCCGGGAAGGCCGAGGACCTGGTGATGCGCTTCAAAACACTTTTCATTTGTTTTCTGCGCCTCCCTCTTTGGGCATTGCATACGCCGCAATGTTTTCCGTTGTAATGTCGCTCCCCTTGAGAGTGCCTACGATCTGCCCGTCATACATTACTATCACCTTGGAAAAGGGTACGGACTTTGTCAGCTCTACAAGCTCCTCATCGTCGCTGGATACAAATATGACGGCGGAGCCTGAGTAGGTCAGTTCTTTCAGCAGATTGTGGACATCTCTGCGCGCGTTGACGTCTATGCCCTTCGTCGGGTCGTCCGCGAGTATGATCTTCGGTTCCGCGGACGTCCATCGGGCCATTACAACTTTTTGCTGGTTGCCGCCGCTGAGATTTTGAATGAGCTGCTTCGGGGAGTCCATGACCACGTTATATTTTTTAAGGATCTCGAGCTTGCTCTCACGGCTTTTCCCTGCATGAAGCACGAGGTCGGTTATGGCGCTCACGTTCTCCATAATGCTTCTGTTGGCAAAAGTACCCTCCAGCTCTCTCTCTCCGGAGATAAAGGCCATCTTTTTCTTGACGGCAGCTCTCGGTGACTTCAGCTTGCAGGGCTTGCCATACAGCTCGAGTGAAACCGGCCTGTCCATGGCGAACAGCATCCGCACAAGTTCCGACTGACCGTTGCCCTGGAGACCAGCGACGCCTATAGTCTCGCCTTCGTGCAGCTCCAGGCTCACCGTTGAATCTCTCCCGAGCAAGTTCAGGTTCGACACACTCAATGCAACTTTTCTGTTCTCATAACAGCCGTCGGCGTCCTCGGCTATTTCAACTTCCGTTATATTCCGCCCTGTCATCAGCGACAGCAGCTCGTTCTTTTCCATCTTGGATATGTCATAAGTTCCGATGACGCTCCCGTTCCTCAGAATCGTCACCGAATCGCAGATGGCATACAGCTCCGGAAGCCTGTGGGAAACAAATATCACGCTGCAGCCCTTGGAGCTCAGTTCCCTCACGACGTTCCTGACTATTTCCACCTCTTCACGGTACAGCGCGGACGTTATCTCGTCCAAAATGAGTATTTCTGGTTCCTGTACAAGAGCCTTTGCAAACTCCACCATGTATTTGTGGTTTATGGAGAGCTCTTCGATCTTTTTATCTATCAGCTTTGCAAGCCCCAGTCTGTCAAGTGCAGCCAAGGCCGATTCTCTGAGCTCTTTTCTGTTTATCGCGCCCATTTTTGTGGGCATGTTGCAAATGGTCAGGTTTTCAGCAACAGACAGGTTTGAAAGCAAACTCAATTCCTGAGCCGTTATTACAACGTGTTTTTTCCTTGCGGAAGCCGGAGATGAAAACGTCGTTTCTTTGCCGTCCAAATAAATCTTGCCGCCACTGGTCCCAACAAAGCCGCCGATTATTTTTGCGAGCGTGCTTTTGCCCGAGCCATTTCCTCCGAAGAGCGCTCTAACCTCTCCCCGCTCTATCGAGATGGACACATCTCTGAGTGCTACGACCGCGCCGTATGATTTGTTGATCCCTTTGCACTCAAGTCTCGCCATATCTTTCCCTCCAAAACGCTTGCCGCCCAAAACCGGCTCCGTTCAGGGCGGCAAGCACGCTATTCTGGCTCAAAAACGGGTCACTTTACAAAATAGGAATCGATCTGCTCCTGGCTCATCCAGCCGTCAAGAGTATCGGCATCGGACATACCCTCGCCGAGCGCAACGGCCTCGTCCACGCTTATGGACTTGGCATACTTGAACCTCGCCATCCAGGGCGCGTCGGGCTGCGCTTCATTGGTGACGATGTAGGGGGGCTCAAGCAGGATCGTGTTGACAAGATTCTCGTCGAGCGGATTGGGAACGAGCACGGATTCATCAAGCTCGTAACCCTCAAGGAGCCTCATGGTAACGTTGAGAGCATCGCATATCTGGCCGGGGTGAGTGGCATAGGCGACGCAATTGAGCGTGTCACTCTCCGCCCAGGAACGCAGGAAGCCGAAGGTGGAGTCTCCGGTCATTATTCCCGGGGTCTTGCCGGCATTCTCATAGGCCATGAGCACGCCGGGCGCCGTCACGTCCTGCTGAAGCACGCCGTCGATGTTGTCAAACGTGGAAAGGAAGGTGGCCATGACGGACTGGGCCTCGGTGGCGTTCCAGTTGGCGGGGGCGGAAGCGAGAACGTTGATCTCAGGATACTCGGCAAGCACGCTCTCGTAGATCTCAACGCGGATCTTGTCGGCAGAGTTGCCCTCGACGCCGGTGAGCTGCACTATGTTGCCCTTTCCGCCCAGCTCATTGACCAGCCAGTCTATATTGAGCTGCGCGAAACTCTCGTTGTCGCCGCCGACAAAATAGGTCCCCTCATAGGCGGCAGGGTCGCCGGCTATGACGACGAGTATGCCCTCGCTCTGGGCGCGCTCAATGACGGTACCGAGCGAAGTCGCGGAAACGGGGGTTATCATGATCGCGTCAACGCCCTCGTCGATCATGTTGTTGATCTGGGTGATCTGCTTGGAAACGTCGTTATCGGCGTCGGTGATGATCAGCTCCTTGAGCCTGCCCTCGGCCTTGAGCTGCTCGGCCATAGCTTCCGCGTCGGCCACATACTGCGCGCGCCAGGTGTTGCCCACAAACACGTTTGCAAAGCCGATGGTGAAGCCCTCGCTCTCGTCCGCAACAGGCTCGCCGGTATTCTGGACCTCGGGGCTGTTCTGCGGCTCCTCGGTCTGTCCGCAGGCGCAAAGCAGCAAAAGCAGCATTGCCAGCGCAACGACAAGTGATACCATCTTCTTCATTTGCTTATTCCTCCTTTTGAAATTATAATCGAAGTGTCTCCTGTAACTAGCTTGTCCACTTCGACCGACTGTACCAACAATATATCACGTGCCTTGCTCACAGTCAACCAAATTCATTCATATATCGCCATTATAATTCTTTTTTGTTCATATTCACTCATTTGTGATTCTCATTTAGTGCGTATAAACCAAACTCATCTCCTTCACGCTCGAATTCGCGCATGACAGAGATGAGTTTGATCAAATATCTTCTGCTTGTAAATATTGAAATTCACAGTTCTTTTGTGTAGAATACTGATTAGGAAATATTAGCGCAGTACCTTGATATTACAAATGGATGTGATAGTATGCTTCAAGCGGAGCGGCAGCAGAGAATACTTACGCTCATAGAACAAAGAGGAGTCGTAAACGCTCATGAATTGTCAAAAGAGCTCGGCGCATCTCTTTCAACCATCCGCAGGGACCTTTTTGAACTGGAGTCTAACAGGAAGCTGACCAGGACCCACGGCGGCGCGATCTCAAACGCTTACAGCCTTTCTGTTGAGCAGTCCGTCAACATCAAGAAGGATTCGTTTGCCGACGAGAAAAAGCGCATTGCCCAGGCGGCTGCCACCTTTATCAAGCCCGGTGACACCATCATACTTGACTCCAGCACAACCGTCAACGCAATGACGGATTATCTTTCCGACATTGCAAACCTCACCGTCATCACAAACGACCTGCTCAATGTCAATCGTCTCTCCCAATGCGGGAATATTTCGCTCATGACCGTCGGCGGGCTGCTGAGAAAGGGCTCTTACACGCACATAGGCTATTTTTGTGAGAGGATGCTGGAGGAAATACACGCAGACGTCGCTTTCCTGGGCGTGGACGCCGTCAATTCCAAGGCCGGCGCCATGATATGCGCGCAGGAAGGTACGCGGCAGAAAAGGCTCATGGTCGAGGCCGCCGCCGAATCCATCATCGTTTGCGACCACTCAAAATTTGCGGCCAAGGCCCTAGTCAGCTTCTGCTCCATCCGCAACATATCCAAGATCATCACAGGACGTGAAGCGCTGGACAACGAAAGCGCACTCTCCGCGATTCGCAGCCAGGGAGTTGAGATCATCACAGTCTGAGAACAAAGCAAGGAGCCGCCCTATCCACGCGATAGGGCGGCTCTTTTGCTATTCATCTTTTATTCCACCGTCACCGTGCCGTCCGGTTCCACCGTAACGGTCATGCCGTCCTGCACGTATTCCAGGAACTCGTCCCCGAGCCGGTCCACAACGGGCATGTTGGCGTCGGTCCAGTTTGCGGCCAGTATCGCGCCGGAGGCGGCGAGGCTGTCTATCGTCATCGAAAACAGCATACACGCCGGCTGATTGTCCGTCGCGCAGGCGGTGTACAGCACCATGCCGCCCGTCGTCGAGCCTATGGTCTGCGGCAGGCAGAGCGCCGTACCCTTCATCGGCTTCTTGTAGAGGTCGGCGTTGTTCTGGTCGCCGCACTTGACCTTCTTATCCCCGAACATCATTGCCATCTGGAAGCTCGCCAGCGTATTGAAGCCGCCGTGCGACACCAGCGCCGGCGCCGTGCAGCTGCCCGCCACTACGGGCCTGCCCTTGAATACCTTAGCCATCAGCAGGCACCTCCCGTTATCTTGTTCAGTATCTCCGCCTCGGTATAGTACCGCGCCGTGGTATACGTCCGGAGCTTGTTCGAGCAGGTGATGACCGGCATCTTGCCCGAGAGCGGGTTATTCATATACATCAGCGGACAGATGTACGAGAGTATAACGCCCGTGCGCTCGAGCCGCTTGGCATAAACCGTCTTTTGGAACTCCTTTATCGTCGCGGGCGCGGCGGTGAACACCGTAGGCACCGTGACCTTGCTCTTGCCGTTTTCTTTGAGCGCCTTCTCGATATTCTCCGTCCAGTCCTTGAGCTGGCCGAGCGTCAGGTGCGGGCAGCCCACGAAGCAGAGCTTAGGCGCGGCGTTCAGGTCCTTCCAAACGCAGGGGTAGTTTGCCTTCACACGCTCGAGTTCGGCGTCGTCGATGACGTAGACCGGCGCGCCCTCGCGGATGAGCGACTCGCCCTGCTCCTTTGCCTCGGGCGTCAGATTTTCGATGTGGTAAAGCCCCACAGCGCCGTTTGAAGCAGTGGCCGCACCAAAGTCCTTCAAGTACGCCGTGACCTCGGGTGTTATCTCCGTTCCGAGCCACTTGTCCAGTCCCTTTATATACGGCACCTGTTCCATTACCTTCATGCCTATAGCCGAGCCTAGCAGCTGGGCCTCGGGCTTCTTTTCCGTTTTGACCTCGACTATCCAATCGGCCTTCCTTCCGTCGTCGGTGAGAAGGCCGAAATATGGCACGCAGCCGGCGATGGAACCCATGAGCTCGAGCATGCCGGAGTTGCGGTTGCACCTCGCACCGAGAACACTGTTCGCGTAGACCACCGCCGAGGACTCCGCCCATGAGAGCACTTCGCCCTTTTCAGGCTTGTTGCCTACCTCGTCGAGGTAGCAGGCGCATGTGAAGGCGTCCTTGCTGAGTATGCCGAACTTTTCGAGCTGGGCCTCGTAGCGCTTCTGCTGCGAGTACATGATGCCCTTGAATATTATATCCTGCAGGAGGTTCGAGGGTACCTTGGGGTCAAGGGGCAGAGGGTCCGCCGAAAACTGCTGCTTTGAGACTGCCCCAGCCTCAAGCAGCTGGTCATAGAGGTCGTACACCGGCTTCATCACGCCGATACCGAAGCTAATGACCGTATGCCCATATTTACTCGTTACCGGTACCATTTTCTCTGCACCGAATGTCTCTCCATACATGACCAGCGAGCGCATGACCTTCGCCATGACCTCGCCCTGAGCGCCGTCAAGCATGGCCTGCTGTTCCGCCGTTAGATGCATGATGATCAACTCCTTGTCAACAGACTGACAAGATTTTACCATGTCCCGGGTTCAAAGTCAACGCGCCGCTCCCCGCCCATGTTCATGCTGCCCATGTCTGAAACGTCAAGCGCCCCTGCGTCCACTGTCACGTCCTCGCCCGCCAGCTGATACGTGATGCTCTCGGCTCGCAGCAGGCAGAACTTGCGCAGCGTCTCAACGCCCAGCTCAAACTCCTCGTAGGTACAGAACTTCGTCGGGTCGAGCTCGACATAGGGCGCGATGAGCGACACCGTCTCGTCCATCAGTTCTTCAAACCAGCCGCTTGTAAACACGCTGTCAATGAACTCGGCAAAGATCTCGTGGTAGAGTTCAGTGTACTCCTCGGACTCGAATATCCAGGCCAACATGGGCCGGGATTCGACTGTGCCGCCGGATACGGGCTCGTCGATGTCCCAGTTCACAAGGCTCGTCGCGTCCGAGCCGGACATGAAGCCGCCGAAGGCCAGGTTGTAGTCCCAGGGCAGCATCGAGAGTATGCCGTCCTCCTCATAGAGATAATAGTTGTGCACCATGGAGCCGGTGTAGCTGTCGAAGTTGCAGACAAAGTTGTGAGCAACGAAGTAGCGGATGACTGCCTCCACGTCCACGCAGTCCGATACGTCCCCGCCCTCGTTCAGCGCCTTGAGCGCGGTTATAAGCCGCTCTTCGTCCGAGGCCGAAACGTCGGTCTTGGCATTGTCAAAGATGTTCGGGTAGCTCTCCGGGTCGTCGTCGGTGTAGATGAGGTACACGTCGTCCGAGCCCATCATGCCGCCGCGGTCTGCGCCGAAGCCGCCCTCCTCGGGCATTGTGAACTCTCCGCCTTCTCCGCGACCGGGCATCTCGCCCATTTCACCACGCCCCGGCATCTCGCCTATTTCGCCGCGCTCGGGTATCTGCATTTCGCCGTCCTCGGGCGGAGTGAAGTCTCCCTCCGGCAGCTGCATACCGCCGCCATTATCCGGCGGGGCAGCTCCGCCGCTGCCCTCCGGAAGCTCGGCTTCCTCGGACGGCGTGATGTCCTCGCCGTTTTCAAAGCGCTCCCGGAACTCGTCCATGTCGAATCCGCCGCCGTTTCCGCGGCCTCCGCCCATCTCCATGCTGTCGGGCTTGTAGAGCTCGCCATAGTCCGTGCCATAGTTGCGCAGAAGGAAGCTCTCCTCCACGCCCTCCACCGCCAGGTAGAGGCCCCAGTCCTCGCCGTTCACTGTTATCCAGACATAGCTGCACAGGGGCGCCGCCGCGCCCGCAGCTGCCATTAGCCGGTAGCTGAGGTAGTCCTTCATATAGGTGTTGTCCTGGATGATGTTGTTCAGGTTCAGCTTGTCGAGGCCGTAGTAGCTCAGGGAACTGTCGTAGTGGTCAAACTCAACCTTGAAGCTGTATCTGTCGTTTCCGTAGGCCGCGACGGAGCTGAGCGAGGTGTTGCCCTTGGCGCGTATGCCTGCGCCTGGCTGCTCTTCGCCGTCGATGACCAGGCTGCACATGACGTATTCCTCATCCTCACAGCCGTCTATGAAGCCCTCCCAGTCGTCCATGACGATGTCTATGGTGTGGACGGTCGTGGTATCAAAGAGCCGCGTCTCATATCCGAGCGTGACACCGCCGTACCCGGCCTCGAAGCCCAGCGCCGGAGCACAGAATGCAAGCGCCGCTATCAGCAGCGCTAGGACCAGCGCTGCGACGCAGACGCGGTCAAGTCGTTTGCTGGTTGACATAATATATACCTCAGCCCATGTACTCGCCGTTGTAGCTGACGAGGACGGCACTCTGGACACCGGGAATGGCGGCCAGGGCGTTGACGAAGCCGGTGCTCTCGCCCTTCATGCGGACCTCCACGTTGAGTTCGACGCCGTCAGGGCGGACAGTCTTGCTCTTGACGGAGCATTTGGAGACGCTGCCGGTCAAAAAATTCGTGGCCTCACGCTCGCTCTCCTCACCGTCGCAGCGCAGGACGACGATATATGGGTCGAGCCAGGAGCGCCGGTTCACGAAAACGATGAGGATAAGGCCGATGACGGCGCTGCCCAGCACGGCCAGGACGATGAGCCCGGCAGCCAGCACGATGCCGACGGCGATGGACCAGAACAGAAAGGCGATCTCCAGCGGCTCCTTGATGGCGGCGCGGAAACGGACGATGGAGAGCGCGCCCACCATGCCGAGCGAAAGCACGACGTTGCTAGTCACGGCAAGGATGACGACGGTGGTTATCATCGTCAGCGCGACGAGCGTCACACCGAAGCTGGAGGAGTACATGACGCCCATGTAGGTCTTTTTGTACACAAAGAATATGAAGAGTCACAGCGCGAAGGAGAGTACCAGCGCCAGCGCTATGTCCACCAGGCTGATGCTGTCCACGCTGGAGAGGAAGTCGGATTTGAAGATGTCCTGAAAAGTCAACATGTTTACTTGCTCCTGTCTTATTGAATCAGCCGTAAGCGCGGCAGGCGGCGTATTTTGAGAAGGCCCCGGTGCGAATGCCGCGCAGCGCCACAGCGTCCCGGACGATATCGGGAAGAAATTCGTCCCACTTCACCTCGAGTATGGCGGGGTAACCCGGGACGGGGACGGTTGTGCAGCCCGCATCGAAGAGGGCGGTGCAGTCGAGTCCGCTGCGGATGTCATAATCGAGCGTGACCCTGACGTTCCCCGCCGGGAAGGTGTAGGCCTCGCGCGTGTAGTCCACGATCGTCTTGGGCAGCAGGCCCGAGGCCATGCGCGCCTTCAGCTCCTGCGAGAGCGGGCCTTCCGGCGTCCAGCTGGACCCTGATATGACGGCCCGGACGGTGTCCGCACGCATCGGTTCCGTCAGCTTGCAGCAGAGGCCGTTGCGTTTTATCTTCTTCTCCAGCTTTACGAAGCCGGGGTCGCCGTTATAGAGTCGGAGCCGGAATTTCTGCCTTGAGCCAACGCCGTCCTGCTTTTCGCGCAGGGCAGTATCCCGGGCGTCGTCAAAGTACAGGCTACGCACGGAGTATCGCCCGTCCGGCGAATGTTTGTCCGGGTCAAGCACCGCCCTGAGCCTCTGCCTGAGCGCCAACAGCTCCGACGTGCCAAGCTCGTGCTTGAGCTCATGTCTGAATTCGCTCATAACATCACCTCCTGCAAGATGGTATGTTCCGAGCCTTAGTTATGCCTTAAATAATTACCCCGAGGCCTTCTTTTGCCCCGGGGTAAACGTAAACAATTTGTGAAAAGTTCAAATTTGACGCAAATCGACATCTAATGCAGTCTCGCGGTGAACTCGATTTCGGTTTCTCCTATCCGGGCCGCAGCAAGGCTCGCGCCCATGTTCTCCGCCAGAGCCCTGGCAATGGAAAGGCCCAGGCCCGTTCCACCGGTACTCTGTGTCCTGGCGCTGTCTCCGCGATAGAAACGGTCAAACAGGCGCTCCGGTTCCTCGGGCGGTTCCGCACAGGCGTTGCGTATACGGAGCGTCACGCGCCCGGACTCACGCCTGAGTGCGAGGTTTATCTCACCTCCCGGCGCTGAGTACTTGACCGCATTATCCAACAGTATGCCCGCCAGCTCGGCCAGCTGTTCCGGCACGCCCTTTGTGTGCAGACTCGGTTCGATCTCACAGCTTAGCCTCAGTCCGGCCGCCTCTGCGGGCTCACGAAACTGAGCCGCCGTCTCCTCCACGAGCGCGGAGACGTCAAACTCCATCTCCACCAGCTTTGCCGCGCCGCCCTCGTCCAGCCGCGCCAGCGTGAGCAGGCGCTTCATCAGTTCGTCCATGCGTTCTGTTTGCCGCTGGATATTCCGGCTCCAGCGGCTCTCGCCCTGGTGCAGCTCCAGCGCGTCGGCGTTCGCTCGGATGATAGCAAGCGGAGTCTTTATCTCGTGTCCGGCGTCAGTTATGAACTGCTTCTGCCGCTCCATGCTCTCGGCTATGGGCCGTGTCGCGCGTCTGGACAGCAGCACGGCGGCAAGCAGCACTGCAAGCCAACAGGCCGCGCCAGCCAGCAGCGACAGCACGGCAACTATCAGCATCGAGCGTTCATCCGCCGAGACGTCCAGGAATACAGCCACGCTCCCCCGCCCGTCCCGCGAAGGCGCTATTCGGTATCTAAACCGCCCTTCCCTGCCGCTTGCGTCTCCAGCCGCAGCAGCGCTCTCCGCGTACTCCACGGCCTCATCTTCCGTCACCGTACTTATCCTGGAGGTGTCCGCATACACGGCGCTCCCGTCCGAGTCCAGGCGAACGATGAAAAATACGGCGGACATCGCGTCGTCCCCGTCCAGGGGCGGCCCGAAGAAACCAGGGCCGCCGCGTTCCGGACGTATCGTACCCTCGCCGTCCGCGAGGGCGTTAAGCAGCATGTCCGTGTCTCGCGAGTTCAGCCAGAGGTTCACTCCGTTGATGCCGCCCAGCAGCACGAGCAGCAGCAGCGTCACGCCTGCCATTGCCGTCACGACGAACTTTCTGCGCAGAGTCTTAAGCATCCGGGGCCTCCAGTCTGTAGCCCACGCCGCGACGGGCCTGTATCCTGACCCCGGAGCCCACGGCGCCCAGGCGTTTGCGCAGAGTGGACACATACACCCACACAGCGCCCTGCTCCGCCTCGCTCTCATAGCCCCAGGTCTTGACCAGCAATTCCTCCGTGGAGAGGTATATGCCGCGGTTGAGCATCAGCGCTTCCATCATGCGGTATTCCAGGCGCGTCAGCGTGACCGCGCCGCCCGTAGCAGACAGCTCGTAGCTCCTGCGGTCCAGCGTCAGGTCGCCGAAGCTGAGCACGTCCGGCGTATAAGCCTCCCTACGCCTGAGCATTGCGCGGACCCTGGCCAGCAGTTCGCCCATGGCAAAGGGCTTGGGCAGGTAGTCGTCCGCGCCCAGGTCCAGGCCCAGTATCCTGTCCTCTACTTCCGACTTTGCCGTTAGCAGCAGCACGGGCGTTCTGTCTCAGGACTCCCGCAGCTCGCTCAGTACCTACAGGCCGCTCTTCTTCGGCAGCATTATGTCCAGGATGATCCCGTCGTAATCGCCGGAGCGGGCGTAGTCCAGCGCCTCCTGTCCGTCCTGCACCGCGTCCACCATGAAATTGTGGCAATTAAGTATGTCCGTCACGGCCTCTGCCATGGCGGGTTCGTCCTCGGCGTAAAGCAGCTTCATGCTCCGCCCCCCTTTCATATGAAATACCGGCCCCTTAAAAAGAGGCCGGTATATTCTAAGCACATTTTTACGCTCAGCGGGAGTTGAAAATCTTGAAGATGGTATCGTAGGGGTCGTCCTCCTGCGGGGCCTGGGGCTGGGCCGGAGCCTGGGGCTGCGGCTGAGC
>ULUL01030511.1_pt1 | contig 15569 bp, 14 predicted proteins | sample 1958481 | NCBI WGS metagenome assembly ULUL01 (sample SAMEA4835759, study PRJEB28245) | human gut metagenome | biome: gut microbiome; material: fecal sample | place: Denmark | collected 2008 | reverse complement strand
AAAACAGGATTAAGAAAAGCAGTTTCTGTTTTAAATAGTGCAATAACCATGAATATGGCAATTGATGGGGAATCACCATACGATAACGCCAATTTGTTTGGATATTTAATGCGACATATGAGTGTGATGAAAAGCACGCTAAATTCTCAAACATATTATTATACAATGCATGGCAGCCAAGGCGGGCAGTGGTATAATGCAGTATTTTATACAACAGATGGTATGAGATTTGATTTTAGAAATGGCGGCCAAGTTGATTTTTTCCCGCTACATGAAAACCCAAATATTTCTTTGTGTGCAGGAAATCTAACAAATACAAATGATGGCTATGCAAAATATGCCTGCGGCGGGTGTGGCAGTTATGGACTAAAAAGCAATTCAGATGGAACCACAAAGCCGCCATGCTTAATAACTGTTGATGTTAATGGTGATAGAAAACCAAACCCTGCTAATGCAAAATGTATGGTAAGAGAATGTGCAAGCGATTATAAATATTCGACAGTTCAAAAACTTGGTGATATTTACACGATTATGATTACAGATAAAGGCGCAATTCCATATGGCGTTGTTGCCCAAAAAGCAATGTATAACGCAAGAACAATGAAAGAATAGAAGCAATTATTCAATGATTCAAGTTGTTTCTTTTTACTTTTAATAACTTGCAAATTTTATCCTTTCATTATATACCTGCGCAAAAATTACGCAGGTTTTTTATAAATAAAAAAGCCTTGGGATATTTCGCCCAAGGCTTCTTATTTAGCATTAAGAATTCAATTAGTATTCACCGTTGAAAGCTTTAATGTACAATGCTCTGATATCGCTCATTAAAGGATATACAGGGTTTGCGCCCGTGCATTGGTCGTCAAATGCAAGTTCAACCATTTCATCCAATTTATTGTAGAAGTCTTCTTCTGTTTTGCCGTTCTTTTCCATCCATTCTTTGATTGATTTCGGAAGTTCAATATCTGTCATCAAATCATCAATAGCTTTAAGTAAAAGTTCGGTTTTTTCTTCGTTGGATGAACCGCCCAATTTTAATTCATCCGCAATTTGAGCATATCTTTCGATAGCGCAAGGATATTTATATTGCGGGAATGTAGCTTGTTTTTTCGGGCAGTCTGTTGCATTAAATCTGATTACTTGTCTGATTAATAATGCGTTAGCAACACCGTGGGGAACGTGGAACATTGCACCCAATTTGTGTGCCATTGAGTGGCATAAGCCCAAAAATGCGTTTGCAAATGCCATTGCTGCAATTGTTGCTGCATAGTGCATTTTTTCTCTTGCTAATGGGTCATTTGCGCCTTCATGGTATGAACGGCTTAAATATTTGAATACAAGTTTCACTGCTTCAAGAGCGTTTGAATTGGTGAAGTTTGTAGCCATGCAAGATACATAAGCTTCAATAGCGTGAACTAAAGCGTCAATACCTGAAGCTGATGTTAAGCCTTTTGGCATACCGTCAACAAAGTTCGGGTCAACAATTGCCATTGAAGGAGTTAAGGCATAGTCTGCAATTGCATATTTAACGCCTGTTTTATCATCTGTAATGATTGAAAATGGTGTTACTTCAGAACCTGTACCTGATGTTGTCGGAATAGCAACCATAAGAGCTTTTTTGCCGAGTTCCGGAAGTTCGCAAATTCTTTTTCTGATATCCATAAATCTCATTGCGATATCTTCAAAAACTGTATCAGGTTGTTCATATTTTAACCAAAGGATTTTAGCAGCATCCATCGGTGAACCGCCGCCCAATGCAATAATTACATCAGGTTCAAACGGTTTCATAATCATATAAGCATCTTCAATTGTTGATAATGTTGGGTCAGGTTTAACATCAAAGAAGATTTCATGGTCTATGCCAAGTTCATCTAAAACTTTGATAATGCCGTTTGCAGCACCTGAATTAAAGAGGAATCTGTCTGTTACGATAAATGCTTTCTTTCTTCCTTTTAATTCTCTCAAAGCCAAATCAGTAGCGCCTCTTTTGAAGTAAACTTTTTGAGGAACCTTAAACCAAAGCATATTTTCTCTCCTTTCAGCAACTCTCTTATAGTTTAACAGGTTTTCAACGCCTACGTTTCCTGAAACGGAGTTTTTGCCCCAAGAGCCGCAGCCCAATGTTAATGATGGTTCCATACGGAAGTTATAAAGGTCGCCGATACCGCCTTGGCTTGAAGGTTGGTTAATTAATACACGGCAAGTCGGCATTTTCTTAGCATATGCGTCAATTCTGTCTTTTTTACGTTCGTCTGTATATAAAACTGATGTGTGGCCTGCACCGCCTCTTGAAACAAGGTAGTAAGCCATATCAGCTGCTTCTTCAAAGCTTGGAGCTTTGTACATAGCTAAAATCGGAGATAATTTTTCTCTTGAGAACGGGTCAGCCCAATCAAGAACTTCTCTTTCACCGATTAAAACTTTTGTAGTTTCGGGAACTTCAAAACCTGCCATTTTAGCAATTTCTGTAGCAGGTTGGCCAACGATTTTAGGATGAGCAGTTCCACGGTTAGGATCGATAAAGCCAAAATCGATTAATTTTTGCTTTTCGGCTTCTGTCATAATGTGAGCGCCTCTTTTTGCAAATTCTTTTTTAACTTCATCATATATACTGTCAACTACTATAACTGATTGTTCTGATGCACAAATCATGCCGTTATCAAATGTTTTTGACATAAGGATTGATGAAACTGCCATTTTAATATCTGCTGTTTCATCAATAACAGCTGATGTGTTACCTGGGCCAACACCAAGTGCAGGGTTGCCTGATGAATAAGCTGCATAAACCATGCCGGGGCCGCCTGTTGCCAAAATGCAAGCAATTTTTTTATGTTTCATTAATTGGCCTGAAAGTTCGATTGAAGGAACATCAATCCAACCGATAATGTCTTTTGGAGCACCTGCTTTAACTGCAGCGTCTAAAACTAATTTTGCAGCTGCAATTGTGCATTTTTTAGCTCTTGGGTGTGGTGAGAAAATGATACCGTTTCTTGTTTTCAATGCGATTAAAGATTTAAAAATAGCTGTTGAAGTTGGGTTTGTTGTAGGAACAATACCTGCTAAAACACCCAAAGGTTCAGCTACGATTTTAATTCCGTTTGCTTTGTCTTCTTCAATTACACCGCAAGTTTTTGTGTTTTTATGTTTGTTGTAAATATATTCACTTGCATAGTGGTTTTTAATTATTTTATCTTCAACAACGCCCATGCCGGATTCTTCTCTTGCCATTTGTGCAAGGGGAATACGGGCTTTGTCTGCTGCAGTTGCTGCAGCTTTGAAGATTTTGTCCACTTGTTCTTGTGTAAATGTTGCAAATTCTTTTTGAGCTGCAACCACACGATCAACAAGGGCATCTAACTGTTCGGCGGTTTCAACAAGTTCAACCGGTTCTTTTTCTACAGTAGTTGTCATAATTTGTTGTTCTCCTTTGTTAATGTTATATAATCTTCGGTTTAATTCGTGATTATTTTCACAATAACATGATAGAACAAAAATCTAAAAATGCAACTATTCTTTATACAATTTTAATAAAATAATTTTTATGAAATAAAGCTTTTAATTTGGGCTTTTAAAATTTCATTTTCCGTTTTTAATAAAATTTTATTTATAAGGGTTTCATTAAGTTTGTTTTGGTTTTGAAGGCAATATAAAATATCCATTATAATTTCATTATTTGTTGTTTTTTCCAATAAATTATAAATTGGTTCAATAATTTCAATGTTTTCTTCTTTTATAATTTCTAAAGATAAAATATTTTCAAAATAATTAATGGAATTTAGCCCCAAAGTTAAGGTTTCTTTTTTATCAAAAATTTGAATTGCATTATTTAATTTTGAATTTATGATATTTGCTTCTTTTTTATTTTCTTTTGTTAAATCTATTGAATAATTTTCATCTTCTAAAATAAGCTCTGTTTTATTTTTAAGGTAAAAAAGAATTAAAGCGGAAAGGTTATTTTCAGATTCAAGCAAAAATTCAAACAGGCCTTCATTTATATAATAATTAATTTCTTCAAATGAAACGGAATCAGGGAAATTTAGAATAATTGAAGATAAAATGTTTAAAATTTCATCTTCCCTGTTTTCTTCAATTAAAGTTGAAAAGGGTTTTAAATCCAATAAAAAATTTGCAATAGTGTAAGAATTATCTTCATTTATAAAATAGTTATAAATCGGTTCAAACGCTTTTTTATCGCCAAAATAGGCCAAAAATTCAACTTGTGTTAATTTTTCAAAGTTATCTTTTGAATTATCTTCTAAAATTTTTAAACTTTCTTCAAATTCAAGCCTAAAACCTAAATTTGAAAGATAATTTATTGAAGCAATTTTTAATGGTTCAAAATCTGCGTTCAAATTGGCTTTAATTTTTTCATATTTTGTTTTATCGGCTAAAATTGTGAAAAATTCGGTTGCATAGGTTTTTTCTTCATCAGAGCTGCTGCACAAAAAATTAAGCATTTTATCTTCAATTTCAGGGGTTTTAAATTGAACTAAGGGGTGCAAAATAAAACCTTTAAAATCGGGAGAATAAACTTTTAAAAATTCAAAAAGGTTAAGGCAATTTTTAGAATTAACCGCACCTATTAAGTTTTTTAAAATTTTTTCTTTGATAAAATCAAATAAAAATTCTGATTTTGAATTTAAAATTTTAAAGCTTTCAACGTCTTTTTCAGCCAACAGCTTAATTGCAGCCTCTTTTGCCGCCGAATTATCTTTTGAAATTAAATCGTTTAAGGTTTTATTTCCCAAATTCATAATAAATATTATACATTATATCAATTTTTTAGTATAATTATCATAAATATTTAACAAAGAATAAAAAGATGAATTTAAAGTACAACAAAATTTTATTAAAAATCAGCGGCGAAGCACTTATGGGCAGCCAAGATTTCGGCATTGACCCTGTTCCTGTTGAAAAAATTGCCCAAGAAATTAAAAAAGCGCATGAAATGGGCGTTCAAATTGCAGTTGTTGTTGGCGGCGGCAACATATTCAGAGGAATGAAAAATTCTAAAAAACTCGGAATGGACCAAGCCTCGGGCGATTATGTCGGAATGCTTGCAACGGTTATGAACGCTATTGCTCTTCAATCAGAATTAAGAAAAATCGGCGTTTCTTGCAGAGTTCAATCTGCAATAACAATGAATAAAATTGCAGAGCCTTATATTAGGTTCAAAGCAATCAGGCACTTAGAAAAAAACAGAGTTGTTATTTTTGCGGCAGGCACAGGCAACCCATTTTTTACAACAGACACTGCAGCAGCATTAAGAGCGGCTGAAATTGGCGCAGAAGCTATGCTTATGGCAAAAAACGGGGTAGACGGCATTTATGATGATGACCCAAAAACCAACCCCAATGCTAAAAAATATGATAAAATCACCTATGATGATATTATTGTTAAAGGCTTAAAAGTAATGGATACAACAAGTTGTTCATTGTGCAAACAAAATAACATTCCGATTGTTGTTTTTGATTTTGACTTAAAAGACGGTTTAACAAAAATATTAAAAGGTGAAGAAATAGGAACATTTGTAGGAGAATAAAAGATGTCGATAGAAGAAATTTTAAAAGCAGGCAGCGATAAAATGGAAAAATGCATTGCCCAATTAAAAAAAGATTTGGCAACAATCAGAACAGGCAGAGCAAACCCCATGATTTTAGACAAAGTTTTGGTTGATTATTATGGCTGCCCAACCCCATTAAGACAAATGGCGCAAGTTTCCGTTCAAGACGGCACAACGCTTGTAATTGCACCTTTTGATAAAACAATTATAAAAGAAATTGAAAAAGCAATAATTAAAGCGGAATTAGGCATAACTCCAAACTCTGACGGGCTTGTTATTCGCCTTGCTTTCCCGCCTTTGACGGAAGAAAGAAGAAAAGCTTTAACAAAAGATGTAAAAGCTATGGGCGAAAATTCAAAAGTTGCAATCAGAAATGTTCGCCGTGATATGACAGATGACCTCAAAAAGGCTGAAAAAGCAGAAAACTTGCCCGAAGATACTGTTAAAGACGGCCAAGACAAAATTCAAAAAGCAACTGATAAATATATAAAAATAGTTGATGAAACAATTGCTGAAAAAGATAAAGAGGTTATGACCGTTTAAATGGAAGAAAAAGAAAAGCAAAATTCTTTTAAAAGGAATTTAACAGGCTTTACAATCGGGATTATTGCTGCAATCTGCATATTCTTTGGCGGAATATTTTTGCTTGGGCTGTTGTTGATTGTAATTTTAGTTGCATCAAAAGAATATGCCCACATTTTAAAAGTAAAAGGTTTTCACCCGAGCTTTTCAATTATGGCATTTGTGGGGGTTTTACTATGCTTAGCAACAGCTATAAACAGGCTTGATTTAATTCCTGCCATTTTAACAACAGGAACAATTTTTTCATTTTTAATTGTTCTTTTTATGGGCAGGCAACCCTATATTGCAAATGTTGCAACAACAGCAATGGGGTTTATGTATGGGGCATTGTTGCCTTGCCATATAATTTTAATCAGGCAAATTGAAATTAGTGCAAATTCAAGCAACTTTTTAATTTATGAACCATCTGAAGGCTTTTTCCTTACAATGTTTACTTTTTTATGTATTCTTGTAACAGATACTGCCGCTTACTTTTTCGGTTCAAGATACGGTAAACACAAATTATCTGCGGTTATAAGCCCTAAAAAAACTGTTGAAGGGGCTGTTGCAGGCAGCTTGTTATCTATTTTATTTTCACTTACGGGCGTTTTATATACAAGCCTAAATTGGTGGGAATGCATTATTGCAGGCCTTTTAATCACAATTTCCGCTCAACTTGGCGATTTATCGGAATCTTTAATTAAAAGAGACGCAGGCGTTAAAGATTCAAGCAACATTTTGCCCGGGCATGGCGGCTTTTTAGACAGAACCGACAGCTACATTTTTGCGCTTCCCGTTGCTTATTATTATTTTGTAAACTTCACCCACGGGAACAATTTTATAAGCGATTTTATTCTATACATTAAGAGCATGGTAAATGTTAATATCATCTGACCGCAAAAAGGAATTAAATTCATTTAATAAAAAATACAAATTGAATTTTAAAAATTTAGAGCTTTTAAATCAGGCTTTTTTGCACACTTCATATATATTTGAAGAAAAATTGGGGCGCATTGAAAGCTATGAAAGGCTTGAATTTTTAGGCGATGCGGTTTTAAAATTAGCTGTTAGCAACCTTTTATATAATGAATATCCAAATTTAATGGAAGGTAAATTAACTGAAAAAAGGGCAATTATTGTTTCCGATAAAACAATTGCCGAATTTGCAAAAACTTTGGGCTTAGATGATTTAATTTTGGTTGGAAAGTGCGAAGGAGAAATTAAAAAAGAATCAATTTTGGCTTGTTCTTTTGAAGCATTATTAGGGGCAATATATTTAGAAAAAGGGTATAAAAAAGCGGAAAGTTTTTTATTAAGCAATTTTGAAGGTGAAATTTTAAAAATAGATTATATTAACCCTAAAGCAAAATTGCAGGAATTAACCCAAAAATATAACCACAATTTGCCTGAATATATTGTAATGGAAGAAAAGGGCCCTGCACATGACAGAATTTTTACGGTCGGGGTTTATTATGAAAATAAATTTATTGAAAAAGGCGAAGCAAAATCTAAAAAAGAAGCCGAATTTATAGCCGCAAAAAAGGCTTATGATAAATTAAAAGAAATTTATAAGGAAGATTAAATGGCAGAAAACATAGTTTCACCAAGCATATTATCGGCAGATTTTGCCAATTTGGAAGATGAAATAAAAAGTGTGACCTTATCGGGTGCAAAATGGGTTCATATAGATGTTATGGACGGGCATTTTGTGCCAAATATTACAATTGGCGCTCCTGTGGTTAAGTCTTTAAAAAAAGCTGTTAATGCCATTTTAGATGTTCACCTTATGATAGAAAACCCTGATAAATATATCCCCGATTTTATTCAAGCAGGAAGTGATGTTATAACATTTCACATTGAAGCATCAAGGGCAAAAACAAATCTTTGCATTGATATGATAAAAGAAGCGGGGTTGTTGGCAGGAGTTTCAATTAAACCGAAAACAAAAGTAAATGAAATTATTCCATATTTAGATAAAATTGATATGGTTCTTGTAATGACGGTTGAACCGGGGTTTTCGGGGCAAATTTTTATGCCGAAAGCTGCTTCTAAAATAGCGGAAATTAAAAAATTAGCGCCAAATTTAAAATATATTCAAGTAGATGGCGGCATTAACGATAAAACAGCAAAAACCTGCAAGAATTTGGGCGCAAACTGTTTTGTTTGCGGCAACTACATTTTTAAATCAGATAACAGAAAGCGTGCAGTTAAAAGCATTTTAGACATTTAATTTTTAAAATGTTCAAAGGTTAAATCTTCAAAATTTTCATAGTTTAAAATTTTGATTTCTTTTCCTTCTTCAACCGTGCCGATTTTGGTTAAATCTAAATATTGGGCAATGTAGTCTTCTTTTTTATCTAAACAAATTAAAAGCCCAAAGTCTTCGCCCCCAAATAAAACAAGCTTTTTATCTTCAATTTCTTTTGGAATTAAATTAAAATCTATATTAAAACCAACATTTGATTCTTCGCTTATTCTTTTTAGGGCGTAATAAATTCCATCTGATGTATCTGTCATTGCATATTTTGTTTTAACGTTTTCAGAAATATAAAAAGAAGTTTCAGGGAATAGTTTCGGTTCAAGATGCGCCTTTATAAATTTGTTGTTTTTGTCTTTTTCGCCTTTTAATAAAAGCTCCAAACCTTTTGCGCTGTTACCATGGAAACCTTTTATATAAACGTTATCGCCCGTTTTTGCATTTTTAAGTGATGATAAATTACGGTTAAAGCCATTTCCTAAAATAACAATTGAAATTGAAATTTTATCGCCGCCAACAAGGTCGCCCCCTATAATTTTTACGTTGTAATTGTCGCAAATAGCATTTGCGCCTTTATAAAATTCTTTTATAAAATCTTCATTTAATTTACCCGATAGTGAAATTAAAATGTATAAAGGAACGCCGCCCCCTGCTAAAATGTCTGAAATGTTTACTAAAACTGCTTTTTTGCCAAGTTCATAGGGGGTGTAATATGAAGTTTTAAAATGAACATCTTCCACTAAAGAATCCATTGAAACTAAAAGCCCCAATTCTTTTAAATAGGCGCAATCATCCCCTAAATATGAATTGTCGGAGATTGTTTTATTTATAATATCTAAAAAAATTTTTTCTTTATTCATTTTTTAAGTAGTTATAAAGCCCAAAAAGCGCCATTTTGTAGCTGTTTTGTTTAAAACCTGCCACTTTTCCAATGCAAGCAGAAGTTATAAAAGAAGTTTTTCTAAATTCTTCCCTTGTTTCAGGGTTTGAAAGGTGAACTTCAACCGTTGGAATTTTTACCGCTTTAATAGCGTCTAAAATGGCAACGGATGTGTGAGTATAAGCGGCAGGGTTTATTATAATGCCGTCTTTTTCGCCAATTGCTTCTTGAATTTTTGAAACAATTTCGCCTTCTGAATTAGATTGAAAAAATTCCAAATGAACACCTTCAAATTGGCTTGCATATTCAATTAATTCAACTTCAATGTCGCCCATTGTAAAATTACCATATATTTCAGGCTCTCTAATTCCAAGCATATTAATGTTTGGCCCGTTTATAACAAGAATTTCCATAAAAAAACTTCCTTATTTTTTTCCTATTTTAACCCTAAACCCTTGTTTTTTTCAAGTTTTAACAATTCTTCTTTTATTTTAACCCCTGCTCTATACCCTGTAATTGAACCGTTTTTGCCAATTACCCTGTGGCAAGGGATTATAATTAAAACGGGGTTTTTAGAAAGTGCCGCCCCAACAGCTCTATTTGACATTTTTTTAATGTTTCTTTTTTTTGCTATAATTTCTGCAATTTCACCATAAGTTAAGGTTTTTCCGAATGGAATTTTTTGAATAATTTCTCTTACTTCTTTTTGAAAATTTGTTTCGGATAAATTAAGGGGAATGTTAAAATTTGGTTCTATTCCTTTAAAATAAAGGTTTAGCCATTTTATTGTTTTTTTAAAAATTTCTGTTTCTTTTAATTCATATGAATTGTTAAAATCTTCAAATTGAAGAGATGAAAGCCCACTTTCATCCCCTTTCATTATAATTTCCCCCAAAGGAGAATTGTATTTAAAATAATAATTCATAATTAAAGCAACTAGATTTTATCATATTTTTATTTTTGAAACACCCTAAAACATTTAATTTAATTCAAAAATAAGAGGGGGGCGTTTATTTCTTTTTAAGGCTTCGCCCCAAAGAAATTTTACGCTTACTGCATCCATGGGAGTAAAATTGGGGTAATTACCCCTCTTTCAGCAAAAAAGCACCCGTTTTTAGGGTGCTTAATTTAATTCGGAGAAAGAGGGATTCGAACCCTCGATGCAGATTACTCCACATAACACCTTAGCAGGGTGCCGCCTTCAGCCACTCGGCCATTTCTCCTTAAGTGTTATATTTATCTTACCATAAACCTTTTAATTATAACAAGGGGTGAAAAAAATCATTTATTTGCTTCAAATAAACATCTTGGGGGTGTTTGAAAAATATACACGGGCGGCATAAAACCCGAATAGCCGTTTATTGTTGGTATTTTGTATTTATTTGAAAGCCACATTGCATCAATTTGCCCTGCGATTGATGTTTCAAAAATTCCAAAAGACGGGCAATTTGAATTAATTTCATACCTTTCAATTCTTTTTATGTGCTCTTCTTTCGTCCATTTAAAAGCATTATTAACAGGAATCTGTTCTAATAAAATAATTAATAAAAATATAATGAAATGTTTTTTATCAAAATGAGATAAACATTTTCCAACCAAAAAACAAAAAACGGGAAGCAAAATAAATATAGCTCTTGCCCCAGCCCTAATTGCAGATACTCCCGGAACATAAAAATATAAAAGAATATTTACCTGCCAAAATAAAAACATAATAATAAGAGATAAAATAAAAACCGAAATTTCAAATTTATATTTTTTAAGTGAAAATAACCCCCCTAAAACCATTGTGGTTGTAAAAATTCCAAAACCCGTTATTTGTTCCTGATTAAAATCTTCAAGGTTAAAAGGTGCAATTTTATTATCTAAAAAACTGTGAGATAAAAATAAACTTAATGGCGAAAAAAGGTATAAACTTGTATATTTAAAGCCTTTTGAGACAGATAAATAATAACAAGCAACAGGAACAAGGCAAACTGTTAAAATTAAAACAAAAAAGAAAATCCCTTTTATATTTTCTTTTAAATAGCTAAGGGTTTTGTTTCTTGTTGTTTTTCTAAGCATTAAAATAAACAATAAAAGAAACAAACTAAATAGTGTAAGATAACCGAAATAAAAAGTGGTTACAACCTGAAGAACAAGAAAAATTGCAGAAAGAATAAATTTGTATGTTTTCTTATTTGCTGTTATAAAAAAATAAAATGCAAAAATTGAATAAAACTGCAAAAATAATTGGTAATGTTCAATTTGGTTAAACCTTGGCAGCGAAAACGCAAATAAAAAAGCCGTTGTTGATGAAATTAAAGTTGAAAATTTAAAAACTTTTTTTGAAACCAAATAAAAAGATAAAAAATTTAAAACAGAAACCAAAATAAGCCAAATTTGAACGGCAGAAAAAGGGTTTTTAACAAATAGCCTGATGGGAACATAAAGAATTGTTCCGCCAAATAAAATATCTGTATAAAAAAGCTGGTTTTGATAAGGGTAAAAAAATGGAATGTTAAAATAGCTTGAATGAAAATTATCACCCGTTAAATATAAAAACCCGTGGTCTAATAAATAGCTAACAAGCCTTGCATCGCCTAAATCACCCGCCATTTTTGAAAAATCAAAAAACATCGGATGAAAGAATATAAAAAGCCCAAAAATTAAAAATAAAATAGGATATATAAAATTTAATTTCTTTTCCATAAAAAAATTATAGCTTTTTTATTTAAAAATGGGCAAATTTAAAATAATTCCTAAAATTGCACCAATTAAAATAACATAGCTTGGTTGTTTTTTAACATATTTGTAAGTTAAAAATAAAATTGAAATTAAAATAACCGCTCTAAAATCAATGTTAAATGGAATTTTGACAAGTTCTTTTGTTTTTATAACATCTTCAAAAATTAATTGCAGCATAACGCAACTTAAAAGCGCACAGCTTGTTGGGCGAAGGCCTAAAAATATATCTTTTATTATTTTTGAATTTTTAAATTTGTTTAGAAAATAAATAACGGTTATTGCCAAAATAAAAGGCCCTATTGTAACAGCAAATGTTGCAACAAGGCTTCCTATAATGCCTTGTGCCATAAACCCTGCATAAGTTGCCATATTAAGCCCGACAGGCCCGGGGGTTACATTTGATATGGCAATCATATTCACAAGTTCTTTTGTTGTAAACCAATCATAGTTTTGTGCCATATGATATAAAAATGGTAAAGTAGCGTACCCGCCGCCAACAGAAAAAATTCCCGCTTTAAAATATTCAATAAAAAGTAAAAGCAAAGTTTTAATCATTTTAATTTTGCCCTTTCTTTTTTATCTTGAATAAGCCCGAAAAGTATTGAAATTAAAATGGCTAAAACAACCAAACTTGATGGGCCCAAGGGCAGAAAAATATTTGATAAAAGAATTAATAAAAATAAAAACACGGTAAATTTTGAATTAACCGATTTTGTAAAAATGTCTTTTATCATATAAAAAATTAAAACTATGATAGATAGCCTGATTCCAAAAAAAGCGTTTTGAACAATCGGGTATTTTGCAAAATTATAAATAAACCCTGCTATAAATAAAATTATTAAAAAGGGTGATAGGGTAAGCGCAAAAACAGCAACAATTGAACCTAAAATTTTTCTTAGTGCATAGCCTGAAAAAATTGTTATATTTAATGCAATAAGCCCCGGTAAACATTGGCTTAGGGCTAAATAATCAATTAAATCTTCTTCTTTTAGCCAATTATTATCTATAACCAAATATTTTTTTAATAAAGGCATAATAACGTATCCGCCCCCTAAAAGCTGCAAACCTATTAAAAAAAATATTTTAAAAATTTTAGATAAGCTTACATTCATTTTAAAAATGTGCAATCTCCATAGCTAAAGAATCTGTAATTATTTTTAATTGCTTCATTATAAGCATTTAAAATTATTTCTCTTGATGAAAAAGCAGATACAAGCATTAATAATGTAGATTTTGGAAGATGAAAATTGGTCAAAAGTTTATCAACCGCCTTAAAATTATATGGGGGGTAGATGAAAATATCTGTTTCATCATATCCTTCTTTTATTTTGCCATATTTTTTAAAATTTGCTTCTAAACACCTTAAAGATGTTGTGCCAATAGCCACAAGAGAGCCTTTTTTATTGTTTATAATATCAGCTGTTTCTTTTGGAATAAAATAGCTTTCCGTATGCATTTTGTGGTTATTAATATCATTTGTTTTAACGGGCAAAAACGTTCCTAAGCCTACATTTAAGGTAACATAAGCGATTTTTATTCCCCTTTTTTCAATTTTTTCTAAAATTTCACTTGTAAAATGAAGCCCCGCAGTTGGCGCTGCAACAGAACCTGAAACTTTTGCATAAACTGTTTGGTAGTCTTCTTTGTCTTTTTCTTCAACTTCTCTTTGAATGTATGGGGGAAGGGGAATTTTTCCTGTTTTATTTAAAATTTCTTCCATTGAACCATTTGAATAAATTAATTCAACTAAATGTTCTGGGATATTACCATCATTGTTGGCTTCACCCTTTTTTTTGATTAAAACTTTTAAAATGTCTGATATTGTAACAATATCGCCATCTTTTAGCCTTTTAGAATTTCTTATAATTGCTTGCCAGTCGTTGTTGCCTAAATATCTTGTTAAAAAAATTTCAATATTTGCGCCTGTTTCTTTTTTGCCCAAAAGCCTTGCGGGAATAACTTTTGTGTTGTTTAAAATAAGAACATCATCAGGGTTCAAGTAATCAATAAAATCATAAAAATGTTTATGAACCATATCGCCTGTTATTTTATCTACAACAAGCATTTTTGCTTCATCCCTTTTTTTTGTCGGGTATTTTGCAATTAATTCTTCAGGCAGATTATAGTTAAAATCATCTAGCGTTAAATTAGTTTTCATTTTTATATCTTAAATTAAGATGCCTTGCAGCCAAAACTTCATCAACTTTTTTGGTTTCTGTTTTAGACGGGTAGTTATCGAAATTTTTTGGTTCAAGTTCAATTTCTTTCATAATTTTAACCATAACATCAATAAAATTATCTAAAACTTCTTTAGATTCGGTTTCAGTTGGTTCAATCATCATTGCTTCATGGACAATTAAAGGAAAATAAACGGTTGGCGGATGAATATCATAATCCATTAACCTTTTTGCAATTTTAAGCGTGTTTACACCTGTATCATGCAAATTTTCCGTTGTTAAAACAAATTCATGCAAGCTTTTTGTTTCATAGCCTAATTTATAATACTGTCTTAATTTTTCTTTCAAGTAATTAGCATTTAAAACGGCATCGCCTGAAACTTTTCTTAAATCTCGTCCAAGCATTAAAATGTATGTGTAAGCTCGAACTAAAACATTAAAATTGCCGTAAAATGCGCCAACTTTTCCTATTGTATCAGGCTTATTCCAATTTCTTTTATATTTTTCACCCTCTTTTTCAATAACAGGAACGGGCAAAAATTCAGCCAATTTTTGAACAACGCCAACAGGCCCTGCCCCGGGGCCGCCGCCACCGTGGGGGGTTGAAAAGGTTTTATGTAAATTAAGGTGAACTACATCAAAACCCATAATTTTTGGGTTTGAATAGCCCATAATAGCATTTAGGTTTGCACCGTCATAATATAAAAGTGAACCATTATTGTGCATTAATTCTGAAATTTCAAGAATATCTTCTTCAAATAAGCCTAATGTATTCGGGTTTGTCATCATAATGGCTGCAACATCAGAATTTAAAACTTTTTTTAATTCATCAATACAAACAAGCCCTTTTTCGTTTGATTTAATTTCAACAATTTCAAAGCCTGCCATAGCAGCACTTGCAGGGTTTGTTCCGTGGGCGGAATCAGGAATGATAACTTTTTTTCTTATTTCACCTTTTTTTTCAAAATATTTTTTAATTATCATCATACCCGTTAATTCCCCTTGCGCACCTGCCATAGGCTGCAAGGTAACAGCATCCATTCCTGTTATAATTTTCAAGGCTTCTTGCAATTTATACATTAGTTCAAGTGAACCTTGGCTATCTTCATCATTTTGATTTGGGTGAAGGTTTGAAAAGCCAAAATAGCTTGAAGTTTCTTCATTTACCCTTGGGTTATATTTCATTGTGCAAGAACCTAAAGGATAAAAGCCTTTTTCTATACAAAAGTTTTTATCCGATAATTCTTTATAGTGGCGCATAACTTCAATTTCAGAAAGTTCAGGAAGGTTTAATTCACTTTCTCTTTTAAATTCGCCATCATAGTTTTCAACAGTTTTAAATAAAGGTTTTGTTGAAATATTATTAACCGATTTTTCAAAAATACTCTTTGTCATAAAAAAATTATA
>ULUL01023833.1_pt1 | contig 15571 bp, 9 predicted proteins | sample 1958481 | NCBI WGS metagenome assembly ULUL01 (sample SAMEA4835759, study PRJEB28245) | human gut metagenome | biome: gut microbiome; material: fecal sample | place: Denmark | collected 2008 | reverse complement strand
TATCTGTATGTCAAAATCCATAAAAGAGATGCCTAAAATAGGTTGCTATTGAAATAGTTTGCAAATAAGTATAAAATAATTTGTATATTTAGATGAAAAAATGCGTGATCATATAGAGAGGGACATGGGGAGATTATTGTGGGAAAAAAAGAAAAACGTTCAAAGCTCTTTTATCGGTATTTAATATCCTATGTATTGATTCTTTTAATACCATTGATTGGTTTATCTGTTTTTGTAAGGGGCTATCTCTTTCAGGTATTGGAGGAAGAGATTCAGAAAAACAGCAGCAATAACCTGCAGAATGCCAAAAACATCGTGGAAACGCAGCTGGATCATCTGACTTCAACGGAGCAGGAAATGTATTTGAACAAGATGCTCCGGGGATTTTCCCTGCAGGATGATACGTTGACGGCAATTGATGTGAAGGATCAATTAATGGCATACTGCCTGTTGACTCCTTTTTTGGTGGATGCTGTTTATTACCAGGAAGAAGACGATTATATGGTAGCGGCAAGCAGTTCCTGCTTAAAAAAGGACTTTTGGAACACGATGTATTTCTTTGAAAACTGGGATTATGAAAGCTTCCGGAATGGTTTGGAGACCAATACAGGGGCATTTTTTATACCAGCGCAGAGAGTGTATGTGAAAAAAAACATCTTATCAGAGAATCGTCACTTTAGTGGTTCCTTTGGATACGGCAGGCAAGCGATGCGTGATGCTTTTGATAAATGAAGATTTTTTTACAAATATTCTGCCGCGTCCCAATAGGAAGGAAGAGGTTTCGGCGATTCTGGATGAAAATGGACAGGTTCAGGTCTGTGTGGGAGAGGGATCGCTGCTGGATGCCGTGTCAGAGAAGATATCGGAAGCAGATCAGAGTTCAGGCCAAAATATCCACAAGAGTATCAATAAGGACATTAAGAACACGGATCAGAATGTAAATCAAAATGCCGAAATTGTCACCATAGACGGGAAAAAGTATCTGCGAAGCTGCGTATATTCACCCATGTACCGGTGGACGTATGAAACCCTGGTTCTCATCGACAGCATTGAGAAAGAGACGGTATACGTACAGCTGCTTATGAGTATCATTTGCTTTGTGATTATTGCAGTGGGAGCAGTGGGTATTACGTATTTTATGAAACAGAACTATAACCCACTGCATTCCCTGGAGGTCGCATCCAACGCAATTATGAAAAATGAGCAAAACGGGAATGAGATTGATCATGTCAAAACCGTTTTGAACTATCTGAACCAGCAGAATCAGAAAATGCAGGCGGAAGAGGTGAACCGGAAGGAAACCTTAAAAGAGCGTTTCCTGCTAAGGTGGATCAGTGGCTATTATGGGGATCGGGAAAAGATTACGGAGCAGGCGGCAAAAGCGGATATTACATTTTGCAACAAAAGATATCAGGTAGCCGTATTGTCCATAGGCAGAGGACAGCCAGAGAAGAAGCAAAAGAGCGGAGAAATCCTGTTGCAGGACATTCCGGAAGGGATGAATGTATTTGTGAGTACCCAGGCAGAGGTGGAGAAAATTTTTCTGGTAGTAGCTTACGATGAGGACGGAGACGAGACGGTACAGAATTATTTTTCCAGGCGTGTCAATGCAGTGCAAAAAGAGACTGGCATGAACTGCTGTGTGGCTATCGGAACGTCGGTTGGTGAGATCGAAAGGCTGAAGAATTCTTATAAAGAAGCATTAAAAGCCTTGCAGTATCGTATCATTTTGGATGACAGAAAAATCATCCGGTATGAGGAAATCAAGGACTGGAACGGCAATGATGTACTGGATATCCAGCCCAGAAGAATGGAGAATTATGTCCGGAACCGGGATAAAGAAGGCCTGGACAATTTCATGCAGACTTCTTTGGAGGAGATAAAGAGCCGGAAAATGGATATCCGGCAGATTCATATGCTGTGCAATGAATTTGTTTATGCGCTGGAGAGTCTGATTGATCATGTGAATAGGGATTACTTTATTGAAGACCCCCTGTATGATAATGTTACGGGGATCCTGGAGTATGATACGGTTCGCGAATTAATGGAGCTATTAAGACTGATCCTTTGTGACATAATAGACCGTCTGGAGGAACAAAGAGATCGATCCATCAAAGAAAAGATGATTGCCTATGTTGCGCAGAATTGCTTTTCTGCCGAGTTTTCTACGGCAGCTATGGCAGAGAGGTTCAATATGTCCCTATCCAACTTAAGCCGGTATTTTAAAAAGTATATGGGGAGCACCCTGATGGATTACGTAACGGAGTTAAAGATCAATAAGGCGATGGAGCTTCTTATGTATGGGGACAGACGGATCAAGGATGTGGCGGAAGAAGTCGGTTACAGTAACGTCAACAGCTTTGTGCGAAGATTCAAACAGGTGACGGGATACACCCCCGGAGAATACACCCAGAGAATGGGAAAAAAATAAACAGAAAACTCAAAAAAGAGAATAAAATCAGCTTACCCCGGTGCTTGACGGCACCGGGGTAAATTTTTGCATATCGGGGAAAAAATGAATAGAAAACTGCACAGATATGGGATAAGTACGGAAGAAACAGGAAAGAAAAAAGTGTTTATCAGAAGAAAAAGTTGAATATTTACAGCAAGGGTTAGAGATTGTTATACTGCGAACAGAAAACGGATAGAAAACTTAGAAATGAACAATAGTATGCAAGGGAGGAAAAACACTTTGAAACGTTTAAAACGTAAAGAAGGATTTATTCAGCGGTTAAAGAAATCATTTCGGAAGGACTGGCAGTTATATCTGTTAAGCTTACCAATCCTGATTTATGTTATTATTTTCAGTTATGTTCCGATGTACGGTATCAAGATTGCATTTGAGGATTACAATCCGTCCAGAGGTTTCTTCAATAATGAATGGGTGGGATTCAAGTACTTTTTAAAATTTTTCCGGAACCGCCAATTCTGGCCGGTTATGAGAAATACGCTGATGTTGGGATTCTACGGTTTGACGGCAGGCTTTTTTCCGCCCATTATTTTGGCGATCCTGCTACACAATACGATGAATAAGAAATTCAAGTCCATTGTGCAGACCATTTCATATGCGCCCCATTTTATATCTGTTGTAGTTTTGTCCGGAATGATTATCTTAATGTTTTCCCAGAGCGCCGGAGTGGTAAATACAATAATTGCAGCACTGGGAGGCGAAAGAAAGAATTTTATGGCCGATCCGAACCTATTTCCCCATATCTATGTATGGTCAGGAGTATGGCAGGGAATGGGCTGGTGGAGCATCATTTATCTTTCAGCACTCACCGGTGCAGATCAACAGCTTTATGAAGCAGCCAAGGTAGACGGTGCAAACAGACTGCAGAGAATTATTCATCTGGATATTCCGGCCATATTTCCGACGGCAGTCATAATGCTCATTATGAACTGTGGCAGCATCCTCACCAGCAATACCCAAAAGGTACTCTTGCTTCAGAATGATTTAAACCTGAGGACATCCGAGATTATTGGCACGCTGGTATACAAAAGCGGTTTGATGAATATGCAGTACAGCTACTCAACGGCTGTGGGCTTATTCCAGACTATTGTAAACGTTATTTTTCTAGTATCGGTAAATAAGATATCCGGTAAATTATCGGAGACGAGTTTGTGGTAGCGTGCTGATAAAAAGAAACAGCAGCGGAAAGGACATGGAAAGCACCATGAAAATAAAAATATCAAGGGATGACAGGATATTTGATATCATCAGTTATATCATTTTAGGACTGATTTTAATAGTAACGCTGTACCCGATTTACTTTGTTGTGATTGCATCCTTTTCCGATCCGACACTAGTCGGATCCGGGCAGATTGTTTTCTGGCCCAAAGGATTGGCACTGGAAGGATATGAGCAGATTTTTAAGGATAAAACTATATGGAGAGGATTGTTTAATTCCGTCTACATAGTGATTCTCGCGACATTGTTTAATCTGTTCCTTACATTGCCTACAGCTTATGTGTTGACGGTGAAAAGCTTTATGTTTCGCAGCACCCTATCCAAGCTGCTTTTGTTTACCATGTATTTCTCGGGAGGACTGATTCCTACTTATATGGTAGTAAGTGGCCTCGGTCTGTACAATAAGCCGTACACCCTGATTTTCCTGGGTGGTGTCAGCATTACTAATGTAATTATTGCGCAGACTACCATTGCCGGCAGCATTCCATATGAAATGTATGAAGCAGTTACCATCGACGGCGGAGATCATTTTACTTTCTTTACCCGATTTGTACTGCCGCTATCAAAAACCATTATTGCCGTTTTGATTCTCTATTACGGTGTGGAACATTGGAATGACTATTATACGGGATTGATTTATTTAAACGATGCCGAATATTTTCCTCTGCAGCTGATTTTAAGAAATATCCTGGTATTGGGACAGAAAGTAGCCGATGATGCCGTGAATGCCGATGAAGCCCTTGCTGCGTTAAGACGTGCGGAATTGTTGAAGTATTGTTTAATCGTGGTATCCAGCGTCCCTATGTTCCTGATCTATCCGTTTATACAGAAATACTTTGAAAGAGGCGTTATGATCGGAAGTGTGAAAGGGTGAGTGTACAAAACTCTACTGCACAGATTTTACATATAATCGGAGAAATAAATTTTTTGTGATATACCTTAACATGAGTGTACCGGGGGTAAGAATTTTTTAGGTTCCGGTAGCAAGTGAGAGGGTGAACAGAAAAATTTATATAGAAAAAAATAAATGGAAAGGAAGAAAAAGAAATATGAAAAAACGTACCGTGGCATTCGTATTAGCAGCATGCATGCTGATGGGCACATTATTCGGATGTGGAGAGAACAAAGACCAGCCGGATGATTCCAAAGTACAGACACAAGTGGAGAGCGAAGCGAAAAGCTCATCCGCTGACGAGGTAAAGGAAACAGGAGTAAAAAAGGAAGGTTATCCTATTGTGGATGAGACCATGAACCTGAGTGTCCTTGCAGGAAATGTTGATGTTGTTACAAAGGCAGAAGACTGTGACATCTATAATGAAATCGCAGAAGTTACCAATGTAGATATTGACTGGGAAATTGTTCCGAATGGTACCTGGGCTGATAAAAAAGGACTGATACTTGCCAGAACAGAACTGCCGGATATCATTATACCGCAAAAGTGGGGGATTTCAGATGATGAGTATCTCAATATGGTAAATGCCGGACAGCTTGTTGCAATTGACGAATACCTTGATTATGCACCAAATTTTTGTAAGGTATTAGAAAATTCTCCGGGTCTGAAAGAATCCATTACAGCCAGTGACGGACATATCTATGCCTTTCCTTACTTCATTGGAACAGGTGAAACCTATGCATGTATGACAAATCAGGTTACTTATATTGACCAAAAGTGGCTGGATGCTTTAAATATGGAAATACCCAAAACAACCGAAGACTTGAAAAATGTTCTTGTAGCATTTAAGGAAAATGATCTTAATGGTAACGGAATTGCAGATGAAATTCCCCTTACTACTGTAGCCGGTTATTTTGATGATTGGTTTGGCGCCTTTGGGATCGTTCCGTCTGCCAATGAACTGGGAGTTGAAAATCTGACACTCTTAGACGGTAAGGTTGTATATGCAGCCGCTACTGATGAGTATAGAGCGGCACTGGATTATTTCCATGAATTGTGGACATTGGGAGTAATTGATCCGGAAGCATTTACACAGGACTCTTCTATGGTATCTGCAAAAGAAAAGGCAGATCCGCGAGTTGCCGGTATGTTTGAGGCATGGAGAGGAACTGCATGGAGATTAAGTGATGATGATGTGGAATATGCAATTCTTCCGGCACTTACCGGTCCGAATGGGGATTGCCTGTACCCGCAGAGATATACAGGTCTTAACAGCAGAGCCGGTGCACTGATTACAACGGATTGTGAAAATGTGGAACTGGCAATGAGATGGATTGATACTCTGATTGATCCGAAGTATTCTTTGCAGATGCACTCTGACTGGAGAGAAGGTTATCATTATGAAGACAATGGAGGTGAACATGTAGAGCAATTGGAGAAGTATGATGGAAATGATCCTGTTCAGAATGCATTGGTAGACCTAAGATTTATCTGTGTAGACTGGACAACAGATGCAAAACAGGTTCAGAGTACGGATCCTCTTAATGTCAATAATGAAAAGAGCGTATCAGATGCGATCTATAAGCCAAGCTATCCGAAGGAACACTACCCCAATGTATTCCTCACTCTGGAGGAAGCTTCCGCTGTTGCGGAGATCAATGCCGATCTGGTTCTTTATATGGATCAATTCTATGCGGATTGGATCGTAAACGGCGGCGATGATGCAGCATGGGAGAAGCATTTGAAGCAGTTGGAGAACCTGGGAGTAAATAAATGGGTTGAGGTCTATACAGGCGCTTATGATCGATATAATGCGTCATAAGAAATAGTTATTATTGCGTTGCGCCGTGTATTCAATGCACGGCGCAATTTGCGGCTGAAAATTTTAGGCATTTAAAATAAACCACCAACCAGAGCAACTTTGGTGAAAAACATCATTGAGAAAAACAAAGCAAAATAAATTGTTGCCATAAAGAAAGGATATGCAAAACTATGAATATGTCATCGAAGGAACTTAGAAATAAAATACTTGGTTGTTGGAATGGGAAAAATGTAGGCGGGGTGCTGGGAGGCCCCTATGAAGAATATCCCAGAATGACTCATGATGTACATTTTTATGCACAGGATATTAATGGAAATCCGCCGGGAAATGATGATCTGGATCTGCAGTTGGTATGGTTAAATGCGGCAGAGCAGTATGGAAAGAAAACAGATGCACGCGTGCTGGCAGAGTATTGGATGAGCTATGTTTTCCCCAATTGGTCGGAATACGGTATGGGAAAGCGTAACCTTCGTGCAGGTATGCAGCCGCCGCTGTGCGGTTATGTGGCAAATCCGTATAAGGACAGTAATGGATCCTGGATAAGAACGGAGTTGTGGGCATGTATGGCACCGGGACATCCGGAAACAGCCGTCAGATATGCATATGAAGATGCTATTATCGACCATGCACAGGAAGGCGTATATTCCACTGTTTTCTGCGCTGCAATGGAGAGCGCAGCCTTTGTAGTATCGGATCTTCGGGAGTTGATAAAAATCGGTTTATCTTATATCCCGGAAGAGTGTTTGACGGCACAAGCGATCCGCCTGGTAGAGGAATGCTACGATGCGGGGTGGGACTGGAAGCAGACCCGTTTTGAATTGTTTACAAAATATCCGGGAACCTTTGGCGTCGGATTTACGAAACAGACAGATTTGCCAACAGACCTGCCGGCAGGTACACCTGGTATGGATGCTCCCAATAATCTGGGGATCATAGTATTGGGACTTTTGTACGGAGAAGGAGATTTTGAAAAGAGTATTTGCATTGCCACCAATTGCGGAGAGGATACAGACTGTACGGCGGCAACGGTAGGAGCATTGTTCGGTATCATTTATGGCAATAATGCGCTTCCAGAAAAATGGTTAAAGCCGTTGGATGGTGTCATTAATACCTGTTGTATTGATTTAACAACTACTATTCCGATTCCTTCCAATGTACAGGAACTGACAGATCGTGTTATAAAATTAATACCGGTATTTCTGGATCGGGATGACTTTGTGTTTGAAGAAAATGGGGTGGCAGTACGATTTGCAGAAGATATGTATTGTGCACCGGAATATGTATATATACCGCATATAGCAGGACACAAAAAGAGCAATAAACTTCCGGTTAAGACATTGGTAGGATTATCACCTTTTTGCGCAAGATATGAGTTCGGTACTGTGGGTGTAATATTGGATTACGGTAGTGAGCCGTTTCTGTGCCCCGGTGAAACCAGAACCGTAAAATTAACTGTATGGGATACCAATAAATTTACAACTCCCGGGCAATGGATAAATATAAAGATTCATGCAGATCAGGGAGTGGTGCTGCCGGAGGGAAATCACCTTTCAGCGCCGTTGTTAAGTACTTATCAGACGAGGACGGTATTTGAAATACCGGTTGTTTTGGAAAGTGTTCATGGTCAGACGATAGATGTGCTTTTTGATCTTACCGTTGTGGGGCGTTCTGTAAACGGTATTGTAAAATGTAGTTTTTATCCCGGAAAGTATACATTAGTATAAGTGTGTTCTCATAAATGGGTTATTGTTTGAATAAGGTTTGCTGTAGCATGGCAAATTATGGACAAATTGACGAAGAATAAAGGTGCCTCCAAGAATTTTGGGGCGAAACGTATGCTTTTTTGCCGGGAAAGAAAAAAATAAAAGACAGATTGCGCTCGAAAACGTGCAGTTCACGTTTAAAATGTGTACAAAAAGAGAAAGATGCTATGATAGGGTCAACAGATGTCCCTGGTCTTTGGCTGCGAAAGAAAGCTCGTCAAAAAAGGGCGAAGCTTTCTTTTTTTTATAAGGAAAAATGATAAAGATAAAAAGCATAAACCAAGGGAGGTCAAAACCTAAGGAGGGTAAAGAGAATGAAGGCGAAAAACTTATCACCTGTCATGAGAGGTATCTCAGCCGCTATGGCATCCGTGCTTGCACTGGCTGTCACCGGCACAAGCGTTGCAGATACCTACAGAACCAATGTAGATGATGTGTTGGGAACACAGAGCTATGTGACTTCTTCAGACAAGGATTCTGCAAGATTCAAAAGCGATTATGCTACCGTCGAGGATATGATGGCAGCTGCAAAGGATATTGCCATCCGCGAGGGCGAGGAAGGTACAGTAGTCATGAAAAATGACAATGACGTATTACCCCTTAATACTACAAATGTGGCATTGTTCGGACTGGCTGCTTATGCCCCTTATCCTTATGCGGCAGGAGATCTGAAGGCTGGAAATGATGATGCAGTGGATCTGGTACAGGCCCTGACAGATGCAGGATTGACTGTAAATGAGACTGTAAAGAGCTTTTATGAGACTATGATGAACCGTCATGAGGAAGAGGTTGCAAACCAGTGGACTGGCGAGATGCAGCTGTCTATCGGTTTTGACAATATCTACTCCACTACAGTGGGAGACATGGTAGAGTACACTATCAATGAGGTACCTGCTTCCAAGTATGAAGAGCTGGGCGCTCCCGCAGACTGGAAGAGCCAGATCGACAAGGATAATACTACCGGTATCTGCGTATTTGCCCGTGCAGCAGGAGAATCCAATACCTACGCACCTGGCTTAGCAGTAAATTATGCAGGAGAAAAGACCGGCGAGGATCCTTTAAAGCTTTCTGAGGACGAGCTTTCCGTCATCGATGCGGCAAAGGAAACCTGTGGCAAGGTCATCGTACTGATCAATTCCGGAAACACTTTGGTGATCAAAGATATCGCAGAGGGCGGTGCTCATGAGGTAGACGGTATTGCTTACATCGGATGCCCCAATGACTATCAGTTTACCGGTATTGTAAATGTGCTTACCGGTAAAGTAAATGCAACAGGCGCACTGACAGATACCTATGTGGCAGACAATGCTTCCATTCCTGCAGTGCAGAACTTCGGCGGCGACTATTATGCAGATTACCAGATTGTAGCGGCCAATGCACAGAATGGCTACGATCCCCGTTATCCAGGCGAGGAAATTTCCAATGACAGCAGCGCAGGCTCCTTTGGTGGCGGTTCCGCTACTTACAGCGCAGGTCAGTACATTGTAGAGGCTGAGGGCATTTATGTAGGCTACAAGTATTATGAGACCAGATATTTTGATTCCATCATGAATCCTTCCTTTAATGCTAACTCCGGCATGGGCGCTACCCAGTCTGATCTGTGGGATTATACAAAGGAAGTGATCTATCCCTTCGGTCATACTATTTCTTATCTGGATTATGAGCAGACTGTAAAGAGTGTGAATGTGGACAAGACTGCAGATGGAGACATTACCGCAGTGGTAGCTGTCACCAACAAGAGCGATAAGGACGGACGTTTCTTGGCACAGTTGTATGTACAGCAGCCTTACACTGCTTACGATATGGAAAATAAAGTGGAGAAATCCGCAGTTATGTTTTTAAATTCCGCAAAGGTAGACGTAGCGGCAGGTGCAACCGAGGAAGTTACCATTACCATTCCTACCAAGTATCTGGCAAGCTATGATTATATGAATGCAAAGACCTATATCCTGGATGAGGGAGATTATTACTTTACCGCAGCAGCAGGCGCCCATGAAGCAGTGAATAATTTCCTGGCAGCACAGGGCAAGACTACTGCAGACGGTATGGATGCAGAAGGAACAGGAAATTGTGTGGTTTGGAGTGACAATACTTCCCTGGATACAGCAACCTTTGCAATCGACCATGATACCAAGATCACCAATGTGGCAGATGATGCAGACTTAAATTACTGGACAGGAGAAGAGACTGTTACCTACCTCTCCAGACAGGACTGGGATGGAACTTATCCTATCAATTACAACAAGGATGTAGAAATCTCTATCGGAGACAGCCCTAAGGCAGAGGAGTGGGTTGCAGCCTTAAAAGGACAGCAGTACACCATTCAGACCGATAACCCGGCAACAGAGGGAACTGATCAGGGCGTGAGATTAAACAGTACTTATGTACAGGAGCCTCAGTTAAGCGATATCAATGATTCATACTGGGATACCCTGGTATCCTCCATTACCATTGACGAGGCAGTTGGCGCAGTCATCCATGGCGGAAGCCGTTCCGATGTGCTGACCAATGTAGAGAACCCTATTGTTTTACAGAACGAAGGTGTAAACGGATTTACTACTGCTTATACAGATGAAGCAAGCGGAAAGTCCTATCATTTCAATGTAAGCTCTCAGACACTGCTTGGTTCTTCCTTCAATCCTGAGCTTGCTTATGAGTGGGGACTGATTGAAGGAAATTCCGGACTGTGGCTGGAAAGATATGATGTGTGGGGCATTGGTCTGACACAGAGAAGAACTCCTTACAACGGACGTAACTACGAGTACATTTCTGAGGATCCTATGCTGACCAACCGTATGGGCTATGGCGTGCTGAAGGGATGTACAGAAAAAGGAATTTTGAACGGACCTAAGCATATCGGCTTCAACGATCAGGAGCACAATCGTAACGGTGTGGCTGCTTATATGAATGAGCAGAAGCTTCGTGAGACAGATTTAAGAGGCTTCCAGGGCGGTCTGGAAGACGGCGGCGGACTGGCAGTCATGGTTGCTTTCAACCGTATCGGTGCAACCAATGCTTCCCATTATGTACCGATGCTTAAAAATATCCTTCGTGAGGAGTGGGGCTTCACCGGCGTTATTTCTACCGATATGATGAATAACTCCTACTACTTCACACCGGAATCTATGATTATGGCAACTGTGACACAGGTAGCTGACTTTGGCGGTGACGATAATCATATCAACCAGGGCGATGGCGGCGTAGATAAGACTTGGGCTTATATTTCTGAGGATTCTGTAAAGAATGACGCTGTTTTGGTAGACCAGGCAAGAGAGAACCTGAAGTATCAGCTGTATACCTTTGCAAACAGTGCGATCATGAATATTTCTACCGAAAAGGTAGCAGTATGGTGGGATGTAGCGCTGAATACGATCACTATCGTAAGTGCAATCCTGACAGTAATCACAGCACTTTGCTGGCTGGTTCTGTCCGTAATGCCTGAGAAGAAAAAGGAGGAGAAGTGATGAGCTTTTTAAAGAAACAAAGAGCAGGAATTTATGTAACGGTATTGGCTCTGATCCTTACAGTGGCTGCACTGATCACTTATCAGGTGAATATCGCAGGGGAAGGTTACTTCCAGAATGCGGTAGTGGCACAGGCTGTGATTTATCCGGTGATCGCACTGGTGCTTGAGATCCTGGTGGTTGTGCTGGCGCAGGTTTCTTTAAAGGGAGCTGCCGCAAAGACCGTTGATGTAGTGTCTGGCGCTCTGAGAATTGTGATTCCCGTGCTTTTGGTGATAGCAGCTATGAATGTAGTGTCCAGCAGAGTAGAGGGCTTTGCATTTATCTACTTCTCCAACCAGGAAGTGCTCCAGGAGGTGCAGACCCCGGCCAATATGGCTTCCGCACATGGCGCGATTGCGAATATCGTGCTGCTGGGTGCAGCGGCTGTTGTGGGGATTGTGGCTGCGTTCTTTAGTGTGGAGAAGAAGGAAGCCTGAATTTTAAAGAAAGTTTTAGGCTTTAGAATTGAATAAGGAAAGCCTCGGGGCGGGCGCTGGCTGGATCCATTCGGACGCGCTCTCGCTCCGTTAACAACGCAGCGGTACTAAGGTCGCATAGGACGCGACCTAAGGACCGGCGTTGTTAAAGGGTCCTCATCGGATTCCACCAGCCCCACCCCTCGAGGTTATTCCAAGTCAAGAAAGTAATAATTGAAAAATAGACAATAATAATTGAGAAACAGACAATAAGTGAAATGACATTAGAGGATAATCTGGTGGGAATGCCGAAGTAATGGAAAATGGCATGAAGGCAGGACTTTTAAAGCAGGCATCTCTTGGTGAAAAGTAGTAGGATTAAGCTGGATGTGGTGAAGGTCGAAGAAAGTAGGTAGCTTCGGGATTGACCAGGTTAGGTTTAGATGACAAAAGAGTGTAGAGATGAAAGTAAGAAAAGTGCCTGTATGGGCTTGAAAATTGGAAAGTTCAAGAAAATGTCATAAGTCGGGAAAAAACAGATGACGGCTTCCAGGGTGGAAGCGTTACGGTAGTTGGTTTGGTTGGCATGTAGTTTGGAGGATGAGATGAAACATCAGGATATTCTGGATATGATGACGGTGGAGGAGAAGGCGGCGTTGCTTAGTGGGGCGTCGGAGTGGACGTCTAGGGGATGCGAAAGGCTGGGAATACCTGAGATTACATTTTCGGACGGGCCTCATGGACTGCGGAGACAGGAAGGTGCGGGAGATCATCTGGGACTGAATGCGTCATTGCCTGCGACTTGCTTTCCTACGGCGGCAACGGTGGCTAACAGCTGGGATGTAAAGCTTGGTGAGGAAGTGGGAAGAGCGCTTGGCGAGGAAGCTTTGCTGCAGGGTGTGGATGTGCTTCTGGGACCGGGGCTTAATATTAAGAGAAGTCCCCTGTGCGGCAGAAACTTTGAGTATTTCAGCGAGGATCCTTATTTGTCAGGAAAGATGGCAGCGGGATATGTGAGAGGGATCCAGAGTAAGGGTGTCCGTTCCTGTATCAAGCATTTTGCAGTGAACAGTCAGGAAGAGCGCAGAATGGCAATGAATGCCATTGTGGATGAGAGGACGTTAAGGGAAATTTATCTTACCGGGTTTGAGATTGCGGTAAAAGAGGGCAGCGCAAAGTCCTTGATGACCAGCTATAATGAGGTCAACGGCACCTATGCCAATGAAAATAAGCATCTGTTGATGGATATTTTAAGAGGAGAATGGGGATTTGACGGGCTGGTGGTGACGGACTGGGGAGCTTCTAACGATCATGTGGCGGCAGTGAAATGCCGTTCGGATGTGGAGATGCCAAAGCCGGGATTAGAGCCTGCAAGGGAGCTTTTGGAAGCGTTAAAGAGCGGCAGACTGACTGAGGAAGAGCTGGATGCCTGCGTGGATGATGTGCTGGATGCGGCGCTGGAGGCTAAGAAAAGGAAAAAGTCCTTTGCAGAGGCGCAAGGACGACAGAAGGCCTTTAGAGAAGAAGATGGCAGGCTAGAAAATGCCAGGGCGCTGCAGGATGGGCAGGGGAGACCTGCCGGAAACAGTCCGGATAGCATTCAGGAAAGCAATCTGCATGACGGGGACGAGGATGGCGCTGTGTACGAGGCCTGGAAGGAAGATCATCATAAGCTGGCAAGTAAGGCAGCCAGGGAAAGCATTGTACTTCTGAAAAATGAGGGCGGGCTGCTTCCTCTGAAAAAGGACTGTAAGGTTGCCTTGGTAGGAGATTTTGCGAAGGTACCTAGGTATCAGGGGGCAGGTTCTTCCATGGTAAATTTTACGGCCTTGGAGAGCATGGAGGACGTGATCGGTGCGTATCCGGTAAACTGTCTTGGATGTGCCCAGGGCTATCGAAGAGATGGAGAAGAGGATGCTGCGTTGAAAAAGGAAGCTCTGGAGCTTGCAAAACAGGCAGAAGTGGTACTTTACTGCTTTGGACTAGATGAGATGAGCGAGTCGGAGGGGATTGACAGAAGCCATATGAGGATCCCTCAGAATCAGATCGATCTTCTGGCAGAGCTTTCCAGAGTTAGTTCCAATGTGGTAGGTATTTTAAGTGCAGGAAGCGCGGTGGAAATGCCCTGGCATGGAAGTGTAAGAGCACTGCTTCACGGGTACCTGGGAGGACAGGCAGGAGCAGGCGCTATGCTGGATGTGCTGACAGGAGCCTATAATCCTTCCGGAAAGCTGGCAGAGACCTATCCTGTAAAATATGAGGATACTCCTGCATATGGTTACTATGCGGCATTGGAGAGAAGCTCTCAGTATCGAGAAGGGATCTATGTAGGCTATCGTTATTATGAGACTGCGGACGTGAAAGTCAGGTATCCCTTTGGCTATGGCTTAAGCTATACAGAGTTTGGCTATGAGGGACTGGAAGTACAGGAGGACGGCATTTGGCTGACTGTTACGAATCTGGGAAAGATGGATGGCGCTGAAATAGTACAAATGTATGTAAAGGGTCCCAAGGGACATATTTTCAGACCTGCGCTGGAATTAAAGGGCTTTGCAAAGGTTTTCGTACCTGCAGGGGAGAAGAAGCGGGTTTGGATCGGCTTTGATGATAAAACCTTCCGTTATTGGAATGAGGCCACAGGAAGGTTTGAAGTGGAAGAGGGAACCTATGAAATTCTGGTAGGAGCCAGTGTAAAGGATATCCGATTGACGGGAAAGATAAAAAAGGATGGTACGGTCAGTGTGTATCCTTATGAAGAAAAGTTACCATCCTATGAGAGCGGGAAGATTAAAAAGGTACCGAATGAAGAGTATGAAAAGCTGCTGGGATACCTGCCGCCTGAAAAGGAATGGAAGGGAGAGCTGACGGATAATGACGCTCTCTGCCAGATGTATTATGCGAAGAGCAGGCTGGCCAGATGGGTATGCGGGCTGCTGACTGCTCAGAAAAAGAAAAACGAGGAGCAGGGAAAGCTTGATCTGAATATCCTTTTTATTTACAATATGCCATTCAGAGCCATTGCCAAGATGACTCATGGCGCAGTGAGCATGAAGATGGTGGATGGCATGGTGCAGGCAGTGAACGGACAGTTCTTCAGAGGCCTGTGGAAAATTATTTACGGCTATTTTGAGAATCGCAGCGCAGACAAGAAGTATGAAAAAAGGTTAAATGATTGACTGCAGTTCACTCGTACATTCTTGTGGGCAGATTTCATGCTTGCATGAAAATCTGCCTGCATGAATGTACGAAGGGAGCGCCATTTCATGAGCAAAAAGGAGCTGCGAAGCAGCGGAAAGCGCTGAAAGCGCGGTTTTGCGAATGGCGCGGAGTGAACAGTAACGAATTGGAACAAGAAAGGACGCGCAGGCATGGAGAAAATAGATTTTAATCAGGAGTGGATGTTCAAAAGGCTTGAAGATGCAGGGGAAGGAGAAGTAGTTTCCCTTCCTCATGACGCTATGTGCCGGGAAAAGAGATCCGGGGA
>ULUL01028067.1_pt1 | contig 15631 bp, 15 predicted proteins | sample 1958481 | NCBI WGS metagenome assembly ULUL01 (sample SAMEA4835759, study PRJEB28245) | human gut metagenome | biome: gut microbiome; material: fecal sample | place: Denmark | collected 2008 | reverse complement strand
CCCGCCTCTACGAAGTGCTCCGGCGCACCACCCTGCAAGACCTCGGCACCCTGCCGCAGGAGGAGTTCGCCGCCCGGCTGGCAAATCATCCGCAGGTGCTCTGCGTGGTCAACCGCCGCAAGACGGCCCAGCAGCTCTACGCTGCTCTGCCCGCCGAGGGCAGCTACTGCCTGACCACCCTGCTCTGCGCCGCCGACCGCCGCCGTCAGCTGGACGCCATCCGCCAGCGGCTGAAAAAGGGTCTGCCCTGCCGGGTGGTGTCCACCTCTCTCATCGAGGCGGGCGTGGACGTGGATTTTCCCGTCGCTTACCGGGAGCAGTGCGGTCTTGACTCGCTCTTACAGACTGCCGGGCGCTGCAACCGCGAGGGGCGGCGGGGCGCAGAGGAAAGCATCGTCTACCGGTTCCGGCTGGACGAGTGTTCCACGCCCCAGATGCTCAGGCAGAACGTCAGCGCGCTGGACTACACCGCCCGGCATCAATCCATGCTCGACACTCCCAAAGCCATCAAAGCTTACTTTGAGGAGCTTCTTGAGCTGCGCGGCATGCCTTCTGATTTGAGCGTTCCCAACGCTATAGACAAACATGGGATTCTGGGTGCCTTTCTCCGGGGCATCCGTGGCTGCCAGCTCCCCTTTGCACAGGTGGCGGAGGAATTCCGCCTTATCGAGAACGCTGCTCGCACGGTCTATCTGCCCGTCGGCGAGGGGGCGGCCCTCTGTGAACAACTGCAAAGCGGACACGTCACCCGGACGCTGCTGCGGAAGCTGGGCGTTTACAGTGTCTCCTGTTATAAGGACCAGTTCGACAAGCTCGACGCCGCCGGGGCGCTGGAACTGCGGCCCGATGGTTCCGCCATCCTCACCGACACCAGCTGCTACAGTGAAAAGACCGGCCTTGCCATGGATGTGGAGACGGGCATCGGCCTTTACTTCTAAAAGAAAGAGGTGGTTGCAATGGCTAACATTCATCTTCGTCTGAAAATTCAACTTCACCCGGAAAGGAGGCGATGCTGATGTCCATGCTCATTGAAGTATGGGGCGACTATGCCTGTTTCACTCGCCCGGAAATGAAGACCGAGCGTGTGAGCTACGACATGATCACCCCGTCCGCTGCGCGGGGCCTTGTGGAAGCCATCTACTGGCACCCCGGGCTGCGTTATACGGTTGACCGCATCTATCTGCTCAAGCCCTTCGGCCTTGACCCCGAGGATGAAGCGTCCACCGAGGAATACACCCAGCGGCCCATCCGGTTCACCAACATCCGGCGCAACGAGGTCAAGTCCACCCTGCTGTCCTCCGCCGCCCTCAGTGCGGCCAAAGGCGGCACGCCGCCGGTGCTCTACACCTCGGAGGACATCCAGCAGCGGGCCGCGATGGTCCTGCAGGACGTCCACTACGTCATCGAGTGCCACTTCGATTTGACGGACAAGGCCGCCCCCAGCGACAATCCCGGCAAGTTCCAGGACATCCTGCGCCGACGCCTGCGCAAAGGTCAGTGCTATCACCAGCCCTGTTTCGGGTGCCGGGAGTTCCCGGCCAACTTCCGGGAGTGGCCGGGCGGCAGCATTCCGGCACTGAAGGTCACGCAGGACCTCGGCTTCATGCTCCACAGCCTCGATTACTCTGATTCGGCCAACATCCGCAGCCAGTTCTTCCGCGCAAAGCTGGTGGACGGCGTGATGGAATGCCGGGACGTGGAGGTGTTTACATGATACTCCAAGCACTCACCGCCTATTATGAACAGCTCTTGAAGCAGGGCAAGGTGGAGGCCCCCGGCTGGGACAGTAAGTTCAAAGTCAGCTATGAACTGCGCCTCGGCCCCGACGGCCAGCTTCTCGCCCTCAACGACCTGCGGCAGGAAGTCCCCAAGGGCAAAAAGACCGTCATCGCCCCCCGTGAGCTCCCTGTCCCCCACCGGGTCAAGCGCGCCTCCGGCGTCGCCGCGAACTTTTTGTGCGACAATACGTCCTATCTGCTGGGCGCAGACGAGAAGGGCAAGCCCGAGCGCTCCCGCCAGTGCTTCGAGGCTTGCGCCGCTCTCCACCACAAGGTGCTCGACGGTGTGAACTCCCCTGCTGCCAAAGCCATCCTCGCCTTTTTTGACAGCTGGAACCCCGCTGCGGCATCTATCCACCCGCTGCTGGCAAAGCAGTGGGCCGACCTGAACAACAACGCGAACCTTGTGTTCGGCTACGAATCCCCCGACGGCTCCCACCGGCTGGCCACCACCGATAAGGACATCCGGGCCGCATGGCAGTCCGCCTTTGACACCTCCGATGCCGACGCCGAGACGGCCCGCTGCCTCATCACCGGCAAAGAAGCCGACATCGCCCGCATCCACCCCGCCATCAAAGGTGTGATGGGCGCACAGGCCGCCGGTGCGGCGCTGGTCTCCTTCAACGCACCCGCTTTCTGCTCCTATGGCCATGAGCAGGGTGCCAACGCCCCCGTCAGCGAGTACGCGGCTTTCGCCTACACCACGGCCCTCAATCTGCTGCTGGCAGACCGGAACTGCTGTCAGCGCATCGGCGACACCACCATCGTCTGCTGGGCCGAAAACGCCGCTCCCGCCTACTCAAACGCCATGCTGATGTTTTTCTGCGGCGGTGCCGAGGCGCGCGGCGTCTCGGAAAGCGACCTTGCCGCCGCACTGAAAGCCCTTTCTCAGGGACGTCCCGTCTCCTTCCTCGATGACAAGCTGGACCCGAATCAGAACTTCTATGTGCTGGGCATCTCGCCCAACGCGGCCCGGCTCTCCGTCCGGTTCTTCCTGCACAGCAGTTTCGGACAGTTTGCCAAAAATCTGCAGGACCACGCCGACCGGCTCGAAATCACCCGCCCCGCCTTCGACAAGCGGGAAAACCTGTCGGTCTGGGCGCTGGCGCAGGAGACGGTCAACCAGAGATCCCGGGACAAAAATCCATCGCCCCAGCTGGTGGGCGATCTGCTCCGGGCCATCCTCACCGGCGGACCCTATCCCGCCACCCTGCTCAACGGCGTGACCCTCCGCATCCGGGCCGAACGGGAAGTCACCCGGGGCCGCGCCGCCATCCTGAAAGCCTACTATCTCCGCAACTACCCCACCGAGCTCAACAAGGAGGTATTTACCGTGAGCCTGAACGAAAGCAGCAATGTCCCCTATGTTCTGGGGCGTCTCTTCTCTGTGCTGGAGACGATCCAGAGCGTCGCCAATCCCGGCATCAACGCCACCATCAAAGACCGGTACTTCAACTCGGCCTGCGCCACCCCGGCAACGGCCTTTCCCACGCTGGTCAAGCTGGCTCAGAAGCATCTGCAGAAAATGAGCACCCCCAACGAGGTTCATTTCAGCAAACAGCTCACCGAGCTGATGGCCCAGCTGCCCGAGACAGGCTTCCCGGCGCGGCTCAGCCTGCCGGAGCAGGGTGCCTTTGAGATCGGCTACTACCACCAGACCCAGAAACGCTACGCCAAAAAGAATGAGGAGGAATAAACCATGTCTGAGCCCATCAAGAACCGCTATGATTTCGTCATCCTGTTCGACGTCGAGAACGGCAACCCCAACGGCGACCCCGACGCAGGCAACATGCCCCGTATCGACCCCGAGACGGGCTACGGTCTGGTGACCGACGTCTGCCTCAAGCGGAAGATCCGCAACTATGTCGAGACCCTGAAAGAGGACGAAAAAGGCTATCGTATCTACATCAAGGACGGCGTTCCCCTCAACCGCAGCGACGCCGAGGCCATCAGCACACTGGGCATCGACCCCGACCTGAAAGCCGCCAAAAAGTCCGACCCCGACATCGATGCCAAGCTGCGGGACTATATGTGCGAGAACTACTTCGACATCCGCACCTTCGGTGCCGTCATGACCACCTTCGTCAAGGGTGCGCTGAACTGCGGTCAGGTGCGCGGCCCCGTCCAGCTGAGCTTTGCCCGGTCGGTAGACCCCATCGTCCCGCAGGAAGTCACCATCACCCGCGTGGCCATCACTACCGAGGCCGATGCCGAGAAGAAGGGTACTGAGATGGGCCGCAAGCACATCGTGCCTTACGCCCTCTACCGCGCCGAGGGCTATGTCTCGGCCAACCTCGCCCGGAAGACCACCGGCTTCTCCGAGGATGATTTGAAACTTCTGTGGACTGCCATCCTGAATATGTTCGAGAACGACCACAGCGCCGCCCGCGGCAAGATGGCCGTGCGGGAGCTCATCGTGTTCAAGCACGATTCTGAGCTGGGCAACGCCCCGGCCTACAAGCTCTTCGACTCCGTCGCCGTCCAGCGCAAGCCCGATGTGGACGCCGCCCGCAGCTACCGCGACTACACCGTCACGGTGGCAGACACTCTGCCGGAAGGAGTCACCTGCGAGAGGCTGTCCTGATGGCCGGCCCGGACGACTGGCTGCCCCTGTCGGGCATCCAGCACTTCTGCTTCTGCCGCCGCCAGTGGGCGCTCATCCATCTGGAACAGCAGTGGGCGGAGAACCGCCGCACCGTCGAAGGCCAGCTCGACCACGCCCGCTGCCATGACGCAAACCAGACCGAACGGCGCGGCGGCCTGCTCATCACCCGAGGGATGCAGGTGGTCAGCCGTCGGCTGGGCCTGAGCGGAAACTGCGACGTCGTCGAGTTCCGGGCCGACCCGGAGGGCATCCCCCTGCAAAGCGCGGAAGGGCTCTGGAAGCCCATGCCTGTCGAGTACAAGCATGGCCGCGCCAAGGCCGGCGACGCTGACCGGCTGCAGCTCTGCGCACAGGCCATGGCACTGGAAGAGATGTTGGTGTGCGGCATCCCGGAGGGTGCGCTCTTCTACGAGGAAACGCGGCGGCGGGAGGTCGTGCCGCTGACCGAAGAACTCCGCCAGGCCACCCAGAAGATGGCCGACGAGATGCACGCCTATTTTGCCCGGGGCTATACCCCCAAGTCAAAGCCCGGCACCCACTGCAGCGCCTGCTCCCTCAAAGAGCTCTGCCTCCCCGTGCTGTATCAACGTGCCGACCCGAAAGCCTATCTCCGCGCCCATCTGGACGAGATGCAGGAGGCCGCGCCATGAGAAAGTTTTTGAACACGCTCTACGTCCTCAACAAGGACGCCTACCTTTCCCTCGAGGGGGAGAACATCGTCCTGCTCTGCAACAAGACTGAAATTGGCCGAGTCCCGCTCCACACGCTGGAAGGCATCGTCTGCTTCAGCTATCCCGGCGCAAGCCCTGCCCTGATGGGTAAATGCGCCCGCCTCGGGGTCGATTTGAGCTTTTTCAGCCCGCAGGGCCGCTTTCTGGCCCGGGCCGTAGGCGAAGAGCGGGGCAACGTCCTGCTGCGGCAGACCCAGTACCGCATCGCAGACAGCGAGGCAGAGAGCTGTCTCTATGCGCGCAATTTCATCCTGGGCAAAGTCTATAACGCCCGCTGGGTGCTGGAACGGGCCACCCGCGACCATCCCCAGCGGGTGCCGGTGGAACAGCTCAAGCGCACCAGCGCTCAGCTGGCGGCAGCGCTGCCCCTCATCGAGCAGTGCGACGACCTCGACCAGCTTCGCGGCCTGGAGGGCGAGGCGGCACAGCGGTATTTCGACTGCTTTGATTCGCTCATCCTGCAGCAGCACGATGATTTTTCTTTCGCAGGCCGGAGCCGCCGCCCGCCGCTGGACAACACCAATGCCCTGCTCTCCTTCGCTTATTCGCTTCTGGCCTCCGACTGCACAGCGGCTCTTCAGAGTGTGGACCTCGACCCCTACGTCGGCTTTCTCCACCGCGCCCGGCCCGGGCGCAGGAGCCTCGCCCTCGACCTCATGGAAGAGCTGCGTGCAGTTTATGCCGACCGCTTCGTGCTCTCCTGCATCAACCAGAAAATCATGACGCCGAAGCATTTCCAGAAGCAGGAAAACGGAGCTGTCCTTCTCACCGATGAGGGCCGCCGCGCCTTTCTGGGCGGGTGGCAGACCCGCAAGCAGGAGACTATCACCCACCCGTTCCTGAACGAAAAGCTTCCGTGGGGCCTCGTGCCTTATGTGCAGGCTCTGCTTCTGGCCCGCACCCTGCGGGGCGATATGGAGCTTTACCCGCCATTTTTCTGGAAGTGAGGGATGTGTATGCTGGTCCTTATCACCTACGACGTCAACACCGAAACTCCTGCCGGGCGCAAACGTCTGCGCAAAGTCGCCAAGCGCTGTGTGGACCACGGCCAGCGAGTACAGAACTCCGTGTTCGAGTGTCTGCTGGATGCCGCGCAGTATGCCGTTCTCAAGGCGGAGCTGACGTCCCTCATCGACCCCGCGCTGGACAGCCTGCGCTTCTACCAGCTGGGCAACAACTATAAGAACAAGGTGGAGCATATCGGCGTTCATCCGCCCTTCGAGCAGGACGGCCTGCTGTTGTTCTGAGTTTCCCGCCCCGGTGCGAAGGGTGAGTTCTCAGCATTTTTCCGGCACCTTCGCACCGGATTTTTGTGTCATTTTGCATGATTTGGATAGTTCTTTGACCCGTTGTAAATCAAGGCTCTTCTAAATTCGTGCAGAATGTTGTATAATTTATAAGAAAATAGAGATTTTGTCTCTGTTTTTGCTGTCGCCCTCCTCGCGGAGGGCGTGGATAGAAATAAAAACTACGATCTCAAGGACTGGGTCAGCTTTGGTCGCCCTCCTCGCGGAGGGCGTGGATAGAAATTGATATAGGCAGTCAAGCCCGGAGCAGAGGGGGGCGTCGCCCTCCTCGCGGAGGGCGTGGATAGAAATATCACGGAATGGGAGACACGAAGGCGGCGTTTGCGTCGCCCTCCTCGCGGAGGGCGTGGATAGAAATCCAACCCTTGCTCTGCTTGGTCTGCCGGATCTGGTCGCCCTCCTCGCGGAGGGCGTGGATAGAAATCTCCCAGCCGTACCCGCCGCTCTGGTAGTCGGGTGTCGCCCTCCTCGCGGAGGGCGTGGATAGAAATTTCATCCCATCCCATGATGTAAGACGGGGTCGTATGTCGCCCTCCTCGCGGAGGGCGTGGATAGAAATTTTCTACATCATAAGGAATAATCATATCCCCGATGTCGCCCTCCTCGCGGAGGGCGTGGATAGAAATCGTTCGGCGTAGACTAGTTGTCTACTGGGTGTATGTCGCCCTCCTCGCGGAGGGCGTGGATAGAAATCTATATCGCTCTCGCCGGTTTACCATATCTCAGGTGTCGCCCTCCTCGCGGAGGGCGTGGATAGAAATAAATCCTCCAAGGACAACCCCGGAACGATGCTTCGTCGCCCTCCTCGCGGAGGGCGTGGATAGAAATAACATGCAGAGTCCGGCAAGGCAGTCTCGAGAGTGTCGCCCTCCTCGCGGAGGGCGTGGATAGAAATTCTCCCCATCTGCGTGGACGTGGAGGAAAACAAGCGTCGCCCTCCTCGCGGAGGGCGTGGATAGAAATTTGATACGCCACATGGGGTTAATGTCGGTCTTGGTCGCCCTCCTCGCGGAGGGCGTGGATAGAAATCGAAGTGGACGAAGGTGACGCCGGACAGCGAAAAGTCGCCCTCCTCGCGGAGGGCGTGGATAGAAATCAGAAAATCCCTCAGCTTGCCCTCGTAGTTGAAGGGGTCGCCCTCCTCGCGGAGGGCGTGGATAGAAATTTTTGCGCAAAGGCAGCCCGTGGGCGCAGCCGCGTCGCCCTCCTCGCGGAGGGCGTGGATAGAAATACACCGGAGAAGGTCAGGCCGTCCGTCCCGAAATGGTCGCCCTCCTCGCGGAGGGCGTGGATAGAAATTGTAAACTATGGGCGTTTTTGCGTTACTGGTATGGTCGCCCTCCTCGCGGAGGGCGTGGATAGAAATCGACTCGATGCCGTGCAGGAACTTGATGAAGCCGGTCGCCCTCCTCGCGGAGGGCGTGGATAGAAATGCTCAGGATGACGTAGATCTTGTCGGACTCAGGCGGTCGCCCTCCTCGCGGAGGGCGTGGATAGAAATTGGAGATGGACGAAATGACCGTTTCGGTGGTGGGTCGCCCTCCTCGCGGAGGGCGTGGATAGAAATTGGAGATGGACGAAATGACCGTTTCGGTGGTGGAGTCGCCCTCCTCGCGGAGGGCGTGGATAGAAATTTATGCTACCCGCTCAACGATCAGATTGCTGTTTGCGTCGCCCTCCTCGCGGAGGGCGTGGATAGAAATATGCCGGGGGCGAGAGCACCCACAATGGTGCCGTCGTCGCCCTCCTCGCGGAGGGCGTGGATAGAAATTGCAAGCCGCCCTTTACGGCCTCGACCGCGCTGCGTCGCCCTCCTCGCGGAGGGCGTGGATAGAAATCCAGCGGAATCCCTCTCTCACCCTCCGGCGAGCTGTCGCCCTCCTCGCGGAGGGCGTGGATAGAAATCTGATTGGGCTTGATGTCGTCCTTGACCCGGCCAACGTCGCCCTCCTCGCGGAGGGCGTGGATAGAAATTGTATGGTCGCCTCGATGCCCTGAAAGCCGGCACCGTCGCCCTCCTCGCGGAGGGCGTGGATAGAAATTTCCACGGGGGCAAGGTAGAGCTGGTTTGTGTCTCGTCGCCCTCCTCGCGGAGGGCGTGGATAGAAATCGTCCGTGTGAATAACATGGTACGGGTGCAGCGCGTCGCCCTCCTCGCGGAGGGCGTGGATAGAAATCCGCTCTTTGGTTGGATTCACGCCGAGGTATGCGGTCGCCCTCCTCGCGGAGGGCGTGGATAGAAATGGGATCATTCCGCGAGACTGGTAACAATTTTGGGGTCGCCCTCCTCGCGGAGGGCGTGGATAGAAATCGTCTACGAAAGTGAACGGTGATTTTGAAATTGAGTCGCCCTCCTCGCGGAGGGCGTGGATAGAAATAGGTCTGCGAGGGTGTAGTAGTCGTAGAGCAGCCCGTCGCCCTCCTCGCGGAGGGCGTGGATAGAAATAGCATTCAGGGCGTGTCCGATGATTTTCGCAAGCCGTCGCCCTCCTCGCGGAGGGCGTGGATAGAAATCTTGAAGAAGTTGATGACGGAGTTGAACGCATTGCGTCGCCCTCCTCGCGGAGGGCGTGGATAGAAATTCCATTGAAAAGTCTCCCCGCCGTGTATAGCTCCGGTCGCCCTCCTCGCGGAGGGCGTGGATAGAAATAAGAAATTAAACAGTCCCATGAAGTACCTCCTCCCGTCGCCCTCCTCGCGGAGGGCGTGGATAGAAATAGCTATCCAACGGAGGCCCTGTGTGCCGCAGTCGTCGCCCTCCTCGCGGAGGGCGTGGATAGAAATATTGACATTAACCGCGAGTTCACCGCCGCAGCCAGGTCGCCCTCCTCGCGGAGGGCGTGGATAGAAATTCAGTGTCATCCGTATCGGAGACATTCAACTCCAGTCGCCCTCCTCGCGGAGGGCGTGGATAGAAATACTGAGGCTCTCAAGGATAAGCTGGACGGCATTGGTCGCCCTCCTCGCGGAGGGCGTGGATAGAAATTCGTGCCTTGCCGCATCTACTACGACACCCCCGAGTCGCCCTCCTCGCGGAGGGCGTGGATAGAAATCTGTAATTTTGTCATGCACAGACTTTTTTCTCGGGTCGCCCTCCTCGCGGAGGGCGTGGATAGAAATAAAACACCAAAAGAAAAGTTCCTGCCCGATGATGGTCGCCCTCCTCGCGGAGGGCGTGGATAGAAATTCATAGGCGGCGAGCTTCTGGACGAGCACCTCCGTCGCCCTCCTCGCGGAGGGCGTGGATAGAAATCTCGGGTCTCTTGGTATTGAGGGAGTATCTAAGAAGGTCGCCCTCCTCGCGGAGGGCGTGGATAGAAATTTTTCAAGGATGAACTTTGTCCGGCTCTTTTCCCGTCGCCCTCCTCGCGGAGGGCGTGGATAGAAATAATCGAAGAATATTTGGGACTTTTGGAGAACAAATAGTCGCCCTCCTCGCGGAGGGCGTGGATAGAAATAGGCCGGGGATGCCCTTGGAGACGCAGCGGAGGAGTCGCCCTCCTCGCGGAGGGCGTGGATAGAAATTGCTTTTCTATGCGGTTTTAGAGTTTCGTGACGTAGTGTCGCCCTCCTCGCGGAGGGCGTGGATAGAAATGACTACGTCTCCAACACCCTCATCAAGACGTTCTGTCGCCCTCCTCGCGGAGGGCGTGGATAGAAATAATCTTGCCTTTTGCCAGCTTGCGGTTGTCAGCTGTCGCCCTCCTCGCGGAGGGCGTGGATAGAAATCCTCCTCGTTCATTTGCCTGTAGTTGGCCAGTGCCTCTGTCGCCCTCCTCGCGGAGGGCGTGGATAGAAATACCAGCACGGCGCACTCTGCGCTGCATCCGTCCGCGTCGCCCTCCTCGCGGAGGGCGTGGATAGAAATCGTTTGGAGCATCGGGGGTTTGCTTATGCCAGCGCGTCGCCCTCCTCGCGGAGGGCGTGGATAGAAATCCAGTCGAACATCTATTGTTTGACTGGGAATTTTGTCGCCCTCCTCGCGGAGGGCGTGGATAGAAATCCATTCCGTGCACGAAGAGCCTCGCCAAGGCGAGTCGCCCTCCTCGCGGAGGGCGTGGATAGAAATTTGGAGACGACAGCCGAGGTACCCGTAAGCGCTCGGTTGCCCTCCTCGCGGAGGGCGTGGATAGAAATAGCTTCTGGTGGTGCGCCGCCAGCTCTTCCTCGCGTCGCCCTCCTCGCGGAGGGCGTGGATAGAAATATCAGGCGGCCGCATTCGCCGCAGTACAGCTTGCCGTCGCCCTCCTCGCGGAGGGCGTGGATAGAAATTATTTCACGGTTTGCATTGCGAACTGGAAACTCTGGTCGCCCTCCTCGCGGAGGGCGTGGATAGAAATAACGTGGATACCCGGCCATTCATGGTCTGGCTTTGGGTCGCCCTCCTCGCGGAGGGCGTGTATAGAAATCGTTTGGAGCATCGGGGGATTTTTTATTTTTGGGGGTCGCCCTCCTCGCGGAGGGCGTGGATAGAAATCGGTCGATGGCTGGGGCGAAGATGATTCTTTCCCGTCGCCCTCCTCGCGGAGGGCGTGGATAGAAATAGGTCGAGCAGCAACACTCCGCCAGCACGGCCATGTCGCCCTCCTCGCGGAGGGCGTGGATAGAAATGCCTTTTCAGCGTGGTCTATCACCTCACCCGCCAGTCGCCCTCCTCGCGGAGGGCGTGGATAGAAATAGCTTCAACATCCCGCAGATTCCGCAACTTGCAACCGTCGCCCTCCTCGCGGAGGGCGTGGATAGAAATTGTGCGATCCAGAACCATTGCGGCAGGGCTATGGAGGTCGCCCTCCTCGCGGAGGGCGTGGATAGAAATCGTCCCGGTGGGTGCTTTCGTAGTTGATGACCGGTCGCCCTCCTCGCGGAGGGCGTGGATAGAAATGTTCATGGAAACAAAGGCGCAGCCGTTTTTCAGGAGTCGCCCTCCTCGCGGAGGGCGTGGATAGAAATATCTTCACGGCCTCGTAGGGGACGGTGAACAGCCCGTCGCCCTCCTCGCGGAGGGCGTGGATAGAAATACCCGACTATTGACGACGCCCGGAAGTTCAGCCGCGTCGCCCTCCTCGCGGAGGGCGTGGATAGAAATAGCAGAGCCGCCCGCTCGTTGGCGGTGAAGGCGTTGTCGCCCTCCTCGCGGAGGGCGTGGATAGAAATTGCCAAGGCCCGGATGGTTAATCCTGCGCTTTCTCGTCGCCCTCCTCGCGGAGGGCGTGGATAGAAATATGTCCGCCGAGATCAGCCGCGCAAATCAGCAGGCGTCGCCCTCCTCGCGGAGGGCGTGGATAGAAATCTTCCGTAGGAACAAAAGAGCCCTGCCCGGACATCGTCGCCCTCCTCGCGGAGGGCGTGGATAGAAATAAGAACATGCACCGCACCGTCACCGGCGTTGTGGGGTCGCCCTCCTCGCGGAGGGCGTGGATAGAAATACAAATGCTGGAGTTTTGTTCTTGGCGCATACAAGTCGCCCTCCTCGCGGAGGGCGTGGATAGAAATTTGAGCACCTGCGCCTTCGTGTAGCCGCTGACCGTGTCGCCCTCCTCGCGGAGGGCGTGGATAGAAATGATCAGCTGCATGGTGTAGTCGTCAATGGCCTTGGTCGCCCTCCTCGCGGAGGGCGTGGATAGAAATTTCCAGTGCAAAGCATACACGCACGACGGCGACAGTCGCCCTCCTCGCGGAGGGCGTGGATAGAAATCTCGCTGGAGAACGACAGGGTAAACTTGCGCTCGTCGCCCTCCTCGCGGAGGGCGTGGATAGAAATCTCGCTGGAGAACGACAGGGTAAACTTGCGCTCGTCGCCCTCCTCGCGGAGGGCGTGGATAGAAATGACCTCGGCAAAGCTGAAAGCCTGACCGTGAGCGGTCGCCCTCCTCGCGGAGGGCGTGGATAGAAATTAGTTTTCAGGCGAAAAACCTTCGGGCCTTCCTCGTCGCCCTCCTCGCGGAGGGCGTGGATAGAAATCCGTTCAGGCCGCTCTCGTAGTTGTGGGCCAGCGTCGCCCTCCTCGCGGAGGGCGTGGATAGAAATGCCAAAGAGACCGAGGGCCGGGTCACCACCGACGTCGCCCTCCTCGCGGAGGGCGTGGATAGAAATCTTTGCGGAGGGGTACCCCCGCGCAACGGCTGGCGGTCGCCCTCCTCGCGGAGGGCGTGGATAGAAATTCTTTACCGACCGAAATGGGAGCATACCGAATACGTCGCCCTCCTTGCGGAGGGCGTGGATAGAAATGGCTCTCTCTCGGATAAGATGGTCGAGCGGTTGCGTCGCCCTCCTTGCGGAGGGCGTGGATAGAAATTGACAACATCGGCTTGACTATGCCGGTACAGCCGTCGCCCTCCTCGCGGAGGGCGTGGATAGAAATATCCGGCGGCACGGCAGCCAAAGCCAGAGCGTCGGTCGCCCTCCTCGCGGAGGGCGTGGATAGAAATGCTGCCGTATCAGCCTTGGGACAAACCGATCGAAGTCGCCCTCCTCGCGGAGGGCGTGGATAGAAATAACCTGATGCAGGGCCTGATGGACGGCCTGCCCACGTCGCCCTCCTCGCGGAGGGCGTGGATAGAAATAACCTGATGCAGGGCCTGATGGACGGCCTGCCCACGTCGCCCTCCTCGCGGAGGGCGTGGATAGAAATTTATCCTCGGTGGTTGGTGGGGCGGGGTGACCGGGTCGCCCTCCTCGCGGAGGGCGTGGATAGAAATGTATGTGACGATATTTTCCCGCCGGGCGGCGTTCTGGTCGCCCTCCTCGCGGAGGGCGTGGATAGAAATCCTACCAGTTCCCCGCGCAGGGTGCCGTTACCGTCAGTCGCCCTCCTCGCGGAGGGCGTGGATAGAAATCACACACCGGTCACGGTCAGGCCGTCCAGACTGCGTCGCCCTCCTCGCGGAGGGCGTGGATAGAAATCTTATCAATCAGTTCTCCCAACTTTTGAGCCACGTCACCCTCCTCGCGGAGGGTACGGATAGAAACCAGTTTCCACCGCGAATCGGGCATCGCCACAATTTTTCCAAAAAGGAGTTTTCCATGCATACAGTTTCCCTCACCCATCAGCTCGTCGCCATCCAGGACGACTTTGACCTCGACAAGATCATCGAAAGCGGCCAGTGCTTCCGGCCACAGAAGCTGTCCGACGGGCGCTACCGTTTTCTTTCCGGCAGCGCACTTCTTTATCTGACTCCGCTGGGCGATGGTCAATACGACGCCGCATGGTATGGCTCAGATCGGGAGTACTGGGCCGACTACTTTGATTTGGGCCGGAACTATGCCGCGCTGCGGTGCAGCTTGGCGGGACAGAGCAGCTATCTGGACAAATCGCTCGATTTCGGGCAGGGCATCCGAATCCTGCATCAGGACCCATGGGAAATGCTCATCACCTTTCTCATCTCCCAGCGCAAGAGCATTCCGGCCATCCGCACCGCCGTGGAACACCTTGCCCGGTGCTGCGGCGAACCGCTCAGTGCCGAAGGCGATGAAGTTTTCCTCTTCCCTACCCCGCAGCAGCTCTGTGGCCTCTCTGAGGCGCAGCTGATGGGCTGTGGTCTGGGCTACCGCACCCGTTACATCCAGAACGCTGCCGCTCAGGCTTCTAGCGGCACACTCGACCTCGGTGCTCTGGCGGCGCTGCCCGACGACGCGCTCTTTTCCCGCCTCCTCGAGCTGGACGGCGTCGGCAAAAAGGTAGCAAACTGCGTCTGCCTCTTTGGCTATGGCCGTACCGCGATGGCTCCCATTGATGTCTGGATACAGCGACTCATTGATGAGGAATTCGGCGGCCGCGACCCTTTTCCTTCCTATGATCAGCAGGCTGGCATCGTACAGCAGTACTTGTTCTACTACAAACGCAGCACCAGCCGCAGCGTCGCTCACAAAAAATAAAAAAAGTTATTGACAACTCTCCATTTGGCTGGTATAATAACACACGCCGTCAGGGACGGCACACCAGCTATGGGGGATTAGCTCAGCTGGGAGAGCGCTTGCATGGCATGCAAGAGGTCAGCGGTTCGATCCCGCTATTCTCCACCAAAAAAGCACCATACTTCATGTGAGGTATGGTGCTTTTCTTTTTTGTCTGAGTCAAAATTGGGCTGCATTGCTTCGCCTGCATGTCTTTTGGGCTTTTTGCGGAAAACCGAGATGTTCCCGCAGATAAGCGGGTCCCCATAACAAAAGAGACCGCGGTACAGCAAGCTGCTGTACCGCGGTCTCTTCTTCTTTTTTCAGTTCCGCGGGATGGCCATTCGGCGCTCTGCTTTCTTTACGAGCCATGCTCCCGCCCATCCGCAGGCAGCTCCCAAAATGACGCCACCCAGAATATCCGTCGGGTAATGGACACAGAGGTACATCCGCGAGAATGCGATGAGAATGCCTACCGGCAGAGCCGCCATCGCCCACTGCTTTTTCCCGGCCATCCAAAGGGCTGTCACCGAGGCGAAGGACGCCGCCGTATGGCCCGAAGGAAAAGAGAAATCGTCCGGGTACGGGATAAGCAGTTGTACCTCCGTAAGGATGCCGCATGGACGGACGCGGGCCACCAGCGGCTTGAGAAGAAGATTGCAGAGGACAGCGTCGATGAGGAGTGCCGCTGCCAGCACACATCCGACCCGCCGCGTTTTGCGGAACACCAGCAGCGCCGCTGTCAGCGTCACCCAGAGAATACCGGAGTCTCCCAGACGGGTAATAAAGCACATGCTTCCATCCAGCATGGGGCTGTGCAGGGATTGCAGGAATTGCAGGAAAGTGAGTTCGGCGTTCATAAAGCTCCCTCTTTCTCGTTTCGTTATGTACAGGATACCAGAAGTTTATGAACAGAAAACCACAAAGTCTTAAACAGTAGTTAAAACAGCCGGCTCTGCCGCTGAGTTTTGCAGCATTTCAGTTCTCGGCGTTCCTGATGGACAAGGGAAAAATTAAAAAGAAAAGCCGACTGAGAATACCTCTCAGTCGGCTTTTTCTATGCCGGTGGTGGGGGTCGAACCCACACGTGTTATTAGCACAAGGGATTTTGAGTTTTTATCCGCATCTTCCATCTGGTGTCATCCAGTGATATTTAGTGATATCTGGTTCCCACTGTGCAAAGGTAAAATTCACGACTCAACGAATAATAATTTGAAATGTCCGCGATTTTTCGATGCGTTTTTCCTCTACTCTGTTTTTTCGGTTTGGACCGCCAAAATGGAAATTGGAGGGATGTTCAGGAGGGATGCAGGGCAA
>ULUL01064090.1_pt1 | contig 15786 bp, 12 predicted proteins | sample 1958481 | NCBI WGS metagenome assembly ULUL01 (sample SAMEA4835759, study PRJEB28245) | human gut metagenome | biome: gut microbiome; material: fecal sample | place: Denmark | collected 2008 | reverse complement strand
AAAATCGCCCACAAGAATGTACGAGTGAACTGTAACCAATTATGTCAAAAAAGTATCCTTTGCGTCAAAAATGAGATTGACAAAGGTATAGCTTAGGTGTAATGTATTAGCCAGATATTCAACTTCATATTGTCATTGCGTAAGCAAGAATTTCTCTTATTCAGAGTGGTGGAGATACATAGGATCGATGAAGCCACGGCAACCCCGGTCACACGGAAGGTGCCAACCTGAGCGAGTAAACGCCGTCCGAGAGGATGGATCGAACAATAAGAGGATTTGATTATCGAAAGATACACAGGTCCGCTTTTTGTAAGCGGATTTTTTTATGCGATAAAAGGGAACCATAACAGAAGTACTTTTATCGCCACCGAGTTTGGCGTTTGAACGGCAAGCGCCTGCAAAAATAAGGAGGACATAATGGAAAAACATTTCTTTACATCAGAGTCCGTAACAGAAGGACATCCTGACAAAATATGCGATGCGGTATCCGATGCAGTGCTGGATGCATTGATGGAGCAAGATCCCTACAGCCGTGTAGCATGTGAGACACTGACTAACACTGGCTTTGTTATGGTCATGGGTGAGATCACCACAAAGGCAAATGTAGATATTACAGCCATCGTAAGAAAAACTGTAACGGAGATCGGCTATGATTCTTCCGAAAAGGGTTTTGACGGAAATACCTGTGCAGTCATGGTTGCTTTGGATAAGCAGTCCGCAGATATTGCTATGGGCGTTGACAAGGCTCTGGAAGCTAAGGAAAATCAGATGGATGACAGCCAGTTAGATGCTATCGGCGCAGGAGACCAGGGCATGATGTTCGGCTATGCTACCAATGAGACAGAGGAGTATATGCCTTTTGCCATTTCTTTGGCACATAAGCTTACGAGGCAGCTCACCAAGGTTCGTAAGGACGGGACCCTTTCCTATTTGAGACCCGACGGAAAGAGCCAGGTGACAGTGGAGTATGATGAAAATGACAAGCCCTACCGTCTGGAAGCAGTAGTGCTTTCCACCCAGCATGATGCGTATGTGACCCAGGAGCAGATCCATGAGGATATCAAGAAATATGTATTCGATCCCATCCTTCCCAAGGAGATGATCGACGAGAATACTAAGTTCTTTATCAATCCTACCGGAAGATTCGTGATCGGCGGCCCTGCAGGAGACAGCGGACTGACCGGCCGTAAGATCATCGTAGACACCTATGGCGGATATGCCCGTCACGGCGGCGGAGCCTTCTCCGGTAAGGACTGCACCAAGGTAGACAGAAGCGCAGCCTATGCGGCCCGTTATGTAGCTAAGAATATCGTAGCTGCAGGCCTTGCTGAAAAGTGCGAAATCCAGCTTTCCTATGCTATCGGTGTAGCTCATCCTACCTCTATCATGGTAGATACCTACGGCACCGGCAAGCTTTCTGACGAGAAGCTGGTAGAGATCATCAGAAAGAACTTTGATCTTCGTCCCGCAGGCATTATCAAAATGTTAGATCTGCGCCGTCCCATCTACCGCCAGACAGCTGCTTACGGCCACTTCGGCCGCCACGATCTTGACCTCCCCTGGGAGAAGCTTGACAAGGTAGAGCTGCTGAAGTCTTACTTGAGCTAATACCTTACCTGCGTAGCAAATCAACGGATTCCGAATGTTTGCAGAATTGCGGGAGTAGCTTGCTGAGGAGCAATTCGAAACGAAATTTTTCGTTGGCATCAGACCTTTTGCTCCCAACATCATATCAATATGAAAGCCCTGTTGTATATAAGCTTATGAAATTTCCATAGCGATGCAACAGGGCTTTTTATTTTCGTGGCTTCCAGTTAAGTATATCGGAGTTTCTCTCAACGAGAAATGGGAACGTGCTTAATAATAGAATCCACTGATTATACAGGTAGGCGATATATTTGTTACTGTTCACTCGCGCCATTCGCAAAGCCTTCTGTAGAAGGCTTTACCGCCACTTCGTGGCTCTCCGCTGCTGCGCAGCTCATTGGTTGCGTCTGCAAGACGCAATGCTCATATGATTGGCGCTCCCGACCTACATTCATGCAGGCAGATTTTCATGCAAGACAGAAAATCGCCCACAAGAATGTACGAGTGAACTGTAACATATATTTTGAAATCTTAGCTTGTGGAAAACCCAAGGGAGGGGGCAAGTGGAATCCAATGAGCGAATTGAGCGAGAGCGCCCGCGAATGGATCCACTTGCCCCTTCCCGAGTTCTGCTATACACTCCACCCAATACTTTACTTTCTGAAATCAGTGGTGTATGATGGTAATACTTTGTTAAAAACCTTAAAAACCCCCACAGTTTCCTCAGCATTCAAAATGGCAGATTTTTACACAATTCTCCCAAAACGTCAGAAAGAATGCATAGGAAAACTGCAACAGAATCCCTATAAGAAACAGGAGTCAAACATCAGGTATGGCATTTGCACATCTTCATGTCCACACAGAATATTCCCTGTTGGACGGATCCAACAAAATAAAAGAATATGTAGCCAGAGTAAAAGCCCTGGGAATGAACAGCGCAGCGATCACCGACCACGGCGTCATGTACGGCGTGATTGACTTTTACCGTGCGGCAAGGGAAGCAGGGATCAATCCCATCCTTGGCTGTGAGGTCTATGTAGCGCCCAATTCCCGCTTTGACAAGGAGCTGACCGGAGGTGAGGACCGATATTATCACCTAGTGCTCCTGGCAGAAAATAATACCGGCTACGCCAACCTGATGAAGATTGTCAGCAAGGGTTTTACAGAAGGGTACTATTATAAGCCCCGAGTGGACATGGAAGTGCTTACCCAATATCATGAAGGGATCATCGCCCTGTCCGCCTGCCTTGCAGGAGAGGTGCAACGCTACATCACCAAGGGACTCATCGACGAGGCGGAGAAAACGGCCCTGAAATACGAAAACTGCTTTGGTAAGGGAAACTTTTTCCTGGAGCTGCAGGACCACGGTCTGGCAGAGCAGAAGCATGTGAATACCGAGCTTCTTAAGATGAGCAGGAAGCTTGACATCCCTTTAGTAGCCACCAATGACGTCCATTATACCTATGCGGAGGATACGGATTCCCATGATATCCTTCTTTGCCTGCAGACGGGCAAGAAGCTGGCGGATGAGGACAGAATGCGCTACGAGGGCGGCCAGTATTATGTAAAGAGCGAAGAAGAGATGAAGGGACTGTTCCCCTATGCCTGGGAGGCAGTGGAAAATACCCAGCGGATCGCAGACAGATGCCATGTGGAGATCGAGTTTGGCGTAACGAAGCTGCCTAAGTATGAGGTGCCGGAAGGGTATGATTCCTGGACCTATTTAAACAAGCTTTGCAATGACGGTCTGGCAGAGCGTTACGGAGATGAGAATCAACCCGCAGGAGAGACAGGACAGACCCTAAGAGAACGGCTTGACTACGAGCTTGGCGTCATTAAGACCATGGGCTATGTGGATTACTTCCTGATCGTGTGGGATTTTATCAATTATGCCAGAACCCACGGGATTCCCGTAGGACCGGGCAGAGGTTCTGCTGCGGGAAGCATTGTCTCCTATTGCCTGAAGATTACCAATATCGACCCGATCCGCTATAATCTTTTGTTTGAACGTTTCCTAAACCCGGAGCGTGTTTCCATGCCGGATATTGATATAGACTTCTGCTTTGAAAGAAGGCAGGAAGTCATCGAGTATGTGGGCCGCAAATATGGCAGCGATAAGGTAGTGCAGATCGTCACCTTCGGTACCTTGGCTGCCAAGGGCGTGATCCGGGATGTAGGAAGGGTGATGGATCTTCCCTATGCCTTTGTGGATTCCATCGCCAAGATGATTCCCAACGAGTTAAATATTACCATCAACAGGGCTCTGGAGTTGAACCCGGAATTTAGAAAGCTCTATGAGCAGGATGAACAGGTCCATCACCTGATCGATATGTGCAAGCGCCTGGAGGGACTGCCCAGACACACCTCCATGCATGCGGCGGGCGTGGTGATCTGCCAGAAATCAGCGGATGAATTTGTGCCCCTTTCCAGAGGCTCAGACGGTTCCATTGTTACTCAGTTTACCATGACTACTCTGGAGGAGCTGGGACTTTTGAAGATGGATTTTCTGGGGCTTCGTACCCTTACTGTGATCCATGATGCTGTAGATTTTATCGAAAAGACAACAGGAAAGCACATTGACGTGGACCACCTGGACTATAATGATCCTAAGGTTCTTGCCTCTATCGGGACAGGAAAAACGGACGGTGTGTTCCAGTTGGAAAGTGCTGGAATGAAAAGCTTCATGAAGGAGCTTCGTCCCCAGAATCTGGAGGACATCATAGCAGGTATTTCCCTGTACCGTCCCGGCCCCATGGATTTCATTCCCAAGTATATTAAGGGCAAAAATTCCCATGGAGACGTCACCTATTCCTGCCCGCAGCTGGTGCCGATCCTGGAGCCTACCTACGGCTGTATCGTCTACCAGGAGCAGGTTATGCAGATCGTTAGAGATCTGGGCGGCTATACTCTGGGACGAAGCGACCTGGTGCGAAGAGCCATGAGTAAGAAAAAACAGTCCGTCATGGAAAAGGAGAGAGCCAACTTCATCTACGGTAACAAGGAAGAGGGCGTACCCGGCTGTGTCTCCAAGGGCATCAGCGAGGAAACTGCAGGCAAGATCTATGATGAAATGATGGACTTTGCAAAGTATGCCTTCAACAAGTCCCATGCAGCCTGTTATGCGGTGGTGGCTTACCAGACCGCTTATTTAAAATATTATTATCCGGTGGAATTTATGGCAGCTCTTATGACCTCCGTCATCGACAATCCCAAGAAGGTGTCCGAGTATATCCTGACCTGCAGGAGCATGGGCATTACGCTGCTTCCGCCGGATATCAACGAAGGAGAGGCAGGCTTTTCTGTATCCGGGAACTGCATCCGTTATGCGCTGACAGCCATCAAGAGCGTGGGCAGACCGGTGATTGAGTCCGTGGTACAGGAGCGGAAAGCCAGAGGAAAATTTACCAATTTAAAGGACTTTATCACCCGCATGGCGGATAAGGATATGAACAAGAAGGCCATGGAGAACTTTATCAAGGCCGGAGCTTTAGACAGCTTAGGCGGCACCAGAAAGCAGTTTATGAGCGTGTATGTACAGATCCTGGACCGTGTGGTAAAGGATAAAAGGAACAATATGGCAGGACAGATGACCCTCTTTGACATTGTGTCCGAGGAAGAAAAGAGCGATTTTGACATCAAAATGCCCAATGTGGGAGAGTATAGCAAGGAAATGCTTCTGGCCTTTGAAAAGGAAGTGCTGGGCATTTACATCAGCGGCCATCCCATGGAGGAGTATCAGGAGCTTTGGAATAAGCTTAAGACCAACACCACCAATGATTTTGTACAAGACGAGGAGACGGGAAGTGTTCAGGTAAGAGATCAGGCCGAGGTGGTAGTAGGTGGTATGATAGCGGAAAAGACCATAAAGTATACCAAAAACGATCAGGTCATGGCCTTCTTAAACCTGGAGGATCTGGTAGGAAACGTGGAGATCGTGGTGTTTCCTAAGGTATATGAACGGTATTCTTCTTTGCTTACAGAGGATGCCAAAATCTTTGTAAAGGGAAGAGCTGCCCTGGAGGAGGATAAGGATGGCAAGATCCTCTGCGATCAGATCGTGACCTTTGAGGAGGCAGGGGAAAACCCTAATCCTTTTAAAAGGCGCTTTGAGGGAAATGGCTATAGAGGAGGCTATGGCAGCGCAGGCTCTTATCAGTCCGGTGCAAAGGTTTTTTCTGGGAAAGCAGGGTATTCAGGCAGAAATGCCGGGGGCCAGGTAGGCAAAAGCCAGACCGCTCCCAAAGGACTTCCCAAGGGAATCTGGATCCAGTTTGCAGATATGGAAGCCTACAGGGCTTCGGAGCAGCTTCTTTTTGATACCATTGCAGATTCTGACGGAGGTGACAATGTTGTCATCTTTTTAAAGGACAGCAAGGCGGTAAAGGTTCTGCCCCCTAACCGGTGCGTCAAGGCGGACGAAGGGCTGATAACAAGGCTTGGAGCAGTGTTCGGCAAAGAAAATGTAAAAAATCGTTAAATTTATAACGAAACCTATTGAAAACCAATAAGAAATAGATTAAAATATGTCTCGTGTAAGCAGTAGGTTATAAAATAATCAGTGATAAAAATAAACTATAAAGGCAAGCTATTATAGGAGGTAATCTCATGGCTAAAGAGCTGAAGACAATTGGCGTCCTCACAAGCGGAGGAGACGCACCTGGGATGAATGCAGCGATTCGTGCTGTGGTGAGAACTGCAATCGCAAGAGGACTTAAAGTCAAGGGTATCAAGAAGGGCTATATGGGCCTTTTGAATGAAGAAATAGTGGATATGGAATCCAAGAGCGTATCCGAGATCATCCAGAGAGGCGGTACCATCCTTGGAACAGCCAGATGTCTGGAATTTAAGACCAAGGAAGGACAGCAGAAGGGTGCGGAGATCTGCAGAAAGCATGGAATCGACGGCATTATCGTTATTGGTGGTGATGGTTCCTACCGTGGTGCACAGGCCCTTTCCAGACTGGGCATCAATACCATCGGTCTTCCCGGAACCATTGATCTGGATATTGCATGTACAGAATATACCATCGGCTTTGATACCGCTGTCAATACTGCCATGCAGGCCATTGACAAGGTAAAGGATACATCCTCCTCCCATGAAAGATGTAGTATTATTGAGGTAATGGGACGTAATGCCGGATATATCGCATTGTGGTGCGGCATCGCCAATGGCGCAGAGGATATCCTGCTTCCCGAGAAGTATGATTACAATGAGCAGGAGATCATCAACCATATCATTGACAACCGTAAGCATGGCAAAACCCATCACATTATCATCAATGCAGAGGGAATCGGTCATTCTACCTCCATGGCAAGAAGGATCGAGGCTGCTACCGGTATTGAGACCCGTGCAACCATCTTAGGTTATATGCAGCGTGGCGGAAGCCCTACCTGTAAGGATCGTGTCTATGCCTCCATTATGGGAGCTTATGCTGTAGATATCCTGAAGGAAGGCAAAACCAACCGTGTAGTAGGTATCCAGCACGGTGGCATTGTGGACTTTGATATCGAAGATGCACTGAACATGGAAAAGGGCATCGACAATTACGAGTGGGAAGTAGCTCATTTGTTGTAATGATGGCAGCGGTGAAAGCCATTTTGCCCACATAGGAAGGGTTTTGTGCCTGAAAGGTCGGCAAAACATAAGGAAGAGATAATATAATTCCGAATGTATGTAAAATACAGAAATCAAATGATGGGACTGCAGTTTTTCACGAGGATGTGACAGGCTGCGGTCCTTCTTAAAATAGTGAAGTGCAGAAATAACAGGAGCATTGCATCCTACAGACGCAATGGAAGCAGAGAAAAACAGATGGTGCGGGATGACTGTAACACAAGCGGAAACTGTGGGGATTGCTGCACAGTCATCATAGGAGGAAGATATGATCACCAGCACAGCTAACAAAAAGGTAAAGCAGGTCATTGCATGGCAGGGGAAGGCAAAGGAAAGGCGTAAAAGTAAGGTTTTTCTAACAGAAGGCATCAAGATGTTTGAGGAAGCGCAAGAGGGGCAGATCCTAGAGGTCTATGTGTCACAGGAGCAGGAAGAAAAGCTAAAGCAGCTTCCTTTTATATGGAAGAAACTAAAACAGACCGGCTATGAAATAGTGACAGCAGAGGTATTTGGGAAAATGTCCGATACTAAAACCCCACAGGGCATCCTGACCGTATTAAAGCAGCCATCCTATGATCTGGAAGCACTTTTAGAAGATCCCAATCCGGTCTTTCTGGTGCTGGAGGATATTCAGGATCCGGGAAATTTAGGCACCATGATCCGTACCGGAGAGGGAGCAGGTATCACAGGGGTTCTGATGACCAGGGAGACTGTGGATATTTTCAATCCAAAGACCATCCGGGCTACCATGGGTTCCATTTACCGGGTCCCCTTCGTATATGTGGACAGCTGTGAGGAGACCATTTTGCAGCTGCAGAAAAAAGGAATCTGCGTCTATGCGGCCCACCTGGACGGAAAGGCCTACTATGACGGCATGGACTTAAGAAAGCCCACAGCTTTCCTGATCGGCAATGAAGGAAACGGTTTAAAGAAGAGCACAGCTGATCTGGCAGACAATTATCTGAAGATTCCCATGGAGGGAAAGGTAGAGTCCCTAAATGCCGCCATTGCAGCTACGCTTCTTATGTATGAGGCACACAGGCAAAGGCAGTAAGATTATTGCTGGAAGCGGGGCGAAGCCTTCCGGAGGAATGTTAGGTAAATGGCGCAAGTGTTCAGCAACATGGCAAGGGTAAGCGGGACAACCAAAAACTTTGATGACAAAGATGGGAAGTAAAAAGAAAGGTGGTAGATAGGTATGACAATAGGCTTTATAGGACTGGGAAATATGGCGTCGGCTATGATCGGTGGTATGCTGCAAAAGGGGATAGCAAAACCGGGGGAGATCGTTGGTTCAGCCAAGACGCAAAAGACCATAGAACGTGCCAAAAAGGAATATGACATCCGTGTCACTTTGGACAATAAAGAGGTAGCAAAACAGGCAGAAATCCTGTTTTTGGCAATAAAGCCGCTGTTTTTCAAAGAAGTGATCCCCCAGATCAAAGATGCGGTAAAGCCTGGAACGATCGTGGTAAGTATTGCAGCAGGAAAGACCCTTGGCGCATTGAAGGAAGCTTTTGGAAGAGAGGATATCAAGCTGATCCGTTGTATGCCCAATACCCCTGCCCTGGTATTGGAGGGTTGCACCGGTGTATGCGCAGGAGAGGAAGTGCCTAAGGAGGATATGGACAGGGTACTTTTCCTTCTTCGCTCCTTTGGCAAAGCAAGCGTGGTGCCGGAGAGGCTGATGGATGTGGTAGTAGGGGTCAGCGGAAGCTCCCCGGCGTATGTTTTTATGTTTATCGAGGCTATGGCTGATGAGGCAGTGGCTGCCGGAATGCCCCGGGCCCAGGCTTATGAGTTTGCTGCCCAGTCCGTGCTTGGCAGCGCCAAAATGGTGTTGGAGACAGGGAAGCATCCTGGAGAATTAAAAGATATGGTCTGCTCCCCGGGAGGCACTACCATCCAGGCGGTAAAGAAGCTGGAGGAGACAGGCTTTCGGGCTTCTGTGATGGACGCCATGGAGGCCTGCATTGTGAAATCGGCAAGCATGGGTTGACAAATTGAGATAGTTTTGCTATGATACCTCTCGTAACAAATTTAACAAATATGTAATAATTTCATTAAGATAGTTAATATTTGTTGTGGAGGTAAGTAAAATGGCAAGAAGCAGAAGGCTGTTTGCAAGCGTGCTTGCACTGATGGTTTCCATCAGTCTGGCGGCGCAGGCGGGCATGACCGTACAAGCTGGAAGCAATAAGAACTACCTGGATTCTTTAAATGGCGGCGTGGCAGCCATAGTTAACCCCAGTGTGACGAATACCACTGAGGTACTGAATGCTACGGCAAAGCAGCTGAACCTGGATGGCACTTCTCAGACGACGCAGTCCAACCGGGTAATGGCAAATGTAAAGAATGCGCTGAACATGAGAAGTGAAGCGGATGAAAGCTCCGACAAAGTCGGAATGCTGTACAAGGACTGTGGAGGTACCGTTCTGGAAAGAAAGGACGGCTGGACCAGACTGCAGTCAGGAAATGTGATCGGCTGGGCAAAGGATGAATATCTTTTGTTCGGAGAAGAAGCAGATACACTGGCCAATGATGTAGGCAAGATGATCGCATATATGAATGATGCTGTCAGGATTCGTAAGGCAGCAAGCGCAGATGCTGAGGAATACGGCATTCTGCCCAAAGGAGAAGTGGCTGAGGTGGTCGAGGTACAGGAGGACGGCTGGATCCGTATCGACTGTGACGGTGAGGATGGCTATGTGTTGTCTGATTATGTAACACTGGACTTCCAAATCGACACCGCGGAATCCATGGAAGAGATCCGCATCCGTCAGGAAGCGGAAAAAGCAGCACAAAGGGAAGCAAAGCGTCATGCAAATTATGGAGAGTATACAGCGGATGCAGATACCGCAATGCTCCTTGCAGCTTTGATCCAGTGCGAGGCCGGTGGTGAAAGTTACGAAGGGAAGCTTGCAGTGGGTGCGGTGGTCATGAACCGTGTACGAAGCAGTGCTTATCCCAACAGTGTCCACGGTGTTATTTATGCGTCAGGACAGTTTACACCGGCTATGAACGGCAAGGTGAACAGGGTATATGAGTCCGGTAAGATTTCTGAAAGCTGCATTCAGGCGGCACAGGATGCCCTGGCAGGCAATTCCAATGTTGGAGAGCTGACACACTTTAGACGCAACAATGGAAGAGACGGTCTGGTCATCGGAAATCATGTATTCTATTAATCCAATTTAATTCATTGCTTTTGGTTTGTTACAAAACGGATTTTTCCGTATTAAGGTCCTGCCCCTTCGTTTTCAGGTAGACGAAGAGGGCAGGGCCTTTTTTGATGGCTGTGGGATGTTTGGGCAAGGACCCCTGGACGGCATAAGTAGATCCATTTGCGGAGTGAACGGTAACTTATAAACGTTACTGTTCACAGACCATATTCCGCGAAGTCAAAATTGCATGAAAATGCAATTTTGCGAGACTTGCAAGCGCCAAAATGCATTGAAAATGCATTTTGTGTGCATCGCGAAGCGTGTTACTGTGAACGGAGTGAACAGTAACCTTATAAACGATGAAACAGAGTATCGTGCAAAATATCGGATTGCGCATTTTTAGGAAGTATAGTACACTGGAAATGTAAGCAAAAAACCAGTTATGGGAAGGGAGTGTTGGTGGAAGTGGATCTGATTATGTTTTGGCTGATACTGCTGATCATTCTTTTAGTGGTTGAGGCAGCAACCCTGGGACTGACAACGATATGGTTCGCTGCAGGCGCATTGATCGCCGGGATTCTGGCACTTATTGGACTGCCGGTATGGCTGCAGCTTTTAGCCTTCTTTGTCATATCCTTAGTGCTTTTGATCTTTACCAGACCTATTGCGGTGAAATATTTTAACAAAGACCGTGTCAGGACCAATGTAGAAAGCCTGGTAGGAAAGCAGGGAGTTGTTCTGGAGCAGATCGATAACCTGAAAGCAGAGGGACAGGTGCTTGTAAGCGGTCAGGAATGGAGCGCAAGAAGCGTGAAAGAAAACCGGATCATACAAAAGGGTGCTGTGGTAGAGGTAGTGGCCATCAGCGGCGTAAAGCTGATCGTAGAGGAGCTTGCAAAGGAAGAAGTCCCCGAGGATAAGGCAGCGTCAGATGTCGAAGCTTTGCAGGCACAGGCGTAAATATAGCTTGTGTGGTTTGCGGGTTTTGAATCGTATTGCAAAATTGGCTTGCAGATTTCAAGGCGCAAAAAGAGTCAGATGGCAGTATGGATAACTGCTGTTGAAAAAACATGCTGAGAGCAGAAAAGGAGAAAGTATGGAAATTATTTTGGCAATTATCGTAATATTTTTGGTGTTATTAGCGGTGTCCTGTATCAAGATCGTACCACAGGCACAGGCTTATGTAGTGGAAAGGCTGGGAGCTTATCAGTCAACATGGTCCGTAGGCTTTCATTTCAAGGTTCCCTTTATCGACAAGGTAGCAAAGAGAGTTAATTTAAAGGAGCAGGTTGCAGACTTTCCGCCTCAGCCTGTGATTACCAAAGATAACGTAACCATGAGGATCGATACCGTTGTATATTATCAGATCACAGATCCTAAGCTCTTTGCCTATGGCGTGGAAAATCCCATGATGGCAATCGAGAATCTGACAGCTACTACCCTTCGTAACGTAGTAGGCGATCTGGAATTGGATCAGACCCTGACCTCCAGAGAGACGATCAACAGCAAGATGCGTTCTGCACTGGATATTGCTACGGATCCCTGGGGTATCAAGGTGATCCGTGTGGAGCTTAAGAATATTATTCCTCCCGCAGAGATCCAGAACGCCATGGAGAAGCAGATGAAGGCAGAGCGTGAAAGACGTGAGGCCGTTACCCGTGCAGAGGGTGAAAAGAAGGCAAGCATTCTGGTAGCAGAAGGTGAGAAGGAATCCGCAATCCTGCGTGCAGAGGCAGAAAAGCAATCAGCGATCTTGCGCGCAGAGGCCCAGAGAGAAAAGATGATCCGTGAGGCAGAAGGTGAGGCGGAAGCTATCCTGAAGGTACAGAAGGCAAATGCCGATGGTATCAGAATGCTGAAGGAAGCAGGGGCAGATGAGGCAGTACTTAAGATGAAGAGTCTGGAGGCCTTTGAAAAGGTAGCAGACGGCAAGGCAACAACTATTCTTCTTCCCGCAGATCTGCAGGGTATTGCCAGCGTGGCAGCAGCCTTTAAGGAGACAGCGGAAAAGATGCCTGCAGGAAAGTAAAAGTAAACACAGACAGATTTTTTTCGTAAAACAGAAAAAAGTTCGCAGGAAGATATGAGTGGACGGTAATGAAGATATAAGACAGGAGACATAATGGCATGAATTTAAAGGGACGTGATTTTTTAAAGCTGCTTGACTATACTCCGGAGGAGATAGAATATCTGTTAGATCTTGCTGCAGAGTTAAAGGAGAAGAAAAAGCAGGGTATTCCGGTGGATACCTTAAGAGGAAAAAATGTAGCGCTGATCTTTGAAAAGACCAGTACCCGTACAAGATGTGCCTTTGAGGTGGCTGCCCATGATCTGGGAATGGGCACTACCTATCTGGATCCTACAGGATCCCAGATAGGCAAGAAGGAAAGCATTGCAGATACAGCCAGAGTATTAAGCGGTATGTTTGAGGGAATCGAGTACAGAGGTTTTGAACAGAAAATCGTGGAGGAACTTGCAGAGTATGCCAGCGTACCGGTCTGGAACGGACTGACCAATGAGTTCCATCCCACTCAGATGCTGGCAGATCTCCTGACTATCAGAGAGCATTTCGGATATCTGAAGGGGATCAAGCTGACCTATATGGGAGACGCCCGTTATAACATGGGCAATTCTTTAATGGTTGCCTGTGCCAAGATGGGAATGCACTTTACAGCATGTACCACAAAGGAGTATTTCCCGGAGGAGAGCCTGGTGGCAGAGTGCAGAAAGGTTGCGGAGGAAACCGGCGCTACCATTACTCTGACAGAGGATGTCAAGGAAGGAACCACAGGGGCAAATGTGATCTATACGGATGTATGGGTATCCATGGGCGAACCTGACGAGGTGTGGGCAGAAAGAATTAAGGCATTAAGCCCTTATCAGGTAAACAAGGCTGTTATGGAGAATGCAGGGCCTGAGGCGATCTTCCTGCACTGTCTGCCTGCGTTCCACGATCACAAGACCCAGATCGGCGCCAAGGTAGGAGAGAAATTCCACATGGATGCCATGGAGGTCACTGACGAAGTCTTTGAATCCAGCCAGTCTTTAGTCTTTGCAGAGGCGGAGAACCGTATGCACACCATTAAAGCTGTAATGGCTGCTACCTTATAGAGGAGTCTGCATGAAAACAGAAATTATCAACTGGCTCAGGGAAAAGAAGAATTTCGTATCCGGCCAGGAATTATGTGATCACTTCGGCGTATCCAGAACGGCGGTGTGGAAGACGATAAACCAGCTGAAAAAGGAAGGCTATGAAATTGAGGCGGTACCTAACAGGGGGTATCGCCTTCTGGATGCAGAGGATGTATTCGGAGCGGAGGAGATCAAAAGCTATTTGACAACAAAGTGGGTGGCACGCAGCCTTGATTTTTATAAGGAAACAGCCTCCACCAATATCTTGGCCAAGCAGGCGGCAGAGGATGGTCTTGCAGACGGTACGCTGATCGTTGCGGATATGCAGACGGCGGGACGGGGACGCAGAGGAAGAAGCTGGAACAGTCCGGCAGGGACCAATATTTATTTTACCCTGATGCTAAGGCCAAAGCTTGCTCCGGGAAAGGCTTCTATGCTTACCATTGTGATGGCTCACGCAGTGACCAGAGCGATCAATGAGCTGACCGGACTTTCCTGTGCCATTAAGTGGCCCAATGACGTGGTGCATAACGGGCGCAAGATGGTGGGGATCCTGACAGAGATGAGTGCAGAGCAGGATTACATCCATCATGTGGTCATCGGTGTGGGTATTAATGTCAGAGAACAGGTCTTTGCACCGGAGATCGCAGATAAGGCATGCTGTATTGACAGAGAATGGGGCAGAAAAATTTCCAGGAGCAGATTGCTAGCACAGATCATGAACGTTTTTGAGGAGGATTATGAGATCTTTATGCGGGATGGTGATCTGTCAGGATTGCAGGAAAGCTATAATGATATGCTGGTAAACCGTGACCGCATTGTATGTATTTTAAGCTCCAGACCGGATGAAGGAGGCAGACAGGCAGAGGAATTTCGCGGTACTGCCCTTGGCATCGACAAGGAAGGAGAGCTTCTGGTGCGCAGGGAGGACGGTTCTGTGGAAAAGGTCTTTGCAGGAGAAGTATCCGTGCGGGGCGTATATGGATATGTCTAAAAGAAAGCGGCTGATAACAATATGCTTTGTAGAATATGGCATGTGGATGGCAATATAAAGAATAGGTATTCTGCAGGTGCAAAGGAAGCAGCGGAAAGCATGGAAGCTGCAGTTTTGGCGCAAATGGCGGCATAAAGTGGAAGGAAGCAGGAAATGGAAGGTAAAAGAGTGGTGCTCTGCGGAGCAAACGCTTATGACAAGAAATATTATTTTAATAAGGACTTTGACGGGATCCCGGATTCTGTCAAGGATGAGCTGCATATAATCTGCGTGCTGTTTACCGAGGAGGTAGGCGGAATTTTTACCTTCGTCTTTGAGGAGGACGGAAGCCTTACCATGGAGACAGATGCGGAAGAGGATGATATCTATTATGATGAAATTTCCAGCGGCCTATTGATCCGGGAGATCAGAAGAAATAAGCAGGAGCTGTTGGAATCCTTAAGTTTATACTACAGAGTTTTTGTCCTGAAAGAGGATGTTTCAGATATGCTGGAGGACTGATATCGTGATTTTGGTGATTGATGTAGGAAATACGAATGTGACCCTTGGCGTCTATGACGGGGAGGAGCTGAAGGCTACCTTCCGCATGATGACCAAAACACCCAGAACCTCTGATGAATATGGAGTGATGATTTCCACCCTGTTAGGAACCAAGGGGATCAGAAGTAAGCAGATAGAAGGAACGATCATCGCTAGTGTGGTACCGGATGTGATGCACTCCCTGACAGGAGGCATTGTGCGTTATATTGGGACAAAGCCCCTGATCGTAGGACCGGGAGTAAAGACGGGCATCCGTGTGGTCACGGAAAATCCCAAGGCTACCGGAGCAGACAGGATCGTCAATGTGGTGGCTGCCTATGAAAAATACGGCGGACCTGTACTGGCACTGGACTTTGGCACAGCCACTACCTATGATCTGGTGACAGAAGATGGCAGATTCATGGCCTGCGTGATCGCACCGGGGATACGGATCAGCTCGGAGGCTTTGTGGACACAGACGGCCAAGCTTCCCAATATTGAGATCAGGAAGCCCAAAACCATCCTGGCCCAGGATACCATTTCCGGTATGCAGGCGGGACTGGTTTACGGACAGATCGGACAGATGGAATACATCATCCGGAAAATGAAGGAGGAAAGCGGCCTGACGGACATGAAGGTAGTGGCTACCGGAGGACTGGGCAGACTGTTTTCTCAGGAGACAGATGCGATCGATATTTATGACAGCTCGCTGACACTGGACGGGCTACGCATTATTTATGAGAAAAACAGAAAGAGTTAGGACAATATATGAGAAAATTA
>ULUL01026106.1_pt1 | contig 15863 bp, 12 predicted proteins | sample 1958481 | NCBI WGS metagenome assembly ULUL01 (sample SAMEA4835759, study PRJEB28245) | human gut metagenome | biome: gut microbiome; material: fecal sample | place: Denmark | collected 2008 | reverse complement strand
GTTTCAGCAGCACAATATGAACCAAAAATTAATATTATAAATAATACTATAATTTTTTTCATCTAATCACCTGTATAAAAATTATAGCATACATAAAGTAAAAAAGGGTGTTTTTTACACCCTTTTACGTTATGCTGTTTTGTTAATGCCGTGTTCAGAAGCTTGCTTTTTATTGTATAAATAATATCCGCCGGCACCGAGAAGTGCTACTGCTCCGCCGCCGAAACCTATTATTTTGCCCCATTTTGTTTTAGAGGCTTCTTTTACTATCTTTTGACCTTCTTCCTGTACAGTGTTTGTAATTGGAGTTTCAGCAGCACCTGGTGTTTTAGGAATATTTTCTTTAATCTCTTGTAATATTTTTTCAGAAGCTTCGCTTATTGCTTTTGAACTTTCTTCTGCCGCTGATTTGCTGGTAGTTTTTATGGTTTCAATTACCTGAGTGCCGGTTTGCTGAAGCGTTTCTATGCCTTTGTTTGTTGCTGTAGTAATTGCAGTTAAGGCTTCTTGAACTGCTTTGTTAATTGATTCGGCAGTAGATTCGGATGTTTCTTTTATGCTGCCAACAAGTTTTTGGAGTGGATTTTTGTTTCTGGCTTCCCAGCCCTGGGGAATTTTCCAGATATCCTCTTTGTACATTTTGTTTGCAGATTTGCCGCCGTTGAACTCATTGTTATTATGCCAATCAAAAGATTCAGACGCGTTTTTTGCACATTTTTTTATGTAATTTTCATTGTGATTGATATATTCTTCAACCATTATTTTTAACTTGTCAGAAACTTCTTTAGCAACTCTGGCGCGTCTTGTATCATCAATCAAATCATTGCTAGCGTTCCAAGACAGTCCATCAAACGGAGGGTTCATCTCAGGAGCAGTTTTAGTTTTCCATCCATTGCTTTCGTTAATATAGTCGACAGGGCCGCCTGTTGCTGTTACGAGTGAAGGCACTCCGGCCGCTTTTGCCTCTAGCGGTGTAATCCCGCACATTTCACGGCGTGAAGTGAATATTCCATGAGTTGCACAGCCGACAAGTTTATTTGGGAAACGTCCATCACAAAGAGACAATTTACCTTTAAATGCGCCTCCTTCTAATTCGATGATTTTATTATACGCATTTTCAATTAAGTGCCATTCGCGAGAACCTTTATCAAAAGGAGCATCTCCCCAGCCTAGTAATGTGTTAACTTTTAATTTAAGTTCCATAGGCACGTCGTCCCGTTGATAAAAGTCTAAAAGTCCTTCAAGAGTAATAGTGAAAGCTTTTTGTTCATCAGGCCTTCCCCAGCCCATTAAAAGCATTTCGCCTTCTTTATATTTGGAAAGATTTCCGATAACACTGCGTCCTTGTTCTATTTGTAAAGGATTGAAAAATACTCTGTTGAGAGTATCTTGGCCTTCTGTCAGCGCTTTGTTCATTATGTCTGTAAGCCATTTTGCATTTTTTTCTCTTTTTTTAATAATTTGTTCAATCGGTTCATCTAAGGTAAAAGTATGGAAACCATTTTTGTGGTCTGTTAAAATATTGTTGCCGCGCCCAAAGCTGCCTTTATTGTTATCTAAATTTAAACTTGCAGGAGTTGAACCGTTAAGAGGGCTGATTGTTTCAATATTTCTTATATCAGCTCCTATTCCAGGAGCTACATCCATGTTCGGATTTTTCATTTCTTTATCAAAGTTTGGAGAAACTGTTCCGAAGGATGCGTTATCCGGATTCATTTTCTTAGCATTGATTGCAATTTTGGTAACATTGTAATTTCCAAAGAAGTCTACAAATTCTCCAATCATTGGGGCAAAAGCTTTACGTACAAATTGCTTTTCCAGGTCGGTTAAATTTCCCCAGCCGCGGCTGTTAAAGTTTTCCAGCAATTCGTAACTTGGATGATTTCTTAAAGCTTCAACGTCTTTTGGGCCAAAAATTAATCTTGCAAATTGGAAAGGATTATCGGTTGATCCCTGATAATTTTTACCAGTATTATGGGCTGTATGGTGTACAATTGATCCATTGTAATATTCGTCTCCAGCAGCAGAAGCGTTTGCCATATGGGCTAATATTGTTGCAACAGGGCGGTCATGACCCCAATATGAGCCCGGATTCCAATTGCCGAATTTTTCTGTATTCATTTGTTTTTCGGCATCAAGGCATGCTCTTACAAAATCAGAGTTGATTATCTCTGCCTCAATTCCGCCCCAGCCGTCGGGGCCATATGTATAAGGTTTTGGTGTTTTTGCAAGCTCTTTTGTATACATAAAATAGTTGGGCTTGTCTTTTATAACGTTATAACTTGGATTGTCTTTTGCGATTTCAAAAAGTTCATAATAAATTTTTTCGGTTTCGCCTATTTTGTTATTGGACATTCTTTCAACATGCCCTTTAACGCCGGTTTGATCCAGAAGACAATATTTTGACAAACTGTCAGCGGTTTTACCATCCGGCTCACTTTGGATTACAAATCGCAAGTCTTTGATATCATAGTTGTTAGATTTTGCAAAATCTTCTATTGATTGTCCCGGCGCTGCGCTTAAAAACCATTTGGCTTCTATTTGTTCAGGAAGTTTACCGTCAACCAATTCAATGTTTTTAGTATATAAAAATTTATAGCCGCCTTTGTGGTTGTTATGTTCGTGGAAAGGTTGGAAACTTCTTACATCCATATTTTCATGCTCAATCATGCTTTTAGGGCCTTCGTAAGTTACAACGCCCATGCCTCCTTGAAAATCTTCGGGCAGACCTGTGCCTTTATTTTCAAAAGCTAATGAGCTTACCTGGTTTGGATTTCTGTTGTTTCCTGTGAAAGTAATGTAAGCAAATCTTGCCGGCTTAAATTCTACAGTATCTTGTGTTGTAACAAAATTTGTATCTATGCTTTTTGAGTAATTGTACCTGTTTAAATTTACCCGCTGAAAATTTTGGGGTCTGATTGCATCTACGCGCATTTTACACCTTATCCCTTTTCTATCACTAACTATTTTTGATCATATGCAGAAAAATATATCTCCTGCATATATTCTAAAATGCTGACATGAATTTTTTCAATAGCCTGATTGGTTTTTATTAAGAAATATTAAGTAAAGTTTTTATTAATAATTAAGGAAATTTTTCTGCCTTTAAAGTATTATTGTTACTGTACTTTAATAAGGAATATTTATGGAAAGATTTTTTGGGATTTTTGGGATTATTTTTATATTTTTAATAGCCTTTTTGATGTCAAACAACCGTAAGGCTATTAATTATAAAACCATTATAACCGGCTTTGTCTTACAAATTTTGTTGGCTGTGTTTATATTCAAAGTACCGTTGGGCCAGATGATATTTTTAAAAACCGGACTTTTTATCACAAAAATTCTTGAATTTGCAAAAACAGGCGGTGAATTTGTATTTGGGCCATTGATGGGCAATGGCGGAGTTATGGAGAATGTTTTCGGTACCGGTTCTCACGTTTTTGCTCTGCAATTAATCTGCTCGTTAATTTTCATGATGATACTTGTGAATATTCTTTATTACTATGGAATTATGCAAAGGGTAGTGCCGGTTATAGGCAAGGCTATGAATAAATTAATGTCAGTAAGCGGCGCTGAGGCATTATCGAATGTTGCAAGCGCTTTTGTTGGTCAGATTGCTGCACAAATTATGATTAGACCTTACCTTGCAAAATTGACTCGTTCTGAACTTTTGGCATCAATGACAGGAAGCATGGCTTGTATTTCAGCTGCTACGATGCCTATTTACATCGGGCTGGGAGTGCCGGCTGAATACCTTTTAGCGGCTTCTGTAATGGCGGCTCCGGGCGCTCTTGTGCTTTCTAAAATAGTTTACCCGGAGACCGGAAATCCGGAAACTTCTGAAAATATTACAATTCATTTCAGTAAAAGAAAACGCCCTTACACAAATCTTTTTGATGCGATTTCGCAAGGGGCGTCTGAGGGTATGAAAGTTGCTATTAACGTTGTTGCTATGATTTTAGCGCTTGTTGCGCTTGTTGCTTTTATTGATTGGGTTTTGGGAGGAGTTGGAAGTTTTATTGTAAATTATCTTCATTTCAACCTGCTCTCAATTGGCATGGATTTATCACAATTATCATTGAACATGATTCTTGGAAAAATTTTCTCAATCTTTGCGTATCTTATGGGTGTACCGATGGGTGAAGCAACAACAGTAGGCGGGCTTATGGGGACAAAACTTGTTTTAAATGAAATGGTTGCTTATGTTGATTTGACCTCATTAACTCAACCATTGTCTGCAAAAAGCTATCTTATTGCAGCAGTTGCGCTTTGTAGCTTTGGTAACTTCGGTTCAATCGCAATACAGCTTGGCGGTATAGGTGAACTTGCCCCAAACCAGCGGAAAAACCTTGCACGCCTTGGTGTAAGAGCCTTAATATGCGGAACCTTAACCTGCTACATGTCAGCGGCGATAGTGGGTATTTTGGTAAATTAATTCATCTATTGTTTCAAAAAAGTTTTTTATTGAGCCGGTGATTTTTCCCAGAATTGAAGGCTTCAGGTAATCAAGTGATAATTCATCATTAAGATTGATTTCTTGTTTGCTATCTAATTTTTCTACTTTAAAAAACTGTCCCAAATTTTTGCAGTATTCATTTAAATCAGCGTGTTCAATTCTACATTTATTCTTGCTTGTTGTGAAGCCGGCTTTTTTGTAAAAATCAATGCAAGACTTTCCGCCGGGAGTGCATGTTGATGGAACGAGGCTGATATTCTTAATCCCGTATTCTATATCGTGTTGAAAGACGTTATGCAAAAGGGCTTTTCCTGCATGCGGCGCTTTTTTATTTTTTGCAATCGGCAAAGAGGCAAATCGTGTTATAACAGTTTTTATTTTCGGGTTATCTGTAAATGCTATAACTCCGCAAGGTTTTTTATTGTAAACTGCCAGAATTACATTTTCAGAGCAAATTCTTTTGAATGCTGAATTAATTATGTTGTTCCATATTTGTAAACTTCGCTTATCTTTTTCTCGAGGGTAGAACCTTGCAACATTCAACTCCTTTATAAGTTTATTGGAAAATGGAACGTCATTTTGATTTAATTTGTATAGAGTAATCTCTTTTTTGCTGCCATTTAGTATAACTTTTGTAAGCGGATTTGCTTGAAAAGATACGGTGGTATTTCTTTGTCCAATATTCATCAGCATAAATTTCCTTATGAAATCTTAAAATGCTGAGAATATTTTTTTTGCCAAAGTTTTAACTTTTATTAATATAATTTGCCCAATTCTCGTCGAGATTTTGGATAAATCTGTGAGCATCAATTACGTCGTCATAACTAATCGGGTCTGGCCCTTCTACAACGTCGAGTGCTAATTTATCGTTATCTTTGACTTCTATATCTGAAAAACCAATGAATGCTACTCCAAATTGTTTGCCGCATTTCTGGCATGTTAAATGTGTAACAAGAAGCCCTTTTTCATCGCGTTTAATAGTGATTGAATCCTCGCTGAAGCCTTCTTTACAAATAGAACAACAAAGATTTTTAAATAATTCGTTTAATTTCTTTTTCATAATTCCTCTATCCTCTTATTATACAAAAAACTTTTTAATTAATTTTGTAAAATTATGTTAATTTTCTAACCATGCTGGGTATAATATTATTGTAAAAGGTTGCGTGGTCCCGCAGCCGTAGTAACTATAGGAGAGTTATATGGAAGCTATTAACTTAATTCTATTCGGTTTTATCGTTTATACTGCGTTAATCGTAGTCCCAAGCATTTGGGAAGAATTAACTACAGAAGGATAAACTTTAAACCTTCATATTTTTACAGACGATGTGTGTGGTAAAAAAGTTTCTTTAATTTTTTCATCGCCAAACAGATGTTTTCCGGTTTCTAAAAGTGTATGATTTACGTTAATTAATTTAACGCAAGACTTAGTATGCTCCTTTCTTGATAAATATTCTCACCTCCCGGGTTTGCCATCTTTCGCGTCGGACGAAAGATGGCCTGTCGGCAGAGGTGTTATGCAAGAATTTCTGACATACATTCGGCGGCTATATCTGTTACAAAATCCATGTCTTTCGGCTCAATGATTAAAGGCGGATTGAAATATATCACATCCCCCAGAGGACGCAGTAAAACACCTTTTTTCAATGCTTTTTTGTAAATTTGATAACCTGTTCTCAATTTTGGATCAAAAGCCTCTTTTGTGCTTTTGTTTTTTACAAGCTCTATTGCATTGATTAACCCTATTGAACGTATGTCGCCAACGTTTTTGTGTGAAGAAAATTTTTCTTTTATAATTTTATTAAAGTAAATTGCATTTTCATTCGCTTTTTTTATAATATTTTCTTCTTTTAATATATCTAGAACTGCTATTGCAGTAGAACATGCTAAAGGGTTTCCGCTGTAGGTGTGGCTGTGCATAAAGGCTTTGCCTTCGTTGTAGTCTGCGTAAAAAGCATCATAAATTTTCTGAGATGTAACCGCGAGCGCCATTGGCATGTAACCGCCCGTCAAGCCTTTTGAAAGGCACATTATGTCTGGAGAAATTCCAGCGTGGTTGCAGGCAAACATTTTACCTGTACGTCCGTATCCCGTGGCGATTTCGTCTGCTATTAAGTGAACATTATATCTGTCGCAAATTTGTCTGAGCTTTTTTAAATATACAGGCGGATAAATCTTCATGCCCGCTGAACCTTGCAAAAGCGGCTCTACAACCATTGCACAAGTTTCATTGCCATATTGAGCAAATGCTTTTTCAGCTTTTTCAAAGCATTCAGCATTACAGTTCTCGCACTTCATACCATATGGACATCTGTAGCAGTCAGGTCCGTCTATACGGATTACATCAAGAAGAACAGGTTTATAAATCTGTGAATACAAATCAACTCCGCCTATTGATAAAGCTCCGATTGTTTCACCATGGTAGGCGCCTGTTAATGCCATAAAACGTTTCTTTTGTGGATTTCCGCTCTGATAATGGTACTGAAAACTCATTTTCATTGCGCATTCAATAGAAGAAGAGCCGTTGTCTGAAAAATTGAATTTGCAAAGCCCATCCGGCAAAACCTCAGACAGTTTTTCGCAAAGAGTAATTGCCGGTTTATGGGAAAAATTGGCGAAGATAACATGTTCTAACTCATCGATTTGTTTTTTTACCGCCGCATTAATTTTCGGGTGGCAATGCCCCAACAGGTTGCACCACCAACTGCTTATTACATCCACATAGCGGTTTCCGTTAGTATCGTAAATGTATATTCCTTTGCCTTTTTCAATTACTATTGGTTTTAGTGTCTCGTAGTCTTTCATCTGCGAGCAAGGGTGCCAAATATATTTTAAATCTTTTTCAACCCAGTTATCTGTTGTTTGCAATTTTAAACCTCCTTAAACAAAGAAACAAGCCTGTCTTTGTCTATTTTCAAATCATCTTCATCATGTTTTACCTCTGCTATTACCTTGTAACCGCTGAGATTTTCAATTTGAACTTTATTGTCTTTTTCCATAATATCCGTTTCGTTGTAATTGTTTAGAATAATGCCTTTAACTTCAATTCCGTTCATTCGGGCGTATTCAGCAGTCAAAACGGTGGCGTTTATTGTACCGAGCCCTGCGTCTGCAATTATAATTATATCTAGTCCAAGCGCTTTTATAACGTCAGGAAGCATAACCTTTTCTTCCCCAAGGTTAAACGGGCACAGAATGCCGCCTGCCCCTTCGACTACTATATAATCAAATTGGACTTTTATCCTGTTGAAATCCTCTTGAATTTTATTTAAATGTATTGGATTGTTTTCTATTTCTGCGGCAAGATGCGGTGATACTGCGGGTTTAAATATATAAGATACAAAATCAATAGGTTCTGCCACCATTCCGGCACGCTTTAAGACGTATGCACAATCTCCTGGAATGATTTTACCGTTTACTTCTTCAGCGCCGCTGAGTGCAGGTTTATAGTAACCGCAGTTGAAGCCTGATTCACGCATTTTTTTGACAATTAACCCTGCTACATATGTTTTTCCAACGTCAGTGCCCGTTGCTGTTATAAATATCCCTTTAGTCATTTTTCCCTCTTAAATAAATATGGAGTAACTTCATATTTAAAGTTACTCCATAAAAGTTTTATTTCAAGTACTATTAGAGGGCTCCTCCGCCTCCATCGTTGAAGTAATCGTAGTGGCGGATGTCATCGTAGTTATTGACATAATCAGCTTCTACGTGTTTTTGAGCTGGATAAGTTGTTTTTGCAACTGTGCTTCTATTTCTAAGCAATGCGTCAAAGTTTGGTTCCATTGTCAATTCAAAGTGGAAACGTCCGTATTTTCTATCAGTTTCGTATCTGTTGTTGATTAATGGATAGCCCCAGTACAATCTGGCGCTTAAATCACCCGGAAGCTGTACTCTTAAGCCCATACCGATTGAGGCTAAGAAGTAACTTCCATCATAATAATCTTCGCTTGCAGTCGGGAATACGCCTGCATGGTCTGCAAATACTGCACCTTTAACATATCGTCCAAGGAATGCGTGTCCTTTGATTTCGCGTGGCAAAATAGGAAACATTAATTCGCCGCTTGCAAAGTATCCGTTTTTACCCATCAAGATACCTTCTTGGTAACCTCTAACTGTCGCCAAACCACCTGTTTGGAACTGATCAAGGTATGGGATATGTTTGTTGTTTGGTATAACTTGATAATTTGTTCTTAATTGACCGATAATACCGTGAGAGAAGTCGTGTAGTCTGACTGCTCCGCCGGCAATTTTAACATAGCTTGATTCGCTGTCGAAAATCGGTACAGCATATGATACACCTTGGTTTAAGTACCAAATACCGTATTTAGTATCTTTTCTCATGTTTAACGCAACGTCTGCTGATGTAATTTCATCTAAGCCAAGACCTATCATATCATCAAATAAAGATGTTCTTGCACGTTTATAATTCAATGCAGCATAGCTTTTTAATTCAAAGCCCGGTTTTCTTACTAACGGTTGTGAATAATACAATGAATAGATATATGATTTGCTTTTCAAATCAAGCGGTTCATAAGGGCCGTATTTAATTTTAGCAAAGGTTGATGAATACATAAATCCAACACGACCGTCTTTTTTGTTTACCGGGATATTGTAGTCTGCGAACGGGCTTATTGCTCCGCCGGCAAAGTAAGAACCGATTGATAAGCGGTCTCTGACGCCGAACAAACTGTCAGCATAAATCATTGCACCGCCTCTAAGACGACCGGTTTGATAACGTCCGGCATTATCCATTATACCAACTAAGTGGAACGGAAGTTTTTCATCTGCTGTGATTTCAATATCTGTTGTCCCATTTTCTTCGCCGGCTTTTAAGTTTGCTGATAATCTTACGCCTTCGTTATATCTGTTGAAGTCGAGAATATCTTTTTCTAATTCTACAATATCAAATAGTTGGCCTTGTTTTTGAGGTAATCTGTCTGTAATATATTTTGATTTAGTCCATCGGTTTTCCTGAACAGTAATATTACCAATCTTACTTTCAACTAATTCAATGTATATGTGGCCGTTTTGGACTGTTTGTTCCGGCAAAAATGCTTTTGCTGTTACGAAACCTTTTTGGGCATACAAATTATTAATTTCATCAATAGCTTTTTGAATATCGCTTATGAAGACATTTTTACCTACTAATTGTTTAACTACATTGTTAACTTCATCTTTAGACAGAATAGACGATGGAGCAACTTCAACAGAGTTTATGTAAACTCCTTGAGTATCAATATCTTCAATTTGACCTTGCATAAACGAGCTGTCTGAGTTGTAATCTTTTATGACTTGTCCTTCATTTCCGGTGAAATTTCTTTTATTTTCATAAATGTTATAATCTTCTTTAATTTCTTTTTCGTTTCTTTTGTACCGAAGCATATCAGTATCGTGTTTCATAGACCCGCCAGCGCCTGATTCCATCATAATTTGGTTGATGGAGACGGGCAAGGCTCCTTCATAGGCGTTTGCCGGGGTAACAGATGCAGGAATAGCAATTACACATAATGCTGAGATTCCGAGAATTGCCTTCAATACATTCATTTTACTATTCGTCTTTTTCATTATTCACCTTTTTTAATATTTGTAATTTTTGTTTATAATTTAAATAAAACAAGTCATAAATTTTTTTTGCGATAAATTTACAAAAATTTATATTTGAAGATATTTTTGTATTCACCTGTTATTATTATATATGTCCAAAGACAGTTTGTAAAGGAAGTTAAACAAAATTCACATTTTTATATTATGTATTATAATAAATTTCATATAAACGAAGTAGTATTATTCAGGAGAAAAGGAGATATTTATGAACAACAGAATGAAATTTTTGACAGTAGGAGCATTTGCTTTTGTTATCGGTATGTCAGTTAACAATATTGCGTTTTCTGATACGGCTTGCAATTGTAAAATTGGTGTAGTAGACATTTCAAAAGTCGTCTCTGCATCAACCCAGGTTGCGAATATGAAAAAAGAACAGCAAGCTAAAGCCCAAGAAATTGTTACTTTTGTAGAAAAAGCCAGAAAAGATGTTGCAGCTGCAAAAGATGAAAAAACTAAAAAAAGCTTAGAAGAAAAATATAATAAAGAATTAACAGCTAAAAAAGAAAAAATGGATAAAGATTACGCTGCAAAATTAAAAAATATTGACGATACTATTTCAAAAACTGTAGAAGCTCAAGCAAAAGCTGGCGGATTCAAAGTTGTTTTAGCTAAAGGTGTAGTGCTTTATGGCGGTGAAGATATCACTGACGCTGTTATAAAAGCTGTAAAATAAGCAATTCGTTTATATTAAAAAAAAAGGTCTCCAATTGGAGACCTTTTTTTTTGTATTAAATGTCTTTGTATGAACCTGTAAACTTGTCGTTATAGACTGTGTGTAGTAATTCGTGAGCTTTATGAGAATTCGGATGTTCTAAATACTCTTGATAAAGCTTTTGAATTGACGGGTTCATATGAGATTTACGCAGAGGAAGCTCGCTGTCTTCTTTGTATAGTCCTTGAGCACGCTCACCTTTAATTTTAGAATCATCGCAGCTTCTGGGCTGACCGCCTCCGTTTATGCAGCCTCCGGGGCATGCCATAACTTCAAGAAGCTGGAATGGGGCTTTACCTTCTTTAATTTCTTTTAATGATTTTTCAGCCTCAACTAATGTTGAAACAACGCGAACAACAAGTTTTGTACCTTTTAAATCAAGTTCTATGTCGCGTGAACGGTTTGAGGTACCGCGTAATGGTTTAATATCAACATCTTTAAGCTGTTCACCTGTAGCAAATTCATATGCTGTTCTAACCGCGGCTTCTGCAACACCGCCTGACGCACCGAAAATAGTTCCGGCTCCTGAATATTCTCCAAACGGTGAATCATTTCCCTCCGGTTCAAGCGCGTTGAAGTTAATTCCTGCTTCCTTAATCATACGGCCAAGCTCTTGGGTTGTTAATACGTAATCTGTATCCGGTCGGCCGTTTTGGCTAAGTTCAGGGCGTTTGCATTCATACTTTTTCGCTGTGCAAGGCATAATAGCTACAACTACAAGATTTTCGCGTTCAACGTTAAAGTGTTTTGGAACAAGTTCAACCAAGACCGGTGAAAGCATTGACATAGGCGATTTACAGCTTGATAAGTGGGAAAGCATTTCGGGATGCTGAGTTTCAAGGTATTTAATCCAAGCCGGGCAGCAAGACGTGAACATAGGCAGTTTCCCGCCTGTTTTAAGCCTGTCTAAAAACTCAGTTGCTTCTTCCATAATGGTTAAATCGGCAGAGAAATTTGTATCAAAAATTAAGTCAAAGCCGATTTTTCTTAAAGCCGCATTCATTAAACCGATTGAATTTTCTCCCGGTTTTAGTCCGAACATTTCACCAAGTGCAACCCGTGTTGCAGGCGCCATTTGAACAACGACTTTTTTTGCAGGATTTGTAATTTCATTCCATACATTTTCGATATCTGATTTAATTGTTAAAGCGCCGGTTGGACAAACCGCAGCACATTGTCCGCAGTTTACGCAATCAACCTGGCCTAAAGGCCTTCCGTTCATTGGCTGCACAATAGTTTTAGAACCTCTGTTTGCAAACCCTAAAACTGAATGTCCTTGAAATTCTGTACAAGCCCTAACGCACGCTCCGCAAAGGATACACTTGTTTGGATCGCGAACAATAGAAGGGCTGCTGTCATCAATGGGTACCATTTCTTCTTTTGCTTTTTCTGGGTAGCGGATTTTTCTAATTCCGTATTCCTCTGAATATTTTTGAAGTTCGCAGTTGCCGGACTTTTCACAAGTAAGACATTCTTTATCGTGGCTTGCAAGGAGAAGTTCAAGAACTGTTTTTCTTATTCTTCTTGTTTTTTCAGTGTTAAGGTGAATTTTTAAACCCGGTTCCGGCGGCATTGTGCAGGAAGATTGTATTCCGCGGCCTTCAATTTCCACAACACACATGCGGCAGGCGCCAAATGATGTTAAATCCGGGCGGTAACAAAATGTCGGCACATTCATTCCTGCTTTGCGGATTACTTCGAGCAAATTCGGTTCAGATGTGAATTCGACTTCTTTGCCGTCTATGAATAATGTTTTTTTATCTGTCATATTTTTATTCCTTTATGTTTGATGTCTTGGATTAAGGGTTGTGAAGCCCGTTAAATCCATTATTCTAATACTATCGCTCTGAAAGGACAGCTTGCAAAACAAGCTTCGCACTTAATACATTTTGATTGATCTATGTGGTGCGGCTGCTTTACTGTACCTGTAATTGCGCCGACCGGGCAGGTTCTTGCGCATTTTGTACAGCCTTTGCATAGTTCTTCGTTAATAACTATTTTTTTCATTGCTGTACAAACGCCGGCCGGACATTTTTTGTCTTTAATGTGAGCGATATATTCATCTTTAAAGTATTTCAAAGTTGAAAGAACCGGATTTGGGGCAGTTTTTCCGAGCCCGCAAAGAGAGCCGTCTTTTACAGCGTGAGCAAGTTCTTCAAGTGTATCAAGGTCTTTCATTTCACCTTTTCCTGCAACGATTTTTTCAAGGATTTTAAGCATATTTTTCGTACCTTCGCGGCAAGGAACGCATTTCCCGCAGCTTTCGTGCTGGGTAAAGTTCATGAAAAATCTGGCAACTTCAACGATACAAGTGCTTTCACTCATAACAACCAGACCTCCGGAACCTACCATTGCACCGGCTTTTATAAGGTTGTCATAGTCCATTGGAATATCTAAATGTTCTTCTGTCAGACATCCGCCGGAAGGGCCGCCGATTTGAACTGCTTTGAATTTTTTGCCGTCTCTCATGCCGCCTCCGATGTCGAACACTATTTCGCGAAGCGTTGTGCCCATCGGAACTTCAATAAGTCCGGTGTTGTTTACTTCACCTGTAAGGGCGAATGTTTTTGTGCCCTTAGATGTTTCCGTACCCATCTGAGCGAACCAGTCAGCACCTTTCAGCATAATTACCGGGACATTTGCAAGCGTTTCAACGTTGTTTATCAGAGTTGGACGTCCGAAAAGCCCTTTATTAGCAGGAAATGGCGGTTTTGGCCTTGGCATTCCGCGTTCGCCTTCAATTGATGCGATAAGTGCTGTTTCTTCACCGCAAACAAACGCGCCGGCACCTTCTTTAATATGAATTTCAAAAGAAAAATCGCTTCCCATAATGTTTTTACCGAGGAAATTTCTTTCTTCTGCGTCTTTGATTGCTTTTCTAAGCCTTTTGATTGCAAGAGGGTATTCTGCTCGAACGTAAATATAGCCTTCGTCAGCGCCAATCGCAAATGCGGCAATCGCCATACCTTCAAGGAGCTTATGCGGGTCGCCTTCCATAACGGAGCGATCCATAAATGCACCGGGATCGCCTTCGTCGCCGTTACAAACAACATATGATTTCCCGCCTCTGTTTGCCGCTGTAAATCTCCATTTGCGGCCTGTCGGAAAACCTCCTCCGCCTCTTCCGCGAAGACCTGATTTTTCAATCTCTGCAATTACAGCTTCAGGATCATTTTGTTCTAAAATATTTGACAAAGCTTCATAACCGCGTACTGCAATGGCTTCATCAAGGCATTCTGCATTAATATGACCGCAGTTAGCCAATGCTGTTCTTGTTTGTTTTGCATAAAAATTTATGTCTTCGTTTTTGTGAACGTGATTGTGTGTTTTCGGGTCAGTATAAAGAAGTCTTTCAACCGGTTTGTCATTTTTGATGTGGCTTTCAAAGATTTCTTCTACATCAGACTCTTTTACTTTTACATAAGTTACATGCTTGTCTGGAATTATTACAAGCACGCCTTGTTCGCAAAATCCGTGGCAGCCTGTTGGGACGATTGTCATTTTATCGTGGTCTGTTAAAACGCTTACATCAGCGCCTAGAGCTTTAAATTTATCAATAACTTTTAAAGATCCGTTTGCGACACATCCTGTGCCGGCGCAAACAAGTACTCTTAAACCCTGTTTTTTAATCATTTCGTGGGCTTTTTGCTGTTCTTCTTTAATATTTATTTTAAGACATGTTTTTTCCATATTATCTATCCTCTTTCAATAGGGTATCTAACACTATTTTAATCGCGTCAGACGTCATCTGCGGATAAACTTTATCATTAATGACAACAACCGGTGCAAGTCCGCAGGCACCAAGACAGCTTACGGTTTCTAAAGAAAAAAGGCCGTCATTTGTTGTTAATTGACCGTCTTTAATATCAAGACGAGCTTTAATTGCATTTAAAACCGGCATTGAACCTCTAACGTGGCATGCAGTGCCATCACAAACTTTGATTTCATATTTGCCTTTTGGTTCAAGAGAGAACTGTGCATAAAATGTTGCAACACCAAACACTGTTGCCGGTGAAAGCTCTTCTATTTTCGTGCCGATATAAATCATTGCATCTTCCGGCAGATATCTGAAGACTTCTTGTACTTTTTGCAGAATGGCAATCAAATTAGATTTTTTAGCACCAAAAGAATTGATGATTTCATCTAATTTTGATGTGTCAATTCTATGAGGATTTTCTACACTCATTTGGAAACTCCTATAAATTGATTTACTATTAACCCCAATTGCAGTTGAAACACAACACAATCTTATAAAAATTATCGCACAACTATTTTTTAAAAGCAAGTTATGTTGATGTATTGTACTTGATATTTTCTTTCAATATGTTTAAATAATTAAATAATTTTGGCACAATAATCTTTAATAGGGCAGACGTTGCACATTGGTTTAATCGGCTTGCAGACATTCTGACCGTGGGTTACGAGAAGCGTGTTAATGTCTATCCAGTGTTTTTGAGGAAGTTTTGCTCTCAGGGCGAATTCTGTTTCTTCAGGGGTTTTGGTTTTAACGTATCCGAGCCGGTTGAAGATTCTATGAACATGCACATCAACACAAATTGCCGGTTCATTAAACCCTCTGGACATTACAAGATTTGCTGTTTTTCGGCCTACTCCTCTGAATTTAGTCATTTCTTCAATTGATTTTGGAACTTTAGAATTGTATTTTTCAACGAGCTCTTTAGACAAATCAACAATCTGCTTGGCTTTGTTTGCGTAAAACCCTACAGGGTAAATCGCTTTTTCTAATTCTTTTACGTCGCATTTAGCAAAGTCTTCAGGTTTTCTGCCAATCTCAAGCATTCTTAGAGTAGCTGGATAAGTGGTTTTATCGTTTGTTCGCAGGCTTAATATGCAAGCAATTAATACAAGATAAGGATCGTTAAATGTATCCATCAGATGTACAAATTCACTGCGAGGCTGGTCTGCTTCTTTTAAAAGTTTTACAATTTCATCAATCATAAGTAAATTATAATATCAACAAATGTTCAACACAAGTTTAGAGCTCTTGAAATAAAAAAGAAAATATGTTATAGTAATAAATAAAAATAGGAGGATATTTATGAAAAATAAAGCTATGATTGAATTTCAGGG
>ULUL01029912.1_pt1 | contig 15889 bp, 13 predicted proteins | sample 1958481 | NCBI WGS metagenome assembly ULUL01 (sample SAMEA4835759, study PRJEB28245) | human gut metagenome | biome: gut microbiome; material: fecal sample | place: Denmark | collected 2008 | reverse complement strand
GAAAGAAATGAACACAACCGCCCCTCTTTAGAGGGACAAAAAGAGAAGAAAGAACTGCTCCCTCTCCCATTTTGGGAGAGGGGATTCTAAAAAATGAAAGGAACAATTCATGTATGAAAAATTAAAAAAACTCGAATCACAAGCTGCTGACATTATTGGACTACTAAAAATCCTTCATAAAGCCGCAGAAAACTATGAAGATTTATCAATAATTGAACCCTTCTGCCGCGTTCTGTTGGAAAAATCCCGGATACATTTTAACAGCCTCGACAATTTCACTCTCGAAACATTCAGCGAATAATTAAAAAAACCTTAAGGATTTTAATTTTTATTCAAATCCGTTATATAAATATAATTGTAAAAGGTTTATATGTAAAAAGGAGAAATATTATGATTAAACCATTAGGCGACAGAATTGTTATCAAAGTAATTGAAGACACTGAACAAACTTCAGGCGGAATTTTCATTCCTGACAGCGCAAAAGAAAAACCTCAAAAAGGTGAAGTTGTTGCTATCGGCTTAGGCAAAATGAATGACAAAGGCGAAAGAGAACCAATGGATGTTAAAGTCGGCGACACAATCCTTTATGCAAAATACGCAGGAACTGACGTTAAAATGGACGGAACCGAATACAAAATTCTGTCAATCAAAGACGCACTGGCAGTTATTGAATAGTTAATACTGCATTAATTAAATAAAGCCGGAAAACACACCCGGCAAAACTTTTAAAGGTATCACAAAGGCGCACGCTGATAATCGAAAACCATATCTGCGTACGTAGTACAGGAGGAATATAAAATGGCAAAACGTATAGTATTTGACGAAGAAGCAAGAAAATCGCTTCTTAAAGGTATAGACGCAGTTGCAGACGCTGTTAAGGTTACACTCGGACCGAAAGGCCGCAACGTAATTTTAGAAAAAAAATACGGCGCTCCGCAAATCGTTAACGACGGCGTTACAATCGCTAAAGAAATCGAACTTAAAGACGGCCTTGAAAACGCAGGCGCTCAATTGTTAAAAGAAGTTTCTTCAAAAACAAATGACGTTGCAGGCGATGGCACAACAACCGCTTCAGTTTTGGCTCAAGCAATCGTTCGCGAAGGATTGAAAAACTTGACAGCAGGCGCAAATCCGATGTCTATGAAACGCGGTATTGACAAAGCAGTTGAACTTTCAGTTGCAAAAATTAAAGACATGTCAAAACCGGTTAACACGAAAGAAGAAATCGCTCAGGTAGCAGCAATTTCAGCAGGCAACAACAAAGAAATCGGCGAGCTTATCGCTGAAGCTATGGAAAAAGTTGGCCACGACGGCGTTATCACTGTTGAAGAAAGCAAGTCTTTCGGAACAAACTTAAAAGTTGTTGAAGGTATGCAGTTTGACAAAGGTTACATCTCACCTTACTTTGTAACTGATCCTGAAAGAATGGAAGCTGTTCTTGAAGACGCTTATGTATTCTGCTGCAACAAGAAAATCAACCTGATTTCTGATTTGGTGCCGCTCCTTGAACAAGTTGCCAGAGACGGCAAAGCTTTATTGTTAATCGCAGAAGACATCGAAGGCGAAGCTCTTGCAACTCTTGTTGTTAACACAATGAGAAAAGTTTTGAGAGCAGTTGCTGTTAAAGCACCAGGATTTGGCGACAGAAGAAAAGCAATGCTTGAAGATATCGCTATTTTAACAGGCGGCGAAATGTTTACAGAAGAACTCGGCATCAAGCTTGAAAACGTTACAACTCAAATGCTTGGTAAGGCAAAACGCGTAACAGTTACAAAAGACGAAACAACAATCGTTGTCGGCAACGAAACTAAAGAAGCTGTTCAAGACAGAATTCGTTTAATCAAGAAACAAATCGAAGCAAGTGATAGCGAATACGATAAAGAAAAACTTCAAGAACGTATGGCAAAACTTTCAGGCGGCGTTGCATTAATCGAAGTTGGTGCGGCTTCTGAAGTTGAGCTTAAAGAAAGAAAATTAAGAATTGAAGACGCTCTTAACGCAACACGTGCGGCAAATGAAGAAGGCATTGTTCCTGGCGGCGGCGTTGAATTGTTAAGAGTTCAACAAGAACTTGAAAAGAAACTTGAGCAAATCGAATTTTCATCAGACGATGAAAAAGTCGGCTTCAAAATTCTGACAGCAGCGCTTGATGTACCGTTAAGATTAATCGCACGCAACGCAGGTGCTAAAGCTGATGTTGTTGTTGATAACATTCTTGCACACGAAGGCGCTTACGGTTATGACGCGCTTAACGACAAATATGTTGACATGTTTGCAGCCGGAATTGTTGACCCTGCAAAAGTTACACGTTCAGCGCTTGTTAACGCGGCATCAGTAGGTTCAATGTTACTTACAACAGAAGCAGCCGTTGTAGATATTCCGGAAGAAAAGCCGGAAACTCCTGCAATGCCAGGCGGAATGGGCATGGGCGGAATGATGTAAAAATAATTATTCGCATTATATTAAACACAAAAGAGGTGAAAAGATATCGTCTTTTCACCTCTTTTAAGTTAGGAACATTTACTAAATCTACAAATAATGACAATGATTGCAGCTAAGTTTGCATTTCGGGGTGGCTGCATACTGAATATCGGCGGTATTGGCTGAGATTGCCTTGCTGAATGTCCTGCATCAGGCCCATGAGATTGTAAATACGATATAGCAACATTACGGTCTGTAATATTATTATTTTTCATAAAAGTTTGCAAGTCAGCCTCTCTATCGCCGGTAAATTGAGGAAGAGTGTATTTGTTACTCCAATACGTTAATCTCGTTACCCATGAATATACTCCTTTCGTGTTTACATTTAAGCATACATGCTTATATATTTATTAACGAAAGTTGGCGGAAATTATTTACACGCCTGCATCGCATCCTATCCTATTATATCATATCAAAGAGTATAAGCGAGTTTCAGACCATTTTAAATTCATTTTTACATTTCGTTACAATTGTATTGATAAGGCGCCCGCGGCGCTGGCGCCTTACTCTTATTCAAACATCTCACTGGACAGGTACCTTTCACCACTGTCCGGCAGAATTACAACAATCAACTTGCCTTTGTTTTCGGGACGTTTAGAAAGCTCATTTGCTGCCCAAAGCGCCGCACCTGATGAAATCCCGGCAAGAATCCCCTCTCTTTTAGGCATTTGCCGCGCTGTTTCGATTGCATTCTCGTCGCTCACCGCGATTACTTCATCCACAACGGATTTGTCAAAATTTTCAGGAATAAAATTGGCGCCAATACCTTGAATTTTGTGAGCGCCAGCCTTCCCTTGCGTTAAAAGCGGTGAGGAAAAAGGTTCAACAGCAACGGCTTTTATGTTTGGATTTTTACTTTTTAAATTTTTTGCAATCCCGCTAATTGTCCCGCCAGTTCCGACGCCTGCAACGACAATATCAACTTTGCCATCTGTATCCTGCCAGATTTCATCAGCCGTAGAGGAATGCGCCGCTGGATTTGCTGGGTTTGAAAACTGCTGCGGGATAAAGGAGTTTTTAATTTCTTTATGAAGTTCATTAGCCTTGTCAACCGCACCCTGCATACCCTTTGCTCCCTCTGTCAAAACAAGTTCGGCACCGTATGCCGCAAGAAGTTTACGGCGCTCAAGACTCATAGTTTCAGGCATTGTCAAAATCATTCTGTAACCACGAATCGCACAGACAAGCGCTAACCCAATCCCTGTATTTCCGCTTGTAGGCTCGATTATAACCGTATCTTTGTTAATCAAACCAGCGCGCTCGGCGGTTTCAATCATATTCAAAGCCGGACGGTCTTTCACAGAACCCGCGGGATTTTGTTTTTCAAGTTTTGCTGCAATTATGGCGCCGCCGTCGTTCATGCGGTTAATTTTCACAAGCGGCGTATTTCCTATAAGTTCCAAAATATTATCTGCAATCTTCATAAAATCCTCCGTTATCTGAGCGAAAACCTCTGCCGGTAGAGATTTTCCGCCCGATTTGTTTTAATTTTTCATCAAGCTCTGTGTAATCAACCGAAACTTTACCGGGATAAATTTCGTAATTCTTTTTGTGCGCATTATCCGTAACATTTGGCATAACAACGTTTGCGCCGGCTTGCAGCGCAAGAATTCTGCCGTTTGGCTGAAGCGTTTCCATCGCCGTTGTCGCTGGAATATTTATATCAGGAAGCAAAAGCCTTGTGAGCGCCATAACTTTTAAAGCCAAAGTTAAATCTCCATTAGCCTGCCCTGCAAGCGGCGTCAGCTCATGTGTTATCAAGGGCCCAATGCCAATCATATCCGAATTAAGTTCTTTATAAAACAAAATATCCTCAGCCAAATCCTCTTCTGTCTGTCCCGGAAGCCCGATTAGCGAGCCGGTACCGGTTTCAAAGCCGAGTTTTTTCAAATCATAAAGGCATTTTTTACGGTTTTCCACATTTTGCCCCGGATGGAATTTTGCATAAAGCTCTTTGTTTGTTGTTTCAATACGAAGCAAAAACCTGTCCGCGCCGGCTTCTTTCAGAATTTTATATTCCTCAAACGAGCGTTCGCCAATGCTCAAAGTGATCGCAACGCCGAGTTTTTTAATTTCGGAAATTATCTCAGCCAAAATTTCAGCGGTATAAAATAAATCCTCACCGCTTTGAAGAACGATTGTTTTATAACCTTGAGCCACAGCGTGTTTTGCGCAATTCAAAATTTCTTCTCCGGTTAGACGGTAGCGTTCAACGTTTTTATTTGCTGCGCGAAGACCGCAGTAAAAACAATTACAGCGGCAAATATTTGAAAACTCAACCAATGCTCTCAGATAAACCTCATCACCGATATATTTTCTCCGAACCTCGTCAGCGGCGCGGAAAAGATATTCGTCTACAGAGTTATCTCTCAAAATCGCCGTAATTTCAGGTTTTGAAAGCTTGTGGCATTCACTCGCTTTATCAATCAAATTTTTCATAAAATAATTATACACTAAAAACTTTATTATATTGGCAGAATATCATTTAAGGAAACACCTAAAGCCTTTGCAATATTTGCAACAACAAGAATAGTCGGACAAACTTTCTCGTTTTCAATTCTATATAAATGCTGGGGTGTAATATCTGAAAGCTCCGCAAGTTTTTCCTGTGAAATTTTTTTTCTGGCACGTTCGACCCTAATATTTTCTGCAAGAATTTTTAAGGTTTCATTTTTGTCAAGCATAATATATATTTTACCGTTCTTGACAAAATATTATTACAACATATAATTTTGAATACAAACATATATGTTTATAAAGTAAAAATTTTTGAGGGTTTTTAAACATATGCTTAATAGTAAAAAATCTTTCACCATGTCAGAAGTGCTGATTACACTGGGAATAATCGGGATAATTGCTGCAATGACACTTCCAGGACTTGTCGGCAAATGGCAGAAAACCGTTCACGTAAACCGTATGAAACATGTTTATTCAGTCATCTCGAACGCTTTTCAAATGTCAATACAAGACCACGGCAGCCCGAAAGAATGGGACTGGGGAAGTAATAATCGTAAGGCCAACCTTACAAGGGTTGTGGAAACTTATTTAATACCCTACCTGAGTTTGGATACCAAAGACACAACGCTGCCGCTGTTTGCCAATGAGCATTACGCAGCAAGATTAAAAAACGGAACGACATTGTTATTCTCTCTTGATGGCTGCGTAGATTCCGCCACCTGTAATCCAGTATCTGTAGACCAGTTATATATAACCGTATCAACAAAAGGGAATGTTAATCCAATGGAACATTCCAGCCGAGATTACTCCCGCGAAGATTTTATACTCAGATTTAGTAAAAGCAATGCAAATCTCACATTTTTTAACTGGGGCGGAAGTACGCGCGAAGCCATGAAAAACAATTCGATATATGCATGCAATAAAAATATTGCAAAAAATAAAAGATATAATTGTGGCGCCTTAATTTTCTATGACGGCTGGGAAATCAAAGATGATTACCCATGGTGAGCACACGTAGTGTGCTCATATATATTGGCTCTGAATTAGTCGAGAGTACATTCACCGCCCTATGAAACAGAGTTACAGTTGGAAGAGGTTGTAGAACATTACCATACATTCTAAAAAAGGGAGTAAAAACTCCCTTTAAATATTTTTCGGCACTGTAGGGATGAAGTTTCTAAACTTCAATCGCCTCCATGCATTCTTCACAAATTCCGTCTGCATTAAGCGTTCTAAACTTCCAGCAACGGGCACATTTTTCGCCTTGAGCTTTTGTAACCCAAACTGTAAAATCGTCTTCTTGGTATTCGTTCAGAACATCGGACGGCTTTTCATCAGTTACATAAGCCTGTGAAGTAATGAAGATATTGCAAAGCTCGTCTTCGTTTGCTTTCAAGACTGACGTGTCTTTTGCATTCACATAAACCGCAACTTCAAGAGAGCTTCCGACTTTTTTGTCCGCTCTCAAAGGTTCAATCGCGCGACTTACAATCTCGCGGGCTTTTAGAATTTGTGTGAATTCTTCTTCAAGTTTATCGTTTTTCCATTCGGAATTTGTCTTAGGCCATTCTGAAAGAAGAATACTTATCAATCCCCCCCTCTGACACTCCGGAACACTCATCCAGATATCTTCTGCCTGGTGTGGCATTACAGGAACGAGCATTCTGACTAGTGCCTGCAAAATTTCATACATTACAGTCTGGCAGGCACGGCGGGAAAGCGATTTTTTGCCTGCTGTGTAAAGCCTGTCTTTTACAATGTCAAGATAGAAAGAGCTTAAATCAACTGCCGCAAAGTTTTGAAGTTGTTGGAAATATTTGTAAAATTCATAGTTTTCAAAAGCTTCCGTAACACCTTCAATCAAGTGGTTGAGTTTGTGAAGCGCGAATTTGTCTAACGCTTTCAAATCTTTGTATTCAACATAATCAACAGCAGGATCAAAATCAAAAAGGTTACCAAGCAAAAATCTTGAGGTGTTTCTTGTCTTTTTGAAAATTTCAACAAGCTGTTTAATGATATTGTCGCCAATTTTGGTATCGTTTCTATAATCAACAGACGCCGCCCAAAGTCTTAAAATATCCGCGCCGTAGTTTTTAATAATATCGTCAGGTCTGATGTAATTACCTAAAGATTTTGACATTTTTCTGCCGTCTTCACCAAAAACAAAGCCGTGCGTCAAAACTGTTTTGTAAGGCGCTTTTCCTTGCGTTGCGATTGATGTTAAAAGTGATGACTGGAACCATCCGCGGTGCTGATCAGAGCCTTCAAGATACATTTCAACCGGAGTTGTACCGAGTACATCAGAGCGTTTTTCAACAACCGCGCGCCAGCTTATGCCGGAGTCAAACCATACATCCATGATGTCGTTTTCTTTTTTCATATGCACGCCGCCGCATTTCGGGCAAACAAAACCTTTTGGAAGAAGTTCTTCAGCAGAGTATTTAACCCAGGCATCAGAGCTTTCTTTTTCAAAAATTTCTGCAACATGGTTGATTGTTTCGTCAGTTACAATGACTTCACCGCAGTCTTCGCAGTAGAACACAGGAATAGGCACGCCCCATGCACGCTGGCGCGAAATACACCAGTCTGTACGACTAGCAACCATGTTTGAAATTCTGGCTTCGCCGCTTGCCGGAATCCATTTTACGTCTTTGATTGCCTCAAGAGTTTCGTCGCGGAATTTGTCTACTTTAACAAACCATTGTGGAGTTGCGCGGTAAATTACCGGATTTTTACATCTCCAGCAGTGAGGATAACTGTGGTTGATATCCTGAGCTTTCAAAAGCGCGCCGCAATTTTGAAGTTTTTCAATAACTATTTTGTTGCCTTTATAATATGGAACGCCTTCAAGGTCTTTGTCGTTAACGGCACTTGTCCAAACACCGCGCCCATCGAGCGGTGAAAAGACTTCAATGCCGTATTTGCATCCGACTTCATAGTCTTCAAGACCGTGTCCCGGAGCAGTATGGACTGAACCTGTACCGGCATCAAGTGTTACGTGCTCACCCAAGATTATCGGTGATTTTCTGCCTGCTAACGGATGAATTGTATTTAAAAGTTCCAAATCTGATCCAACGCAGGAGCCGAGGACTTTAATATCTTTTTCCTCCCACCCAACATCAGCCAGAAATGCGCCCAGCAACTCCTGAGCCACAACATAAACATCGCCATTGCTTGCCGGCTCGCGATTAACGGCGTTACGGCCTTGCGCTCCCGCAAGCCCTCCAGCCTCAGCTCGCCGTTCAAAAAAAGTATACTCAAATTTAGGGTGCATACTGATTGCCATATTTGAAGGAATTGTCCAAGGAGTTGTTGTCCAGATGATTGCGTAAACATTTTTGCCGCCAAGGTCAATCATTTTAGCGATTTTTGCGGTCGCCTCGTCGTCAAACTTAAATCTTACATAAATTGAAGTTGAGGTGTGATCAGCGTATTCAACTTCGGCTTCTGCAAGTGCAGTTTCGCAAGATGCGCACCAGTAAACCGGCTTCATGCCTTTTTCTATATAACCTTTTTTGTACATTTCGCCGAAAACTCTAACCTGTTCGGCTTCATATTCCGGATTGATAGTCAAATACGGATGTTCCCAGTCGCCCCATACACCAAGACGTTTGAATTCGCTTTCCTGGCCTTTAAGGTTTTTGTGTGCAAATTCGCGGCACTTTTGGCGAAGTTCATAAGGTGTGAGTGCGCTTCTTCCGCCTTTAATATTTTTCACAACTGCGTTTTCAATCGGAAGCCCGTGGCCGTCATAGCCCGGAACGTAAGGCGAATAAAACCCTCTTTGTGATTTGTATTTTGTCAAAATATCTTTAAGGATTTTGTTGAGCGCTGTTCCAACGTGAATTTTCTCACTACTCAAGTATGGCGGCCCGTCGTGCAGAATGAATTTATTTGCTTTATCTTTGTTTGCAATTGATTTTTCGTAAATTTTGTTTTCTTCCCAAAACTTTTGGATTTCAAGTTCGCGGACAGTCGCATTTGCTCTCATCGCAAGGGTTGTTTGCGGGAGATTTAAAGTATCTTTCAATTCAACTTTTGTACTTTCACTCATATTAATTAATCCTCTATTTTATTATATTAATATTCTAACATTCTTTTTTGCTGTGAGCTTTTCTAAAATTTTCAATATCGGCGCCAATGCTTTCAGCCTTTGACTGGCGAACGAATTCATTCATCTTGTCGTAATCAAATTTATTTTCCCAGCGAGCAATAACGACTGTTGCAACGCAGTTTCCGACAAGGTTAACTGTTGTTCTGCCCATATCAAGGATTTGGTCAATTCCCAAAAGAATTGCCACGCCTAAAATCGGAATATTGAAACTTGCAAGAGTACCAGCAAGAACAATCAACGAAACCCTCGGAACGCCAGCAACACCTTTACTTGTAAGCATAAGCGCCAGCATAATTATAATCTGCTGGTTTAAATCCAGATGAATTCCGACAAGCTGTGAGGAGAAAAGAACGCCCATCGCAAGATATAGCGTACTGCCGTCAAGGTTAAACGTGTATCCTGTCGGCATTACAAATCCAACAATGTTTTTTGGCACACCGAAACGCTCCATTATATTCATTGCTTTAGGAAATGCAGCCTCTGAGCTTGCGGTTGTGAACGCCAAAAGCGCCGGCTCCTGCAATGCTCTCAAAAGGTTTCTGAATGAAATCTTTACGATTTTACAAGCGATTATTAAAACAAGCAAAACAAAAACAGCCAATGCAATATAAAGCGCTCCAATAACTTTTGCATAGTTTTTCAAAACCCCCAGCCCGTTAGCGCCGATAGTTGCCGCAATCGCTCCAAAAATCCCCAGCGGTGCAAAATACATTACGTATTCGGTAAATTTAAACATAATTTGAGAAACCGAATTCAACAAATTAAGTACAGGCTCAGCCTTTTTGCCAACAGCGCAGATTGCGAGCGCAAAGAAAATTGAAAACACAACAATTTGCAGCAAATTACCTTTTGCCATTGCATCAATTACACTTGTCGGAAAAATATCCGTAACCATTGCACTGATTGAAGTATGAGCCTGCGTACCTGCCATAAGACCTGCTTCCTGCATATGGATTGCGTGCGCGGAAGTCCCTGATACAAAGCCAACACCCGGCTGCATAATGTTTCCCATTGTTAGCCCGATTATAAGTGCTAAAGTCGTTACGATTTCAAAATAAATAATTGTTTTAAGCCCGATTTTACCGAGGCTTTTGGCATCACCGTGGCCTGCAATTCCGACCACAAGTGTCGCAAACAAAAGAGGCGCTATAATCATTTTTACCATTCGCAGAAAAATATCCGCAAAGGGCCTCATTCTCACGGCAAAATCAGGAAAAAAATGTCCGATTACTATACCGAGTATAAGTGCTATAAATATTAGGGCTGTAAGTTTAGAGTGTTTCAAATGTTTTCACCTCGTAAAATATTATACTATGAACATAGAAAATCAAAAAGTCTTCAAGAATTTACTTAATAAAAATTATAAAAAATTTTTCATTATATAATATTTTTGGGAGATCGTAGTAACATGACAAAAATAATAAAAAAATTAAGCCGTAACCTATCAACTTTACAGCCTTATCAAGTGATAATACTGGGTTTTTTATTTTACGCATCAGTTGGCGTGCTTTTAATATCAATGCCGTTTGCGCAAAAACAGTCCGTGGGCATAATTGATAACCTTTTTAATGTAGTATCAGCAATGTCGACAACAGGCCTGACAACAGGCGCAATAAGCGAATTATATACCCCGTTTGGTAAACTAATACTGTTAGGGCTTATTCAATTAGGCGCAATAGGGTATATGACAATAACTTCATTTTTTATACTTTCTTCAGGAAGCAGGCTACCGGTAAACAGAATAAAATCCTTTCTGCGGAATTTCCACTGCCGGAAGGCTTTAACATTAAGCAATTTGTTGTCAATATCATTATCTATACACTTGTAATTGAATTGATAGGAACAACCCTTTTAACCATGGAATTCAATTCATTAGGGCTTGAAAAACCACTATGGTCAGGCTTTTTCCATTCAATCTCCGCATTTTCAACAGCAGGTTTCAGTATTTACGGCAATGGGCTGGAAAATTTCAAAGATAATACATCAATTAATCTCATTATCGCATTTTTATGTTACGCTGGTGCCATTGGTTTTATAATCCCAATGGATATTTACAGAAAGATTAAAGGTTATAGCAAAGAAATAACCTTTACAACAAAAGTAATTTTGACTATAACATTTGTAATTGCAATAGCAGGAACTTTTTTATATATGGCTGGAAATAACACAACACTGTTAAGCTCATTTTTCCAGGTAATGTCCGCATCGACAACCGCAGGCTTTAACACTGTTCCATTAGGAAATCTTCCTTGCAGCGCGCTATTGGTTCTTATCATAGCTATGGTAATCGGGGCCTCTCCGAGCGGAACAGGAGGCGGGATAAAGACAACAAGCATAAGTGCTCTGGCTGGTGTCGTTTCAAGCATCATAAAAGGCCAGCCCCAAAACGTTTCTTTCTTAAAACGAACTATCCCTACTTACCGTGTTTTCACTGCCGTCGCAGCATCTACAGTTTATGTTTCAACACTTTTGATTGGAATATACCTGCTTACATTAACAGAAGCCTTTGACTTTATAAGTTTATCATTTGAAGCAGCGTCTGCTCTTGGCACAGTCGGACTTTCTATGGGAATTACCCCCACGATTACGCCTTTGGGAAAAATTATTTTAACATGTTTAATGTTTTTAGGTCGTGTCGGGCCTTTAACAATCGGTATCGCGTTTTTTAAAAAAGACTCACGGATTGTTTCATGCAAAACTGATTTGGCGACGTAACAATTTTGTAATAGTTACAAAACCATCTTGCATGACTCCTCCAATTGATGTAAAATTTAAGAATAAACCATGACAATAGACTTGGAAAATTTTTTTATAAACGGAGGTTAGTGTGACTACAGATTCAATTTACACAGAAGAGAAACTTAATTTATCTGAAAATGCAATCAAGGTGCTTGAAAAAAGGTACCTGAAAAGAGATAAAGACGGCAATTGTACAGAAAAGCCGGCTGATATGTTCAGAAGGGTTTCAAAGGCTATTGCTGAAGGCGATTTAAAATTCGGCAAATCAAGTGCTGATGTCGATAAATTAGCCGAAAGATTTTACAAAGCAATAACAAATTGTTATTTTATGCCGAATTCACCAACATTAATGAACGCAGGCAGAGAACTCGGACAACTTGCAGCTTGCTTTGTTCTGCCGGTTGAAGACAGCTTAGAAGGAATTTTTGAAACCGTTAAAAACACCGCGCTTATTCACAAATCAGGCGGCGGTACAGGATTTTCTTTCTCTAAATTAAGACCGAAAAACAGCGTTGTACGTTCAACAATGGGCGTTTCATCAGGCCCTGTTTCATTTATGGAAGTCTTCAACGCTGCAACAGAGGCCGTTAAGCAAGGCGGCACAAGACGCGGCGCAAACATGGGGATCTTAAGAGTTGACCACCCTGATATTTTGGATTTCATCAACTGCAAATCTGATAACAACAAATTAAATAATTTTAACATTTCAGTTGCTATCACAGACAAGTTTATGGAAGCTCTTAAAAACGGAACTGATTATGAATTGGTCAATCCGCAAAACAATCAGGTTGTTGCGAAATTAAGCGCTAAAAAAGTTTTTGATTTAATCGTTGACGGCGCTTGGAGAAACGGCGAACCCGGAATTATCTTCATCGACAAAATGAACGCTGACAATCCTACACCTCTGGTTGGCCAAATTGAATCCACAAACCCTTGCGGTGAAGTGCCTTTGCTTTCATACGAAGCCTGCAACCTTGGCTCAATCAATCTTGGCAGAATGGTTGTTGAAAGTACAAACGGCCCTATTATTGACTGGGACTTGCTTGCTCAAACAACAAGAACTGCAATAAGATTCTTGGATAACGTAATCGCTGTAAACAATTACCCACTACCACAGATTTCTGAAATGGTTCAAAACAACAGAAAAATCGGCTTAGGAGTTATGGGCTGGGCTGATATGCTTATGAAAATGGGACTTTCATACAGCTCTGAAGAAGGAACAAAATTAGCTTCTCAAGTTATGGAATTCATCGATTACGAATCAAAATGCGAATCAATCGAGCTTTCAAAGGAAAGAGGCAGATTTAACAACTTCAAAGGCAGTATTTACGATGGGAAAAACTTCCTTTACAACAAATACAAAGGAAAATCAGCAGGCAAGATTTCTGAAGAACAATGGAAAGAGCTTGATGCGCAAATCGAACAATACGGAATTCGCAACGCAACAACAACCTGCATTGCTCCGACCGGTACTATTTCAATGATAGCAGGCGCCTCAGGAGGTGTTGAACCGTTATTCGGACTTGTATTCTCAAGACTGATTATGGACGGAACAGAAATGCTTGAAATCAACCCGATTTTCAAGGATTACGCTGTAAAACACGGTTTCTATTCAGAAGAGTTGATGAAAGAAATCGCAAAAACAGGCTCAGTTGCACACGTTGATGGCGTTGATGAAAAAGTTAAACATATATTTGCAACAGCACACGACGTTTCACCATACTGGCACGTTAAAATGCAAGCTGCATTCCAGCTTCACACAGATAACGCTGTTTCAAAAACAGTTAACTTTGAAGAACACGCAACCCGAGCTGATATTGAAGAAGCTTATATTTTGGCTTATGACAACAATCTTAAAGGAATTACTGTTTACAGAAATAACAGCCGCCAGTTCCAGCCGATGAATTTAGACGTCAAAAAAAGCGACGCACAAATTGAAGCAGAAAAGTCAATGAAAACAGTAACAGAACCCGTTGAAGAAGAATACAACCCGACAGGCGAAATTAAAACAGTAAAATGCCCTGAATGCGGAAACGAAATTCAGATGGCCGAAGGCTGCTTCATCTGTCTGAAATGCGGTTACTCAGGTTGTTCATAAAAAATCTACCTATAAATAAAAAAGGCGGTTTTAAAGCCGCCTTTTTTATTACCAAGGATAATCTTTTTTAATTTCCCATCCGTCCATCATAATCAAAGCTGTACAATATAAATTCTTATGCAGAGCAAGGCTAGAATCTGTCATACAGGCATTTAACAAATCTGCTCTGGGAAGTCCATATCCATAAGGCAAAATTATTCTGCTATCATTTGAAGATAGCTCAAATAAAAACAAATCACGTCCTAAAACATTTGGCTTTGTTTTGCCATTGATGTCAACAAAAATAAGAAAATTTAAAAAGCTGTTATTGTCGCCGTTAAGACCGAAAAATAAAGTAATCCCATTTGCAAGTTCACAAGTATAAACCTCTCTTTCGTTAAAGACATGGTAAATACGTCCGTCCTTAGTTTCATATAATTTATATCCTAAAGTGTCAATTGTGCCATATTTTGGAGGTTTGGATACTTTCAAATGAGGAATTATATATTTATCGAAAAACGGAATAACATATAACTCTTTTAAAGCGCCGATATTATCTGAAGTATACTCAATGCCTACGACAAATTCCGGCCAGCTTTTAAAATCACCATACTTTGCCTGAGAAAGATTAACAGCCTGGAACAATTGGCTGTAAGTTTGTTTAAGCCTTGTAGCTGCGACTTTTTGCTGGTGCTTTTGGACGACTGTAGGAAGGGTCAAAGCAGCCACAATACCGATTACGCCAAGGGTTATCAGAACCTCTGCCAAGGTAAATGCCGGTTTTCTATAATTCCTAAACTTATCGACGTGCGTAACACCCCCGAATGACAGTGGACTTGCGCTCGAATGTTTGTGCAGAACACCTACGTGCGTAGCACCTATCTTTGATTTTGTTGGGCTGAAAGCACAGCATGCTTCTAAGGTTATATGCTTGTAGGTTGGGGTTTCTACCCCAACATTTCTTCCTTTAAGTGGTATGAACCCGCGAGCCCCCCCCCCCCAAGAATTGTCCTCTATTCATGCCTTTTACCTCCTTTTTAACTATATTATAACTCATATTTTCAAATATTTCAATAGTATATTAAAAAAAAAGGGCAGATGCTCTCTACCCAATAGACAATTAGAAGTCTTTAATAAGTTATCCTTACACCTCCAGCCGGGTTTGGCGAGACGCTTCGGATAGAAAAATCACTTGGAGTATGCTGAATACCAACACCACCAGTAGTACTTCCTGTCGGAATTGTTATTTCGTGATAAGTATACCCTCCGGAGTCAGGATTATACATTTCAACAGAAACCATAATCGGTGGATGAGAAAAGTTTTTATCAAGTCGCGCAACAAGCGATCGTCCTGAGGAAGAAACCGTCAATCTGGCCTCAGTAATAGCCCCTGGTCCTTCGTTCCCCCCTGAACTTGCAGTAAGTGTTACTGATTTTGTTTCTCCGCACTGGGTGAATGTTACAGATGAAGGAGAAATTCCTCTGAAGCCTGGATTATTAGATTCCATAGCCCCGTTAATCCAAGTTTCACTATATGACAAACTGTACGTGCCTCTTGGCAGACTAATAGTACTGCTTGAAGGTGCAGCTACGGCTGTGAACTTTGTAGAGTAAGTGCCTTCACTGCCTGATGCCGTAACCTTTACTGAGAATGTCGGCCCTGAACGACCTCTTTCATCTACCAGATTTACAAATAAGTTAGCATTTTGACAATTATTAAGTTTACACTTGTAATCCGAAGTATTTGCACTTTCATTTGAAGTTACAATCTTAGTCTCAGTCGCGGCAGGCTGGGTTCCTCCTGCTGGTTGAAAGTACCCGCCATATGAATGATTTGGGTAAGGTGTTATTATTATAGAAGCTATAGAATTGAGCCTGAATTTCGTCGGATCCGATTCACAATTTTGACCTGTAACCTTAACATCACATGAATGATCGCTGCTTGTTGCTGTATAACTGTAGCATTCTTCTGGATCATCATCTTTGTTGCATTCTAAGGTTTCGCTTACATTACCGCTTAT
>ULUL01026269.1_pt1 | contig 15894 bp, 8 predicted proteins | sample 1958481 | NCBI WGS metagenome assembly ULUL01 (sample SAMEA4835759, study PRJEB28245) | human gut metagenome | biome: gut microbiome; material: fecal sample | place: Denmark | collected 2008 | reverse complement strand
TTTTCTGTACGGCCTGTGACATGGCCTGTGTCTGCCCCGTTCCAGTCTCACCTAATGAATATATTTTGTCTTTATAATTTTTCATTTTATAAAAATCCTCTCTCCGTCTTATGCCTTCTTCATCCTGCTTTTATCTGTATACAGAGAACCTGTCCCTGCTAGTTTTGTTACCCATTTTTGCATACAAAAATGACACTTGCCAAAATCTGCCAGTTTCCCTACTATATTTATTTAAAATCACACATCTATATAGTATAAAAGGTATCGGAATCTCTTCTGTTCAATGTCCAGACAAGTCTGTTTCACATCTGTTATGTCAAATATTAAACATCTCCCTGCAAATTGTTTTTCCACATGCTGTTTTAAAAATATTATGATAGGCTTTTAAAGCTGCTTCTTTTGATAAGCCATTCTCCATGATGTTTACCAGAAAATCAGCCTCTACCAATATCTGATAATCAATTTCATTAATATCATTATATGTATGATGATGTGCGATCAAATACTGGACTCGATCAGATATCTCCTGCTCGAACCCTAATTTTTCCAGCAGCCTTTCTGCTATTGCAGGGCCTTCTTGTTCTTGTAATTTTCCATTGCAATTTCCATATTTTTCTTCGCAGAAATGAATTCCAATATCATGTGTCAAAGCTGCCGCTTCAATAATAAACAAACATTTCTTATCTACATTTTCCGCTTCTGCTATCAATTTTGCATAGCTATGCACTTTGCAAAAATGTTGAATTCTCTTTGCATCCCCTCTATATAATTCAATCATTGCCAAATGTAATTTATTTATCATTTAAAGTTTCCTCCTCTTGCACATATAATAGCTTTCTTATTCATTTTATGTTTCCATACTTTTTTCATTAAAGTTATTTGCTTAATTTCTGAAGCAGCAGACACTTAATCCAGATTCTTCTGTAACGTATTGATCAATTCCTCAATATCTATTGGTTTGGACAAGAATCCATCCATACCACATTCCAGAGCTTTCTTTCTGTCCTCATCAAAGGCATTGGCAGTCATGGCAAGAATGGTAATTCCCGCCAGTGCCGGATCCTCCAGAGCACGGATCTGCTTAGTGGCCTCATATCCATTCATTACCGGCATCTGCACATCCATCAGCACCATATCATAATTACCCGGCTTTGAATTCTTAACTTTTTCCACTGCCTCTGCTCCATTTTCGGCAGTATTAACCCGGAATCCGTATTCATTAAGGATCTCCACTGTAATTTCACGGTTCAGTTCATTGTCTTCCACAAGCAGTATGCATCTGCCCTTGAAATCCAAACCTGCTGTTGGAAGGATTGTATCCTCTGTCTCCGCCCGCTTCTGACCGATAGCAGTCATCAAAGTATCTCTGATATCTGACATAAACAATGGTTTTGCACAGAAGGCAGTTACCCCGGCCGCTTTTGCTTCCCCTTCGATATCTGACCATTCATAGGCAGTCAGGATAATGATCGGTGTATCATCACCCAGTCTGCGGATCTGGCGGATAACTTCAATGCCATTCATATCCGGCAGACGCCAGTCAATGATATAAGCATGGAAGGCATCTCCCAGTTCCATAGACTGTCGTGCACGCAGAACCGCTTCCTTTCCAGAAAGTGTCCATTCTGAACGCATTCCAACCCTCACAAGCATTTTTGTCACGCTGTCGCAGGTATTGAAGTCATCATCTACAACCAACGCCTTAAGTCCTTCCAGTTCTGCGATCTTCTCTACACGTTGATGCTCAGGCTGAATCCGTAATGGCAGACGAACAATAAATTCGGTGCCCTTGCCCTGTTCTGTCGAAACCTCAATGGTTCCGCCCATCATATCCACAATATTCTTGGTAATAGCCATGCCAAGCCCTGTACCCTGGGTCCTGCTGACAGTGGAAGTACGCTCCCTCTCAAAAGGAGAAAAGATCTTTTGTACAAATTCCTGACTCATGCCAATTCCATTGTCCTTTACCCGAATTTCGTACAATTCAGTGCCTTTCTGTGTTCCAGGATACTGTCTGATCCGAACAGAAACATTTCCTCCTGCAGGTGTAAACTTAACTGCATTTGATAAAAGGTTCAGCAGTACCTGGTTCAGTCGCGTCTTATCACAATAGACATCCTCATTCGTAACATCCATGGCATCCATATAAAGTTCCAGCTGCTTCGCATGGATCTGCCCACTGATAATTGCCTTCAGATCATGAAGTACATCTGACAGACTGACCTGCGTTTCTTCCAAATGAAGCTTTCCACTCTCAATCCGGCTCATATCCAGTATATCGTTGATCAGTGAAAGCAGATGACTGCTGGATGAAAGGATCTTACCCAGATAATCCCGGACTTTTTTCTTGTCATCAATATTACTTACAGCCAGTGTGGTAAATCCGATGATCGCATTCATTGGTGTCCGGATATCGTGAGACATATTGGAAAGGAAAGTACTCTTTGCCTTGTTTGCTGTCTGTGCAGCACGTACTGCCTCAGAAAGTGTCTGGTTCATTTTCCGGTCAGAGGTACGATCTGACATAACCAGGATATATTTCTTTTTCCCATTTATCTCACTGCCCATTGCAATATTATGGAACCAGCGTCTTTCTCCTGTCTTTTGATGAACATATTCAAAATCCCCTTCTCTCTGTTCATGAACCTGGATTTCCTCCAGATAATTTTTCTTTGGATTTTCATGTTCCTCTGAATGCAGCTTTCCCAGAATACGAATATCTTTACGAATCTGTTCTACCGTAATACCCAGCAGTTTTTCCGCATTTGGGCTGACATAATCTGCCTCATATGTTTTTGCATCCAGCATCAGGAAAACATCATCTACATTCATTGAAAGCTTTTGAAACAGTTCATCACGGTATAGGATCTCCGTATCCTTTTTTCTGAGATTTGTTCTGCTTTTTTGAATAATAAGACTAATAAGAAAAGCAGCAATACAGAACACGACCGCACCAACAAGAAGTATTGTACTACGCTGCAGATTGTTCATACTGGCATTGACGATATCCGCCTGGACAAGACCCAGAAACATCCAGTCCTGGATATCCGATTTTTCAAAGATTAAATAATATTTTTTTCCATCCAGATTTAACAGCATCGCATCGGCACATCCCGCTCTAAACTTCTCTGAAAGTTCATCGACCTCTTTTTCAGACATGTCAGAATACTCTCTCAAAAGACCGAGGAAATTATACACATTCCCCCATGACCCGGAAGAATGATCCACCACGACACGGCCATCCGGATGAACAATAAAACTCTGGGAATTTCCATTGAAAGCAGAAATATCCAACACATCTACGATATCAGCGTTTTCATAAGCAATGGCAATCGCATCATATTCAAATCCCTGATAAATTCCATGAGCCTTAGGAGTAGCAAAAACAAGCAGCTGGGACTTTCCGGGAACTGCTGCATTCGCTATCACATCATTTCCCTGCCGGATCTTTTCTTCAATATTTTCCTGTAATCCAAGGTATCCGTTTTCCCCCGTCGCCATCTTGTAGTCCCCGTCAGCTGACAGAAAATAGAAGTCTAAAAAGCCTGCATCCTTCTGCGCTTTCTCTATATAGTCACAGATTTCGTCTTCGCTGGAAATATTCTGCAGCTTCTCTCCCCACATATGAAGATATATCAGGTTCTTATCTGTCAGTTCTCTCAGTATATTATCAGACTGATGAAAAATCTCTGTCAGATGAGAAACACTTTCCTCATAAATAGTTTTCGACACAAATCTAAAATACTGGAAAACTATCAAAACAATTCCCACCAAAACAGCTATAAAGACCGCTATCCTTAACCGTTTTCCCATAAGAGTCTTTACTCTGTTTGTATTATGATTTTTAATATTCATTCTTCTCATCTCACATTAATGTAATCTTCCGGCTCTGCAAGAACGGCATCACCATTTGAAATATATCCTGTCCAGGTATCCTTCACAGAGGTATTCTCTCCATCAAATACAATATTATCACCTGTCGGATAAGCCTCCATGTGTTTTAGTGTCGCAAGGCAGGTTACCGTGAAAATATCCTCGTCCCGAATTTGTTTTCCCTCCTTTGTAACTTTGCTCAATGTGTAACCATCCTCTGTTTCTTTGACTTCCACAGAAATGCCGCTGACCACTGGCAGGGAGCCACGGTTAAACGGAATAAATCCTCCCTCATAGCCTTCTACAAAATTTTTAACTGTCTCTTTCAGTTCTGCACCGCTTAGCTTGCTGCTGTAAGCAAAAAGATCATTTGGCATGATCATGTTTCCCGCCATTTTTTCTGTGTAACCGGCTTTCAATACGTTTCCTGTAAAGCTGTTTGCGGTTGCGATCAGCACATCTGTCCCATAAATGCTGCGCAGCGTGTTTGCCATAACAGAATATGCCGCATTTCCTCCACTGCTATGGAAACGGTTAGAATATGATTTCTGTGAATCCAGCACGATAGCCTCTAAAGTAGATTCTTCCTTAAGAAGCTGAGAATTAAATGACTGATAAGCCTGCCGTGCATCGTACTCTCCTGAAATCATCTTAGAAACCACATCCTTGGAAACAGAAAAAAAGTCATTTGAAGCAATACGAATGTACATATGATTTTCTTCGATCACAGGTTTCACATCTTTCAGATATTCCGTAAGATGGATATCCACATCCTGACTGTAACTTAACAGATCCTGTCCCTCACTAATGATACGCTTCTGCGCATCCTCTGAAAGCATTGTACTCAGCACCTTTATTGCTTTCTTTCGACGTGTCTCATCCTTTGTCAGGTCACGGTTTAAAGCCGCCTGGAAATATGGTGTAGTCATAATCCACTTTTCACCGTTCTCCTGAAAGAATGGAAGAAATGTTGTATTAATGCCCTGATCCTGAAACATTTTTACACCGAAAGAACTGCCAAAGTACATAGCAAGCCTGCCACTTTGATACATCTTGGCTATATCATCATAATTCATATCCAGATCATCCCGGCTCAAACCAGTGTCCTTTATAAACTGCTCCATACGTTCAAAAGCTTCCGGCCAGACTGTACTGTCCAGTCCTTCTTTCTTTGTATTATCCGGGTCACTGTAGATAGTACGCCACTTGCGTCCTTCTACAGATGACAACTTTGATGCTGACAGACCCTGCAGTGTTTCCATACAGGTATAATCATAATAATAGTCTGCCGTAAACCCACGGATACCTACTTTGTCAAAGGCCTGGCAGGCAGAGACAAAGCTCTCGTAATCTGTTGGCAACGGGATATCATATTTTTCAAAAAGATCTTTGTTCACTACAAAACCATGTGCATCCGCACACACCGGAAGCCAGTTTACGCTTCCATCCTCATTCATAAAATTGCTGAAGTATGTATCATAGACAGCACCTGCCACATTGGTTGTGGAAAGATCCATCAGACTGTCTTTCAGAGGACTTGCATCATGCAGTGAAAAACGACAACAGGTTATAATATCCGGCAATCCACCGTTTTCTTCAAGAAACCTATAGAAATCCAGATCATTATTCCCTACTACAAATTCTACATTGATGTCCGGGAGCTGTTCCTGGATGTATGGTGCATATTTCTCATACAGGCTTGTACTCCATAAATATACCGTGATGATTTCTGCATCTTCTTTTTCTGCACTCTTCCCGCCACAGCCTGACAGAAGCGATACGGCTGTCACCATTACTAAAAGTATAGAGAAAACCTTGTTCCATTTTTTCCTTTTCATTATGAATTCTCCTCTTAGTTTTTTTCATTCAACAGCATTTTCGTTACTTACTGTCATATATTTTGGTCTCCTGTCTATATTTCACTGCTGATTTAACACTGCTCTATCAATTATATTTCACCAATTTATGAATTACTTTTATCAGTAATTCCCCATCAACAGGCTTAGCAATGTGTTCATCCATTCCTGCTTCTTTTGCTCTTATTCTGTCCTCCGTGAACGCATTTGCTGTCATTGCAATGATTGGTATTTTCTTTGCATCCTCTCTGTCCAAAGACCTGATCATCTTTGCAGCTTCATAACCATTCATGACCGGCATCATAATGTCCATAAGAATGACATCAAACTCACCGGGGGCACTATTTCTGAATAGCTCAACTGCTTCCTGACCATTCCATGCTTTTGTCACATCGGCACCTTTATTCTGAAGCACAAATTCAGCGATTTCCATATTCAGTTCATTATCCTCTGCCAGAAGAATATGCAGCCCCTTTATAGATTTTTCTGATACATCCGCCTGTTCTTCACGTTTATCCCCATCCGGATCTATTTTAAATGGAACCCGGATCACAAATGTCGTTCCTACGCCTTTTTCACTTTCAAAAGTAATGGTTCCACCCATTTTCTCCACCAGATTCTTTGCAATTGGCATTCCCAGGCCTGTTCCTCCAAATTTTGTGCGGCTTCCTGTGTCTTCCTGTGCAAATGGTTGAAATACACATTTCTGGAACTCCTCAGTCATTCCGATTCCTGTATCTCGGCAGACGAATTCCATTGTCGTCATTTCAGGCTGTTTAGATGGAATTTCCATGCAGCTGATATAGATATGTCCGTTTGCTCTGTTATATTTCACTGCATTGGACAGGATATTCATCATCACACGTTTCACATACCCCGGACTTCCAATAAAATCCCGGTGTATGATTTCTTTTTTCTCCCACTCAATCCGGATATTCTCTTCTGCTGCCATCTGCTCGATCACAACAAATACTTCCTTGGAAATACTGCTCAAATTAAATGGAATCTCTTCCAAAACGATTTCATCAGACTCCAGTTTACTCATATCCAGAACATCATTTACCAGTTCCAACAGCAGATTGGATGCCTCTTTCACCTTTGTCCTGTATTCTGTCTGCTTCTTAATATCATCTGCATAATGGTCTGCCATATTGGTCAGGCCGCAGATTCCATTGATGGGAGTCCGGATATCATGGCTCATCCGCTGGAGAAACTCTGTTTTTGCCTCATTGGCAGCCTCTGCCTTTTTTGCCGCTATCAATAGTTCTGCCTTATATTTTTCATCTTTTTCCTGTTCCTGTTTCCAGTGTGCCAGATTGGTTCTATATGTCCAGAACCAGAATATACCAAACATCAGGAAATAAAGAAATATAACGCTTATCACACTTAAGGGAAGGTTATGGAGCACTTCCCTATCCGGAAGATATGTATAGATATAATAATCCCTCTGCTTCAGCATGATTCCGTAGCATCCACTTCCTTCATTCTTCAAATGATAAATATGCTGACTGTCTGTATGCTTTTTCATTGCCTGAACAACTTCGTTGTCGGCTGTATTCTGCCCTAACAGACTCTTATCATTACTGGCAACAACGATTCCCTCATCTGCAACAATAATCGTTCCATCCTTCTGAGTACTATAGCCATTTAAAAGCCCCTGTATCGTCAGGGTATAGTTTCTGGCAAATTCAGGAGATGTGTAATAATAGATTGCTACAATACCCGGTGCATCTTTTCTGGCACAGGCTGCAATGTCGATATGTGATCCATCTTTCCTGTCAAACCGTTCCGAATAAGTTCTTTCTTCATATCCGGCAAAATCCATGATAATGTCTTTTTGCAGATACTCCGTGATCTCATTAGTCAGAGATTCCTCCGTACTGTATACACAATCCGTCTTTCCTTCTGTATCCAGTACAATAATACCATCCACCCAGAGAGTCTGCAGATTTTCTTTCAGGAAATCCACGCTTAGCTGACCACCATTTTCAGTTTCCATGCTAATATTTGTACTCATCTGTCTGGCACTTTCAATGGCACGGAGAAGACTTTTGGATTCCGAAGACTCATTATAATGGGTGTAGGTGGAACATTGCACTTTCACATAGTTTACAATCTCTACCATTCTTTTCTCTGCTTCCTCTTTTTCTGCATGAAAAAAATAAAGCAAAGAGACTACAGCCACAAAGATTCCAATCAGACCACCAAGCAGCTGGATTCGTTTTTCTTTTTTCTTTCTCTTAATATCCAAGGTCATCCACCTCCAGATACTTCTTAGGATCATCCAGGTATTTTTCAATAATTTTCAGGGACGTGCCATCCAGACGCATTTCTTCCAGCGTCTGGCTCATCTGCTCACAGATTCCTCTGTCATCATCTTTTGCGAAAGCAACACCTATTCCAGTGATCATCAACGGTTCTTCCAGGATACGGAAACTTGTATCATAATCCTTCATATACTGGATAATCGATTCTTCATGTGCGGCAGCTGCATCTACATAGCCTTTCCCCAGAAAGGTATAGATCAGCTCCCTGTGTCCCAGGCTGATCAGATTTCCCAGTTTTGGGATTCTCTCATCCGTCCGGTTCAGAAAGATGCCTTCCGGTTTGGTTGTGGACTGGACAGCCAGGTTCTTTCCCTCCAGGTCACTTAGTTTATAGATATCACTGTTCTCATTTACAGCAACCACTTGGCGGCTTGCTATGTATGGTCCTGCCCAGCGATAATCGTCAAGACGTCCTTCCATAGAAAAACAGCCCATGATACAGTCAATCTCTCCGCTCTCCACCAGTTCTTTTTTCTTCTCCCAGTCAATCCGGACAATCTCTACCTGATATCCCATTCTTTTGAACGCTTCCGTAGCCAGTTCTACATCGATTCCTGTCGGGATTCCATCCTCATCCAGATAATTGTATGGTGGATAGTTGTCGCTGCCCAGGGTAATAACAGGCTTTTTGGTTTCTTCTTTCGTGTTATCTGTATTTTTACACCCTGCCAGGGTGACTGTTAAAATTCCCGCAAGCAGAATGCCTGCAATCACTCTTTTTCCTTTCATTTTCTGTCCATCCCTAACTATCCTTTTCGCTTTTTTCATATCTGATTTCCTGCCATTTGTTACTATTCAATGACCTGCGGTTCGGTACCTCCCCCCGCCGGATTTTATGCTTCTAATCGTCTTTTCCAGTACCTTCACCTCAACCGGTTTTGAAATATGAGCAGTCATACCGGCTGCCAGAGAATGCTGAATATCCTCTGAGAATGCATTCGCGGTCATGGCAATGATCGGAATCTTCTTCGCCAGTTTATGGGAACTTCTGCGGATTGCTTTCGTTGCCTCATAACCATTCATAACAGGCATCTGCACATCCATCAGAATCATGTCGTAATCATCTGCTACAGACTGTTCAAATGTTTTCAAAATCTCTTCACCATTTTCACAGACGGTACACTCCGCACCTTCAATCTTTAACAGTTCCGTCAGGATTTCTGCATTTATCTCATTATCCTCTGCACACAAAAACCGCATTCCCTGAAGGATATTGCCAGCCTGCTCATCTGTCTGTGCCTGTGCCTGCAAAGAAACAGATCTTTCTTCTGCAATTTTCAAATCCATATAAATCTCAAAACAGCTGCCCTGTCCAGGTTCACTTTCTACATCGATCGTTCCGCCCATGGAATCAACCAGATTTTTGGTAATTGCCATTCCAAGACCGGTCCCCTGTATCTTATTCGTCATGGAATTTTCTTCACGGGTAAACGCATCAAAAATTGTATTTTTGAAATCTGCTGACATTCCCATACCATTATCGCTGACTAAAAAGCGATACTTGGCATAAACAGATGAATTCGATTCACATTCTTCTGCCAGAAGCTGAATTTTTCCACCTTCCTGCGTATATTTTATGGCATTGGACAAAAGGTTACTGAATATCTGCATCAAATGGACCTGATCCCCATTCACCCACTCATGCCGTATATTTTCTTTTGTAATTGTAAAGGTCTGCTGCTTTTCATATATTTGGGAATGAAATATAGTGTCAAGTTCCTGTATAAACTCCACTATAGAAAATTCTGAATATTTGAAAACAGTTTTTCCGGCTTCAATCTTACTCATGTCCAAAACATCATTAATGATTCCTAACAGAATCTGTGACGAGGTGTCAATTTTATCCGCATACTCTATTACCTTGCTTTTATCACCGGCATCATATCGGATTAATGACGTAATACCAATGATTGCATTCATAGGAGTACGTATATCGTGAGACATATTGGCAAGGAAACTGCTCTTGGATCTGTTCGCTTCCTGTGCTACCTGAAAAGCTTCCTCTGCCGCTTTTTTTGCCTGACGCAGTTCTGTATTCACTGTTTCCAGTCTCGCATTATTTTCCCGCTCCACACGGATTGCTTCCTGCTGGTTTCTGCGCATAACAAAAGAAATTCCCAGCATAACACAGACCGCTGCGATAACCGTAAAGATAACGATAAATATCATAACAAAATTGACAAGCCTTAATGTATTCGTAGCAACACACTCTGCCGGAACCAGAAAGATGATTGTCCACTTGGCATTTTCCATTCTTTTTAACCCGTAAAAATATTCTGTTCCATCCAACACCGCATTAGAATAACTACAGCCTTTTTCTTCCAGTTTCGCCTTTGTTTTGTCAAAAGAAGAATTATGAAGGTATTTCATCTTCTGCAAAACAGAAAATACATTATGCCCCTTAATCAGTTCCGCCTGATTGCTATTGAATAGTTTAAATCCATTATCATCCAATACATACACACTATTATTCCCATTGTATGCATCGCAGTTAAAACAAGGATTCAGCTGTTCCATATCCTGGGAAATTCCAAAATAAAGAATTGAAGTTTTCTTTTCTCCATTTTGAAGATATAATGGCTCCGGAAGATGATTCAGAAATACCATCTTTGACTGATTATCTGTCACAGAATTAAAAACAAAACTGATCTTTTCAGGACTTTCTTCAAAATAATCCAGATCCCGAAAAAGCCCTATGTATCCATCTTCTGTATAATATCCGCCTTCTGAGTCCACTGCCATCAACGTGATCTTGTGATCTGCATATGCTGATAATTCATATTTCTTTTTCATATGCTTGCAAAGTTCGTCTGTAGTCTGTACATTTGCATCTTTCAGATAATTACACTCTTCCGTTACCCGGTCCCAGTGGGAATCAATTACACCTTCCAAATTTTGAAACATCTGATGGGTAATCTCTTCCATCTGGTTTAGCCGTTCCTCATAGATAATATCCTGGATATAAGTATGATACAGGAAAAAGAATGCAAGAAACATCATTATACCAGCCATACAGCAGCACAATATTAAGTTTCGGTAGCTTTTTGCCTTCTGCATCCTTCCCCTCCGTTTATTTCCATTCAGCGTCTGCTTCACTTAAAGTCTTAAATTGTCCAAAAAACGCTTTTGCAGCATTCAGACCTACAACCCCACTGTCTGTCACTTCCACTTCCGAAGCAAGTTTTTCGCTGATTCCTGAAACCGCCACCTGATACGTCTTATCATCTTCCAGTTCCACCGGACTTGCCAGCACATAAGGGTAATTGTTTCCTGTTCCGACTGCATCATATCCTTCTTTATGTAAATCTTTAATCTGTTTTCCTGTTAATCTGACCGTCTGAATTGTCCGCGTCCAGCCTGTGGGAATTATCGCACTAAGATCATCAACTGTAATATCCCCTGCATACATCTTCATGCTTACACAGTCATTGTTCTGATTCAGTCCGTTGCCACTGATCCACGTTCCCAGTGAAACAAGTGCCAGATCGCTGTCTGTTGCCTGCGCAAAACATCTGCCTACCAGCTTTGCACAATTCTCCTGTGAAATGACTTCCGTTGTTGTGGTAATAACTTCGGGTTTATTATTTACCACGCTTTCCTGGTCATCTTCAAGCTGCTTTACTACATCTTCTATCGTTGCTTTATCCTGCATATACTCCAGCATTTTTGTTCCTGTAGTAACAAGTGTATTTTCCCAGCCAGAGTAAATAAACGGTGCAGTATTTCCTGCATTAATCGCATCTGCAATATCACCATAATAGGTATCATCTGCCTTTGCATCCTTAAATGGCAGAAGGCTGGCTTTTAAGGATGCTTCCGGATAAAGGGAAGAGGTTCCTTCTACCGTAGACAGCACCTCCATTACCTTCAACGCATCTGCAAGCTTCTGCGAATCCTCCTCTAACTTTTTATTCAGCCCATAATAACGTCCCACTGACAATATGTAGACATTCTTACTTCCATCTTCTGACAGATACGGCATCAATCCGAATTCATCTGTTGTAGCATCTGAATCTGTAATGCCATTCTGGGATCCGAGCATAAACAGGGTATTTCCTTTGATAAAATCATCTTTTGTCACTGCATCATCGATAGGATCACTGTTGCTGCCGTCAAGCATACCAAGCTCTTTCCATTTCTTGATATATTCCATGCTGTCCATCATGCCCTTTGTATCGCTGACATTTGCTTTCCCTGACAGATAATCCTTCCGCCACTGTCTTCCATCCAGAGAGCTTAAAAATCCGGTATCTGCAATATTGCATAAATACTGGAAACCATATCCCGGATACTGAATCTGAGGCAGGCATAACTGGACCCCGGCTTGCTCTGCTTCCTTTGCAAGAAGCTCAAGTTCCCGGAAAGACTGTGGAAGTGTCCAGCCATGTTTTTCTAATAACGTCTTGTTATAGGTAATGCCAAAACAATTATACGCAGACGGAAGCATATAGATTGCCCCATCATCTGATACCTCTTTCAGACGTGACTCTACATAATTATCTGTGAAAGCATAACCTGAAAGATCCAGCATCTTGTCACCAAGATCCTGTAGTTGCGGATCATAAAGAGTAAGTGTACAAATATCCGGCAGATCATTTTCCTCCAGTATTGTATTCAGATATACCGTTGTATTTGCTCCGCTGTAAGGGACTACTTCCAGTTCAATCTCCGGATATGTTTTATGCACTTCTTCTATAAAACTGTCCACATCCAGATAAGGAGCCATAAAAGTAATTGCTTCGTGTTTCTTTGATGTTTCATCTGTTTTCCCGCACCCCATAAGTCCTGTTATTGCTGCATATGCCAAAATAAGACATACACTTTGTACTTTTTGGATTTTCATATTTTCCCCTCTTCTTTTTATGCAACTGGCTGCCATTTTACAGGCCCTGTTGCTTTGCGTCCCTTTTTTCATCTCACCGTAAAGCTGAAAGAATGGTTTTCTTAACCTTTTCTCCATCAACAGGCTTTGCGATATGTCCGTTCATTCCTATTTCAAATGCTTTTTTTCTGTCCTCCTCAAATGCATTGGCTGTCATAGCTATGATCGGAATACCGGCTTTTTTCTTATCTGCCAGCCTTCTGATTGCCAAAGTTGCCTTATATCCATCCATGTTCGGCATCTGGATATCCATAAGGATCAGATCATAGGTTCCTGCCGGTTTCTGTTCCATCCTTGCCACACATTGAAGCCCATCCTCAACACGGTCGACCACGAGGCCCATATCCTCCAGGATAAACTCTGCAATTTCCGCATTCAGGTCATTATCCCCAGCCAGCAGAACATGTTTTCCGCTGATTAAGTCTGTTTCCTCTGTATCCTGGGACGGATCCCTATCCTGCTGGTAGTAACCCTTATCAGCAATCCTGTATTCCATGATAACTGTAAATCTGCTTCCTTCTCCCAGCTTACTTTCTACTTCAATATTTCCGCCCATCATATCAACATACTTCTTTATGATCGGCATTCCCAGGCCTGTTCCAGCAACTTTTCCCGCCGTTGTATTGCGTTCCCGGCTAAAAGCCTCAAACAGGGAGGGCAGGAATTCTTCACTCATTCCGATACCTGTATCAATTACCTGGGTCTGTATCTGCGCATAGCCTTCCCTCTCGCAGGCAATCTCTTTGATCCTTATGGTAACCCTTCCCCCTGAAGCTGTATATTTTACCCCATTACTGATCAGATTGAGGAAAACTTCCCTGGTCTTTGTCTCATCGCAGATTACATGTTCATGCTGCACCTCATATTCCATCTCAAGGCGAATACCCTTTTTCTCTGCTTCTGCCTGAAAAATTTTGTAAACTCCTTGATAAATATCTCTGATCTTCACATAATCCTCATCCAGTTCCACCTTACCACTTTCAATCCGGGCCATGTCCAACACATTATTGATAATAGACAGTAGCAGATTTCCAGACTGTTCCATCTTCTCTTGATAATTCAGTAGCTTTGGATCTGTCAGTTCTCTTTTTATCAGCTCACTGTATCCCAGCAGGGCATTCATCGGTGTCCGGATATCATGTGACATATTAAAAAGGAAATCTGATTTTGCAGCATTGGCCTTTTCTGCCTGAATCTGGGCTTTTCTTGCTTCCATCATCAGGTAACCTATAATCAGTATAATAATCAGGGTCACGCTTATAAAGCAAATGGAAACTACTCGCAGATTATCCTTTATGTATTCTGCCAAAGTCACCCTTCCCGGTGTGTTTTCATATACAGAAAACAGGCTTGAAAGTCTGGAAGCAGGCAGAGTCTGAATAGTTTTATTCAGGATATTCATTAATGTTACATTTTCCCTGGTGACTGCAAAGCAGGAATCACCGGGTTTTGTAAGAAAAACGCTGTGTATTTTGCTGTCCTCCAGCGTCTTTAATGACTCTCCTGCTTTCGCAACAAAGCAGTCTGCCTCACCACTGTAAACCGCATTCTTAACCTCAGCATATGAGTCATATTCCTTTATTTTCCAGAAAGGATAATTAAAAGAAATATACCACTTTGACAACATGTTATTTCTGCTGACTGCTACTGTATTCTCCCTGTCTTCATCAAACTTCTCAACGCTGGTGAGCACTGCAACATTGACTTCAAAAACAATATTTGACAATATAATATCATTCTGCTCAGCTTCATATGGGTTCTGATTCATACGAAAAATCATATCAATCCTGTTATCCTTTAATGCCTGGAGCTCTTCCTTCTGGGAATCAAAGCCTGTCAACTGAAATTCTATATTTTTTTCTTCCAGGCAGCCGGATGCCAGACTGATATAATCATTAATAATTCCTACCGGTTTCTCTGCCTCTCCATCCACCAGACTGACACCCACATCATTTTTGAGATATCCAACTCTGATCGCCCCATGCTGTTCCAGCCAGTTCTTTTCCTCATCCGAAAGAGTTTCAATGGGATTTGCGGAAAGATACCTCTTATAAAGATCTTCTTTATAAAAAGGATTCTCTATTTCCATCTTCTGCATTGCCTGATCCAGCTCCTCTTTCAGATCCGGGCATTTTTTGCTGACCGCAAAGTAATTATAGGAGCCGCCGATCAGAAGCGCAGGAAAAATGTTGTCCCTCCTCCATTGCGGAGACTCATTTAAAACAACTCCGTCAATTTCCTGATTTTGCAGCTTCTGACGGGCATCATCTGCGCTGGTAATATCAACCTGTTTGGTGTCTACTCCATGGCTTTTCTCCCACTCACCAAACCGCATGGCAGCAAGTGAATCCGGCAACAGTCCGATCCTCTTCCCATTCAATGTAGTCAGATCTGAAGCTGAAATATCCGTATCAGAAGGATTTACATAAAGGTAATACCTATCCTCGCCCATAGGCAGTTCTGAAAAGAGCATGGAAGTGGAACGTTCCTCTGAATAGGAGATACCTCCCATCAGATCGATCTCTCCACTCCTTAGCATGTTCATCAGTTCTGCCCAGCTTCCCTCCACATATTCATACTGCCATCCCGTATGCGCAGCTACTGCCTGCTGATATTCGTAACTGTAGCCTCTCTTCTGGCCGTCCGGTCCTGTAATATTATAAGTTCCTTCATACCAGCCTACTCTGACTGTCCGGTTTTTTGCTTCCTCTGCCGATGCAGAAAAAGGAAGTACAGCACTATATAAAACAAGGCACAATATAATGCAGATATATCTCTGTACATTTATCTTAAATTTTTTCATATAATTCCAATTTTCTCCAAATTATTCGATGTCTGTTCCAATAAGGATATCCTTTTTTTACCGATATCAATGCATACCCCATCCCTTTATTATACCAAGATGCCGGCTCTTCGACTAGCCCTAAATACGTAAAGATTTTACTTTTTCATCCTC
>ULUL01034782.1_pt1 | contig 15963 bp, 14 predicted proteins | sample 1958481 | NCBI WGS metagenome assembly ULUL01 (sample SAMEA4835759, study PRJEB28245) | human gut metagenome | biome: gut microbiome; material: fecal sample | place: Denmark | collected 2008 | reverse complement strand
CCCCGCCTCTTTTTCAAGAATGTATAAGCCTCATTGATCACGATCCGGTAGATCCAGGTATCCGCATATTCTATATTCTTCAAGCTTTCACACTTCAAAATAGCCTTATAAGCCGCTTCCTGTACGATATCACAGGCATCTGCCTCATTCCTCGAATAACTAAGCGCCAGGCGATAGTATTTCTCATAGTTTGCAAGCAGCGTACTCTCCACCGCCTGCTCCTTCCTGTTCTTACCCATTTCCTTCCTCCAAATTTTTGTTACAGTTTGCTCGCACCATTCGCAAAGCCTTCTACAGAAGGCTTTACCGCCACTTCATGGCTCTCCGTTTCTTCAAATGCGTCTGTAAGACGCATTGCTCATTTGTTGCGTCTGCAAGACGCAATGCTCATTGCTTGGCGCTCCCTTATCTTTATCCTTCTTTACTTTTATAACTCATATTACAAAGCTTTTCTACTATTAGACTTCTCTATCCTTCATAAAGTTTCAAAAAACGAAAAAATCCACCTTCGCAGCGGAATATATCTTTATCATATTCCATTGCAAAGGTGGATAAATTTTATAAACTACAGCTGCCAGCATCTCAAATAAGGCGGCATTGCCTCATTTTCCCCGAAATTCAGACCGCAAACTGACTATTATAAAGCTGCGCATAAAATCCATTAGCCGCAAGCAAGCTTTCATGGCTCCCCTGCTCAATAATATTTCCATCCTTCATGACAAGGATCACATCCGCCTCCCTAATGGTAGAAAGTCTATGCGCCACGATAAAGCTGGTTCTTCCCTCCATCATCTTAGCAAAGGCATTCTGTATCTTAATCTCCGTTCTGGTATCAATGGAGGAGGTAGCCTCATCCAGAATCAGCATAGGAGGCAGGCACAGCATCACTCGCGCAATACACAAAAGCTGCTTCTGTCCCTGGGAAAGTCCGCTGCCATCCTCTGTGATCACTGTATCATACCCTTCCGGCATTCTCTTGATAAAGCTATGGGCATGAGCCGCCTTGGCAGCCTCGATCACCTCTTCCCTGTCAGCCTCCGGCTTACCCATGCGGATATTGTCCAGGATAGTCCCGGTTCTAAGCCAGGTCTCCTGAAGCACCATTCCATAGCTGGTACGAAGGCTTCCTCTGGTGATGTCCCTGATGTCCGTTCCTTCTACTCTGATCGCACCCTGATCCACATCATAAAAACGCATCAGCAGATTGATCACTGTAGTCTTGCCGCAGCCGGTAGGTCCTACGATTGCAACCCTCTGTCCCGGCTTTACCTTCAGATTGAAATTCTGGATTAACTTCTTTTCCGGCGTATACTGGAAATACACATTTTCCAAGGATACATTTCCCTTTACCTGACTTTCCTCCAGCACTCTTGCATCAGCGCTGTCCGCACCCTGGGGCTCCTCCTCGATCAGTGCAAAGATCCTGGAAGCGCACACAATAGCATTCTGCAACTCCGTCACTACGCCTGAGATCTCATTAAAAGGCTTGGTATACTGGTTTGCATAGCTTAAGAAGCTGGAAAGGCGTCCTACGCTGATGCCGCCCTTAATGGCCACAAAAGCACCTAAGATTCCTACACCTGCATAAACCAGGCTGTTGACAAAACGGGTAGCCGGATTGGTGATGGATGAAAAGAAGATTGCCTTTAAGGAGCACTTTTCCAGTCTGCCATTGATCTCTCCAAACTGCTCCTTTACCGCTTCTTCCCTGGAAAAGATCTTGACGATCTTCTGATTGCCGATCATTTCCTCGATCAGCCCGGTCTGCTCGCCTCTGGTCTCAGACTGGAGCTTAAACATGCTGTAGGTCCTGGTAGCAATAAACTTGGCCACCAGGAAGGAAACAGGCGTAATGCACACTACCACAAGGGTAATGGGCACATTTGTCACCAGCATAAAAAGCAGGGTTCCCACAATGGTCAGCACCCCTGTAAAGAGCTGGGTAAAGCCCATTAAAAGACCGTCTGCGAAGGTATCCACATCCGCAATGACGCGGCTTACGATATCGCCGTAGGATTTGCTGTCCAGGAATTTCAAGGGCAGCTTTTCCAGCTTTGCAAAAGCCTCGTCACGGATATCCTTTACCACATGATAGGTGATATAGTTGTTGCAGGTGTTCATCACCCACTGTGCCAGGGCTGTCGCCGCCATTACAATACCGATCATCAGCATAATATCCAGCACTCCCGGCATATCCACCAGCCCCTTATCCACGATTAAGTCCACTGCATTACCGGTAAGGATGGGGATATACAAGGTCAAAACCACAGTCACAGCCGCCAGGATCACGGACAAAAGCACCTGTAATCTGTATTTTTTGATATAACGGAGGATTTTCTGTAATGTTTCTTTTTGTGTCGCTTTCCTCTCGTCCATTAGTTTCTTCCTCCCTTCTCCTGCTTTGCATTCTTACCTTCTGCCTTTTTACCGGCAGCATTTTCCTTACTGTCTCTCTTCTTATCCTCTTTTTCGTCCATTTCTCCCTTAGGCTTTTGCTCCGGATACTGGGAATAGTAAATTTCCTGATATACGCTGCAGCCCTTCAAAAGCTCCTCATGGGTGCCTGCGCCTGCCATCTTGCCGTCATCTAACACAATGATCTTGTCCGCATGCATGATGGAGGAAGCTCTCTGGGATACGATAAAGGTGGTGGTATTCTTTTCCACCTCCTGCAAGGCCTTTCTTAATTTGGCATCTGTTGCATAGTCAAGTGCGGAAGCGCTGTCATCCAGAATCAGGATATCCGGCTTTCTCACCAGTGCACGGGCAATGGTAAGTCTCTGCTTCTGTCCGCCGGAGAAGTTCTTACCGTTCTGGGTCACCTGCGCATCCAGCTTTCCTTCCTTTCCCTCTACTACCTCTCTTGCCTGTGCGGTATCAATCGCCGCCCACAGCTCCTCATTTGTAGCGTCAGGCTTGCCCCACTGCAGATTGCTCCTGATGCTTCCCTTAAACAGTACTGCCTTCTGGGGCACCACGCCGATCCGCTTTCTCAATTCCTCCTGGGGCATGGTCTTGATATCCTTGCCCTCCAGGCACACGCTTCCCTCCGTAGCAGGATAGAAACCGGGGATCAGATTGACCAAAGAAGTCTTACCGGAACCGGTACCGCCGATGATACCCACGGTCTGTCCCTTTTCTACGGTAAAGTTCATATCGTCCAGAGTCTTATCTCCGGCTCCCTGATAGGTCAGGGACACATGGCGAAATTCCAGGAAAGGACTCTTTTTGCCCCCTGTCTGTGGCTCTGCCGCCTGTCTGCTTACTGCCTCGTTTTCACCATTTGCAGCACCTCCTGCCTGCTGTGAACCCATTTTCGCCTGTCCCTTAACCTTACCATCCTCTGCCGGTACAGGCTCACTGTTTTGGATTTCAAAGACTGCCGCCACTCTGTCTGCGCAGGCCATAGCCTTGGTCACAGTGATGATCAGGTTTGCCAGCTTAATAAGCTCTACCAAAATCTGGGACATGTAATTGATCAGGGCTACCACCTGTCCCTGGGACAGATTACCCACATTTACCTGCACAGCGCCCACATAGATCAAAGCGATGATAGCGCCGTTTACGATCACATAGGTCACAGGATTCATGCAGGCGCTGATCCTTCCTACAAACATCTGCATACTGGTCAGGGCGTCATTGTTTTCACAGAATCTCTTTTCCTCGATCTTTTCCTGATGGAAGGCCCTGATGACACGCACTCCGGTAAGGTTTTCCCTGGTGATGCCAAGCACCTTGTCAAGACCGGACTGTACTTTCTTGTAAAGGGGGATGGTGGCAAGCATAATGCCGAATACCACGATAGCCAGAAGAGGGATAGCTACTACGAATACCAGAGCGCTCTTTACATCAATGGTAAAGGCCATGATCATTGCGCCAAATACAATGATGGGGGAACGAAGGAACAGTCTTAATACCAGATTCACACCGGACTGCACCTGGTTGATATCGCTGGTCATCCTGGTGATCATAGTGGATGTTCCGGCCTTATCCATATTGGTGAAATCCAGATCCTCGATGTGATCAAACAGCGCCTGTCTTACCTTTGTAGCAAAGCCCACTGCCGCCTTGGCTGCAAAAAACTGCGCCGTGATGGAGCTTACCAGACCTATCACTGCCAGTCCGATCAAAATAAGGCCCATCTTTCCTACATATCCCATATTCTGATCTGCAATACCTCTGTCAATGATACTTGCCATGACAAGGGGTACCATCAGCTCGAAAAAAGCCTCCAACAGTTTAAACAAAGGCGCCAGAATGGATTCCTTTTTGTAATCCTTCAGATAAACTAATAATCTTTTCATTTACTTGCCCTACCTAATCTTCGTCAATTTCCTTCCAGCAGACACAACGCTCCCACATAACCAAAGTCTGTGCGAATGTCATAAAAACTGGCTTTTTCCTTTGTCTCTCCATAAAAGTTAAACAAAAGACCATCCCTTAAACCGGTTCCCTTCATTTTCCCATAGGCTTCCTTATAGCACCACAGCTGACAGAAGTTTCTCTGCCACTTCTCAGGGAAATCCGAAGCTTCCTCCAACAGCTGCTTTTCTTTTTGAAAAAAATATCTGGATGCCAGATGCTCCCGCAGCCGGTCTGCTTCCTGATCCGTGCACTCAATATCCACGCCGCAGGGCCTTCCTGCCATGGCGCAGATGGCAAGGGCTCCTGTGTGGGACAGGCTGACAAAAGCGTTCAATCCTTCCGCAAAGGGGCTTCCAGCTTCTGTTTTTCCAAAAGTAAGCCTTTTTGCTTCTGTCTTGGTATCCGCCACTTTTTTTAAAAGGTCTGTGGCAGAAATCTCCTCCACCGTAAGAATCTCCACAGGTGGAAACGGGCTGTCTTCCACCTCTTCTAGCTTCCCGCTCTGGGTAGCTGTACTGTTTACCATATCACGAAAATCTTCCTCTTTCAGATATTTCACTGACATATATTGCAAAAGAAGCCCTGCACCCAGGCTTCTGGCCTGGTCAAAGCGCTTTTTCATCCTGCCGATCTGTTCTACACGCCGTGGCTGGGATGTCTTTAAGAGGGAAAGACCTTCCCCAAGCCTTTCCTCTGTTTTGAATTCTTCTACATTGACATACAGACAGACTGCCATCTTTCCCTCCCTTTTACACTGCTTTCCATTTCTTTATGCCGCCTTTTTTTTCGTCTGTAAGACCCACTGCGCATTCCGGAAAGTGGAAATTATTTCTTCAAAGGATCCTTATAAAATTCCCGGAAATTCTCATATCCTTCCTTCATAAGCTGCTCCTTCTGGAACTTCTTATTCTTGTTCATTCTGGCTACCAGGATCTGTGCGCCATTTGCTCTTTCCTTCTGGGCTTCTGCGATCACTTCGCACAGTGCCTCGCCACTTACACCTTTCTCGATGAGGAAAGCTGTCTTGGCAGGCTGCTGTGGTACCTGGAATCCCTTTTCCATCAGAAGCATGATGATACGCTCAAAACCAATGGAAAAACCGCAGGCAGGAACATCATTTCCGGTAAACTTGCCCACCATCTTATCATAACGGCCACCGCCTCCGCAGCTTCCGCCAAACTCAGGGATGGCAATCTCAAAAATAGTTCCGGTATAGTAAGACATACCGCGAACCAGGGTAGCGTCAAATACCATCTCAAAATCGGAGGACTTTGTTGCCTTTACGCTTGCGATGATCTCCTGTAAGCTCTCAATAGTCTCCTGATCCAAGAAGCCGTTCAGCTTTTCTGCCAGATAAGCCACGCCGTCAGAAGCACCCTCCAGACCCTTAAACAGCTCCAGATACTTATCCACACTCTCTTTGGCAAAGCCATTTTCCAGAAGCTCTGCTTCCACGCCCTCCAGACCTATTTTGTCCATCTTGTCCAGGGTAATGAATACGCTGTCAAAATTTTCCTCAGGGAAGCCACTGTAGGAAGCCATAGCCTTTAAGATCTTCCTATCATTGATACGGATCTGGAAACCTTTGAAGCCAAGGCGGCCCAGTGTGGTGGTGGTAGCCAGGATCAGCTCGATCTCTGCTAAGTTAGAAGGCTCGCCCAAGATATCAATATCACACTGCATGAACTGACGATATCTTCCTCTCTGAGGTCTGTCTGCTCTCCATACATTTCCCATCTGCAGTGCCTTAAAAGGAGAAGGCAGGTTTGCTGCATTATTGGAATAAAAACGCACCAAAGGCACGGTAAGGTCGTAGCGCAGTCCGCTGTCCACTACCTCTTCCTCCGTCATTGCATCCTTCACATTTAATTTCTCGCCTCTCTTTAAGATCTTAAAGATCAGCTTTTCATTATCGCCGCCCTGCTTGCTGCACAGATTCGCAATATTCTCCACACAGGGGGTCTCAATAGATGTAAAACCAAATTTTCCGTAGGTATCCTTGATCACTCCGGTCACATAGTCACGGATCTTCATCTCCTCCGGCAGAATATCCTTCATACCGGTCACGGGCTTTTTACTTAATGCCATAATCCATCTCCCTTTTCATCTTGCTTAATTTACATTACTATTTGCTCCGCGCCATTCGCAAAGCCTTCTGACAAAGGCTTTACCGCGCTTTCAGCGCTTTGAGCTGCTGCGCAGCCTCCTTCGCCTGACCCGGTGCAGCCTTTTTTGCTTGATCCTGCAAAGGGCTTTTCCCAGGCCGAAAACATCTCATCAAAGTATAGGTGCTTTTCTCCTTACTGTCAAGCGAACATTCATGAAAAGGCGGATGGAAGAAACCCAACGCTATCCCGTCTTTTTCTTCCATCCGCTCTCGTTTTACAACTCTTTTTATCATCTGCTTTTTCTATGATACAGCTGTGCTTCTTCATCCTTTTATCATAAGCGATCCTCGCCGGAAACAAATTTCCCTGAAAATCCTTTACACAAGCACCAACTTTAGTCCCTTCCCTCCGGGATCTTGCTGATAATATTTTTATAAATATGGGTAAGGAAAATGGATGATACCAACAAAGAAATCAGCTCTGCAATGGGGAAGGACCACCATACTGCGTGAAGACCTCTCACATGGGCCAGGATATAAGCTGCAGGGATCAGCACCACCAACTGTCTCATAATGGAAACGATCATGCTGAACACTGCCTTGCCCAGAGCCTGGAATACAGTTCCTGCAATAATGCAGAACCAGGCGATCAAGAAGTGAACACCAATGATCCGAAGGGCAGGCACACCGATAGACAGCATATCCTCTGACGCATTAAACAGTCCTAACAGTACCTGAGGGATTCCCTCGAAGCCAAAGAAGCCGATCAGAAGCAGGCAGAAAGCCACCAGCATGCTCAGCTTGATGGTCTTTATCATCCTGTGTCTGTTCTGTGCCCCATAATTGTAGGCAATAATGGGGGTGATACCGTTGTTTAGGCCAAATACCGGCATGAAGAAGAAGCTTTGCAGCTTGAAATATACGCCAAATACTGCCGTAGCTGTGGAGGAAAAATCGATCAGAATACGATTCATGCTGTAGGTCATGATGGAACCGATGGACTGCATAATGATAGAAGGCACACCTACTGCATAAATATTTCCGATGATCTTTCCTTCCAGCTTAAAGCCCTTGAAGCTTAACTTGATCTCATGGTTAAATTTGTGATTGCACAGACATCCCACCAATGCTGCCACACACTGGCCGATTACTGTAGCGATGGCAGCACCTGCAACGCCCATGGCAGGCATTCCCAGAAGGCCAAAGATCATGATGGGATCCAGGATAATATTTACGATCGCGCCGCACAGCTGGGTGATCATGCTGAAAACGGTTCTTCCCGTGGAAGTCAACAGTCTTTCAAAGAAGAACTGTCCAAACAGTCCGAAGGAGCACATCATGACGATGCTTAAATATTCGATTCCCATGTCCATGATCTCTACATCCGCATTACCGATCTGACTGGCATAGAAGGGCTTTACGATCAAGAGGCCCAGGATCAGGAACACAACATAGCTCATTACATAAGCCACTGCCGCATTCTTGGCCACCTTATTGGCTTTCTCATAGTCATGCTCTCCTAAGGATCTGGAAAGCAGGGCATTCATGCCTACGCCGGTTCCTGCGCCTACTGCGATCAGAAGGGTCTGCAGCGGGAACGCCAGGGATACAGCGGTCAAAGCGTTTTCAGACAGTTTTGCCACAAAGATACTGTCCACGATATTATACAAGGCCTGCACCAGCATGGAAACCATCATGGGCAATGACATATTAAACAATAATTTTCCTATGGGCATGGTACCCATCTTATTTTCTGTCACAGGGACAGAGCCGCCCTTTACGGCGGAAGTATTTTCCTGACTCATGTTTTCTCCGTTTCTGCGGGGCTGCCAAATTGCTTCCCCTGCTTTTCTCTCATTTTTATCCGCAACAGTTTTCTATTGTAACATGAGCCAGGCTTGACTGTAAACTCCAAATTTTTGACAAATTCTATCACAATCGCAGGCTTATCCCCTTGCAGTCGCCTTGGCAGGAATCCTTCTATCGAAGGCTTTACTACGCTCTCTTTTTTCTTGCACTTTCTGTCTATCCTCACTATACTATAAGAAGCTTACGCTAAGGAGGTATCAACTTGAAAAAGATATTATGTTTTGGAGATTCTAATACTTGGGGACATGACCCTAAGGATGGCTCAAAGCTTGCAAAACCCTGGCCGGAGCTTCTGGCCAAAAAACTGCCGGACTGCGAAATCATTCAAGACGGGGTATGCGGACGAACCACTGTTTTCGACGATCCTACCGCTGAAGGGAAAAACGGGATCACTGCTTTTGAGGAAAGAATTGCAGATAAGCGGGAGGCAGATCTAGCCATTATCATGCTGGGGACTAACGATACGCTAAACTATTACAAATGTCCTGCAAAGGAAAGCGCCGAAGCCATGCGCCGCTTTGTCAGGGAGTGGAAGGCTGCTTTTCCGGGAAGCCAGGTTCTGGTGGTCTCTCCCATTGAGATTCGAGAGCCTATGTTAAAGCATCCCATTTTCCGTGTGCTTTATTCTCAGACCTCCATTGAAGAATCCAAAAAATTTGCTGCATGTTATGAAAAAATGGCAAAGGAAGAGGGCGTCTATTTCTTAGATGCTGCAAAGTATGCAAAAGCTTCTGATTTAGACGGCATCCATATGGAGCCTGCTGAACATGAAAAGCTTGCTAAAGCCATTTATGCAAAAGTGCTTACCATGTTCTGATCATTCTGATGCATCTGTTGCAATGAAAGGAAGGGCTACCGCACCCAGCACAAATCACACAATATGCAGATGCCGCTATCAGCTCTCTTGTCTACCTATTGTGCACATAACGCTTTATGCGATAGCCCCTTGTTCTTTCAGCACTATCCACGAGTAAAGATCTCTCTTCTCCGTGTCCTTTGTGCTATCTTTGGCTTCTTATCCTGATCTTAGCTTAATCTCTTAGGAAATCCGCTCTCATAGGAGTGAAGAAATCTACTAAAACGCCATCCTCTAAGCACACACAGCCATGGATGATATCATTCTGCTTACACAGGGTATCCCCAGGCCCTACCTCTTTTGTCACATCACCGATGGTAAACTGAAATCTGCCGCTTGCCACATAGGTAATCTGGGTATGGGGATGGTGATGCATGGCACCGATCGCACCCTTTTTAAAAGTATTCTCCACACACATTAATTCATCACAGAAGGCCAGTACTCTCCGCTCTACGCCTTCTCCTGCCCCTTCGGCTTCTACATCCTTCCAGAAGCACCAGTTATTTCCGTTTCTTTCCTTCATCTTTCAACTCCAGTTTTTGCTTTTTTCACTAGCCCTGCTGCCCGTTTGCCTGTCTGATCATATCCTCTACTACGATATCGTAGATCTCTCCCACTGAATTGCAATACTCCAGAATCTTCCAGGGTTCGTTGGTATGGAAGTGGATCTTGATCAGATCCTCATCCCCTGCTGCGATCAGGCTGTTTCCCTCAAAATGCTCTGTAATATAATCGGAAATCTCATCCTCATCCAGATCCTTATCCCTTCTATCAATCAGAAGCTGTGTATCATAACGATATGCGAACTGATCGTCCTCTGCATCAATTGACTGTACGCCCATTCTTTATTACCTCCGTAATTTTTTCTGCAACACTCTGCACTACCAAGTATACTTTTCCGTACAGGAAACGTCAAGCACATCCTCACGGTGCATGAGCATCGCGTCCTTCGGACGCGACAATGAACAATGCGTCTTACAGACGCATTTGAAGCAGCGGAGAGCCACAAAGTGGCGGTAAAGCCTTCGTCAGAAGGCTTTGCGAATGGCGCGAGTGAACTGTAACGTGAACTATAATCAGAAATGGCCTTCCTTCATTTTATTCTTGTCATTTCAGAAGCAAAAGCTTATAATTCGTAGTTGAAAAAAACAGGAAAACCAAAATGGAGCGACAAAATATGGCACAGGATCTTACTACCGGAAAAATAGCACCTCAGCTTGTGAAATTTACCATTCCCCTGGTACTGGGGAATCTGTTTCAGCTTACTTATAATGCCGTGGACAGCATTATCGTGGGACGCTATGTAGGAAAGGAAGCCCTGGCGGCTGTGGGTATATGCAACCCTATTTCCACGCTCTTTATTTTATTTTTAAACGGGCTTTGTATGGGCGCAAGCATTCTTATGGGCACCCAGTTTGGTGCAAAGGATTATGAGAAGCTTCACAGGCAGATCAGCACCACTATGATCTCCGGCTGCATTTTCTCCCTGATCCTGTCTGTCTTCTGCATCCTGTTCGCCCATCCGATCCTTTCTTTGATGCAGGTAGATCCTTCTATCATGAGTGTGACTGTAAATTATATGCGGATCATCTTCGCCGGATTATTATTTACCTTTATGTACAACTGCTTTGCAAGTACTCTACGGGCATTGGGCGACAGCAAATCCCCGCTGTATTTTTTGATCACCAGCTCCATTATCAATATTCTGGGAGATCTTTTCTTTGTACTGTTCTTAAATATGGGAAGCGAAGGCTGCGCCATTTCCACGGTGCTCAGCGAAGCCATTTCCTGCCTTCTGTGTTTGATCTATATCCAAAAAAAGGTGCCCATCCTGCAGCTGGGCCGCAAATGGGCAGTCTTTGATAAATCACTTTTAAAGAAAACCGTTTCCTACGGCTGGGCATCTGCCATGCAGCAGGCTACGGTACAGCTTGGAAAGCTGGGCATCCAGGCTATCGTCAATTCCATGGGTGTTTCCATTGCTGCAGCCTTCGCGGTAGTCAATCGTATTGATGATTTTGCCTACACGCCGGAGCAGAATATCGGTCATGCCATGACCGCCCTTATGGCACAGAGCAGGGGTGCCGGAAAGATGAAGCGTTTGAAGGATGCTTTCAAATGCGGCATCCGCATTGAATTCGTGTATGGACTGTTGATCTTCGCTGTATGCTTTTTCTTTGCTTCTCCTTTGATGGGGCTTTTTTCAAAGGATCCTGAGGTTTGCAGCCATGGTGTGATCTACCTGCGCCTGATCTCCTTTATGTACCTTCTGCCGGCTGCTACCAACGGCATCCAGGGATACTTCCGTGGCATTGGTGATCTGAAGATCACACTGATCAGCAGCATTGTCAATATGGTAGTCCGCGTTATCGCCGCAATTTTCCTGGTCTTTGGTCTTTCCCTCCAGATCGAGGCTCTTCCCTATTCTTATCTGGCAGGCTGGATCGGTATGCTCGTGGCGGAGCTTCCTTTGCTTATTAAAAGCTACAGACAGCTGGATGCTTAAACAGTACCCGCCAACATGATATAGCTTTTCTCCTGTATGATAATAGGATATTGAAGCCAAAAGGTCTTTTGCTACAACCTTACATTCTGATAAATGCGCTCGGCAATGTACTTCATGGCGCTGTCTCCCGGGTGGGAAGCCACTCCGCCATGCTCAATCACATGAACATTGCCTTCCGCATCATATACCCTGGTACCCATACCTGCGAAGTATTCTTCCTTCCCCCTGATGGCATCCAGGTCAGCGTATGCCACCTTACATTCCTCCGTTGCCTTTTTCTTTAATTCTTCTCGGTTCTCGTAGTTCCAGAAATCTCCCACCACAATAATCTGCGCTCCGGGACATTTCTTCTTCAAGTAATGGATCAGCTCCTTAAAATCAGGACCGAATTCTTTGATATCCCTTGCATTTTCTCCTAACTGCACAGTGATCAGGTTAATTCTTTCATCCAGCAGCTCATCCAGCAAGGTCAGGTGCTCTGAACGGTCATGGCTTTGCACCTCCCAGGCGGCGAAATTATAGGTATCTGTGATAATCTCTCCTTTTTTCTCCTGCAGCAGAGTTATAAGCTGATGTACATAATCCTTTTCCAGGCTGCTGGCTGCCATTCCGCACTCATTCCACCAGTACTCGCAGATTCCATGTAAGGTAAGGCTGTTTCCGATTGCAAGATAGTTGAAAGCTCCATCCTTCCACTTTATTTTCCTCTTGTCCTGTCCGTCCTGAGCGATGGCTGCAAGCTGCTTTTCCAGCGCTTCCAGCTGCTTTGCCTGACTCTCCAACTCCATAGTCAGCTTCCTCATTTCCCTGGCCTGCCGCTTTTCCTCTCTCAAGGTCTGGATACTCAATAATCCCACCCCAATAAGGAAAAGGAACAAAATGATTTCCAAAATAATATACCCGCTTGCCAAAGTATCTACCTCCTCTTTTGCCTTTTCACAGGACGATTCTTTTGATCCGCTACGCAAAGCAATTTTTATTCCTTTGTATTTTATAATGAATGCTTCTTCTTTGCAATAAAATAATAGGTGAAAATCCCATCCTCTATACGCATAAGTATCTGATAATGCGTCCCGCTCTGCTTAAATGGCATTTTTTTGTATGCTATTTTTAATTGTCCAATTCCTGATTGGACATTATAACAGAAAATACCGCCCTGCATCTACAAGACGGTATTTCCAAAATAATAAGGCACATGGATTTTTATTTCCATGCACCTTACGCTATTATAATATTTAATTAAAGCAGTCTTAGTAACTGCACCAGCTCATGTGGCTCCTGATCTTTTGAAGTGGTTTGTCTGGTATCAAACTGTGAAAATCTGTTATCATTATAGTATTTCAACAGTTTATCGTCATTATTTGCCTCAAGGAATACCACCATTCCGCCACCCATATACTGCATTTCTTCAATAACCGACCATGCCAGTTCCAACATCTCTGCTCCGGTAATTCTATTGTTTCGACCATCAGCAAAGTTCTTGCCAAGCTGTGCGATTAAATATGCTGACATTGTATATGTCTGTGATTTTTCATCCAGCTCACTTATTCTCAGTAATTTTCTTTTTACTGTGTTGCTTACGGTTTCACCTCTCACAGTCAATGGCTTCAATGCTATACTAAAATAGCCTATCAGTTCTCCCTCATCATTGGAAAAGACCAAATATGTAACGGACTGATTCTTTTTGGTAAACTCTATTGCATTTTTCTTCAAAAAATGTTCAACATCCGGATTCTTTGGACATGAAAAATCGGAGAGCAATCTGACAAGCGCAGGCTCTCCGACCTCTTCATCAGTTCCTAAAGCTAAATACTCACGAATGTTAATCATCGTATAATTATCTCTGACCGACATCCGCTTTCTTCCTCTTTTCCATGAATTTTCTCAACTCTGCTTCTCCTTTTATCTGTCTCGCAGATACTGGAGTGCGCACCGGGCGATTATTGGCAGAATTCTCTATCGCATCGACAAACATCTCTACCTGCTTCTGACCGGATATGATAAAATTCTTCGTGATACTAGAAGTTGCCATATAAACACCTCCTTTATTAGTATGGCTGTTCTTCTGCCTATTACTCAATGTAATTTGCATTCTTTTCTGCCTTTATTCTATTATGGAAATGTCCGCTTTGCAACATAAAAATTATGAATTTTATATTACTTCCTTGATGTCAAGCGGATATTCGCAATCCGCTTGACTGCTTGCTCATAACACTATCTGTTGCTGCCGCACCATATAGTGTTAAATGATTGACTATAACAGAAAAGGACGAACTCATCTTCTTAAAATGAATTCGTCCTTTAAGGCACAGTTATTAGGTTGTTTCAATACATCTCATAGGTTATTCAGTATTATTGGGTATTTTTTGATGTACTTTTGATGTACTAACCCTCATTTGATGTACTATTTCAAGAAGAAAACCCTTTTATTCTTCTGCAAAAAGTTTACGCTTCCGCTCAATCATCTCGTCAATATTTTCAATATAAAGCTTCACATCCTTCACATTATCGCATCTTTCGATCCGTCCGTCCGGATAAACCCGCTTGGTAATGGAACCTGCGCCCAGAGCCACGATGGTCTGTTTCTCCTCCATGATCAGAATGTTATAAAGTCCTGCCTTGTCTGGCTTTGCATAACCCACGTTTTCAAAATTGCCAGACATATTCTTCTGGCGATAGAGGTAATAGGGAGTCATGCCCATGCTTCTGGCTCCTTTGGAAGCGATATCCATGGTCTCATCCGTATTGTTCAGTGTTTTTACACCATGCTCCTGTATCCAGAGATTTAAACGGGATGCACGCTTGATTGCCAGGGAATGTACGGTCAGGCTGTCCGGATTTAGTGCTGTTACCTCTTTGATGGTCTCTGCCACATCCTCCTTTGTCTCCCCGGGAAGGCCCAGGATCAGATCCATGTTAATGTCCGTAAAGCCCACCTCTCTGGCCATATGATAGGCTTCCTTTACCTGCTCCACCGTATGCCGTCTGCCAATAATGTCTAAGGTCTTTTGCTTCATGGTCTGTGGATTGACGGAAATTCTGCCCACACCATTTTCATACAGCACCTGCAGCTTTTCTCTGGTGATGCTGTCTGCTCTTCCTGCCTCTACTGTAAATTCCTGCACGTTGGAAAAATCCAGCTTAGCCTTTAGATACTTTATCAGTCTGTCAAGCTGCTCAGGCTCTAATGTTGTAGGAGTACCGCCGCCGATATACACGCTGTCCAAAATCCGGTCTTTCATGCTCTCTGCTACATAGTCGATTTCCTTCAGCACACAGTCCACATAGGCATCCACCTGCTTTCTGTAAGCTGCAATAGGAAAGGACGTAAAGGAACAATACAGACAGGTAGTCGGACAAAAGGGAATGCCGATATACAGGCTGTAGCCTTCCTCATAATGTACACCTGAAAGAATCTGTCTTTCTCTTTCCGCAATTTCAATGCTAAGACGTGCCTTTTTTTCACTGACAAAGTGACTCTTCTCCATAAAGTCCAGTATCTCTTCATGGCTCTTTTTCTCTTCCAGCATACCATAGGCGATCTTTGTAGGACGGATACCGGTAAGATTGCCCCATGGAAGGGTTTTCCCTGTGATCCCAGACAGTGTCAGGTAAAGGAAACGCTTGAAGGCATCCTTAAAGCTGCCACCCTTTTTCTCTTCATAATGCCAGCTGCTGCATACCTCTTCCTCCACGGGTAACACTCCTTTTTCGGGAACCTGTTCCGTGGCAGTTCTCTCTTTTGTCTTTTCCTCTTTTTCGAGTTTTTTTTGAGTTTTTTCCTGCCCCGTCTGTATTTGATCCGCCTGCAGAAGCTTCTTCTGATAAAATTCTGCCCCATCCTCTGTGATGCAGATTTGGAAAACCACATCGGATTCCAGATCTTTTCGCTTGTCCTCTCCTGTTTCAGGGGTCAGCACCTTCACCATTTCCTCGGGATAGAAGGCTTTTACTATGGAATGAATGTCATATTCAAAATTCGCTTTATTGATATCTACTACTAACATATCTGCTCCTGCACTGCGACCTTTTCTTTTATTTTACCTGCCAAATTTTAAAACTCTTGTTTTATCTTACTGGCAAAAGGGATTAAACTGCTTCTCATGTCCAATGGTGGTGCTGTCTCCATGTCCCGGATATACCTCTGTATCCTCCGGGAGTAAAAATAGCTTGTCCTTTACAGAGCGCACCAGCGTACTCATGCTGCCTGTAGGGAAATCCGTTCTTCCTACGGACTCCTGAAACAAGGTATCCCCACTA
>ULUL01030458.1_pt1 | contig 16123 bp, 16 predicted proteins | sample 1958481 | NCBI WGS metagenome assembly ULUL01 (sample SAMEA4835759, study PRJEB28245) | human gut metagenome | biome: gut microbiome; material: fecal sample | place: Denmark | collected 2008 | reverse complement strand
CCCCCCCATTCACTTTGAGGTTTGTAACTATGTTTCATAATTCATAACTCCTTTTTAACTCCATTATAACATGTCTTTTAAAAGTTTTCAAGAGATAGAGAGCATTATATAAAAAATCCCCTCCGTAATTTGCCGGAGGGGATTTTGTTATACTTCTATCATTCGTTTAAATTCATCCGGTCGTGAGGTTCTTGAAAGAGCATCTTCAAGAGTAACAACCCCGTCTTTGTATAGCTTAGCAAGTGCCATCTCAAGGGTTTGCATACCTATGCCCTGGTTCATCTGAATTGTAGAATAAATCTGTGCGGCTTTTGCTTCTCTAACAAGGTTTGCGACTGCTGGTGTAACAAGCATGATTTCTTGCGCCATTACGCGGCCTTTTTTCATGCCGTTTGGAAGTGTTTTGGGCAAAAGAGTTTGTGAAAATACTGCAACAAGCGAGTTTGCCAATTGAACACGAATTTGTTGTTGCTGGCCTTCCGGAAATACGTCGATGATACGGTCAATAGTTTGAGAAGCAGAGGAGGTGTGAAGGGTTCCGAATACCAAGTGGCCTGTTTCTGCTGCTGTCAAAGCCAAAGCAATTGTTTCGTGATCACGCATCTCACCTACGAGTATGATGTCAGGGTCTTCACGGAGTGCGGATTTAAGCGCGTTTGCAAATGAGCGTGTATCCATACCGAGTTCACGCTGGTGAATAATGCTTTTCTTTGATGTGTGAACGAATTCTATCGGATCTTCGATTGTTAGAATGTGCTCTGCTTTTGTTGAATTAATATAGTCAATCATCGCTGCAAGTGTTGTTGATTTACCAGAACCTGTAGGGCCTGTAACAAGAACAAGTCCGCGCGGTTTGTCGGCCGTTATTCTGACAATTTCAGGAAGCCCTAACTGTTCAAATGAAGGAACTTTGTCTGTAATTGTACGGAAAGCGGCTGCATAGTTGCCCTTATCTTTATAGAAGTTTACACGGAAACGGCTTAACCCTTCAATACCGTATGAAAAGTCTAATTCCCATTCTTGTTCAAGCTTTCTTCTCTGATCGTTTGAGAGCATTGGGAATAAAAGAGCTTCAACATCATCGGGAGACAACGCTTCCATTTCAACACGTGTAAGTTTACCGTCAATTCTTATTGCCGGAGGAAGCCCGCTTGAGATGTGCAAATCACTTCCGCCTTCTTTTACAAGTTTTTCCAATAATTCTTCTATTAACATCTTTTTAACCTGCCTTTAAATTCTATTCTGTAAAGTTCATTAAAGCATCATTTTCTTTCATTGCCAATTCAAGCAATGTGTAAGTCATATAGGCGCCGAGTGCAACGGCTTTAGGGTCTAAGCTGGTATTGTTAGCAGCTTCAATTATTGCTGTATTAATTTCCGGATTTTCATCTTTTATATAATGAATCATTTTTTTGCGCCAGGCCGGCATATCTTTAAAAATTTCCGAAAAGGTCGCAGCGGCTGTTTCTTCTGTAATAATTGGCAGCATTATATACCTCTATACTCTTTACAAAAATATTTTACCTTATTTATAAGATTTTAACAAGAGATAAATCAAAATAATCCTTTGTTTGAAGTATAATTACTCTATGAGACTTTTGAATTTAGAGCTTAATAATTATAGAAATTGCGAAGATTTAAGTTTAGATTTAGATTTTGACAAGGTTTTGATAGTCGGCAAAAACGCGCAGGGAAAAACTAATATTTTAGAAAGCATATTTTTTCTCTCCGCCCTCAAAAGCCCACGCACTTCAAATAATATTGAAATAATAAACTTTAATGCGGAATTGGCGGAAATTCACTCAAATCTTATAAAAGCAGATACATCCGTGGAGCTTAATTACAGCTATTCAAAAGAGAAAAAGCGCGAATTAAAAGTCAACGGAATGAGAACAACTCCGAAAAATTTCAAAACTGTTTTAAAAACTGTTCTTTTTTCTACAAACGACCTGCTTTTGCTCCGCGGAAACCCTTCTGATAGGCGCGATTGGCTGGATAGAGCCATATCACAAATCTATCCGGCTTTTGATGAAAGACTTTCCAAATACGACAAAATCCGTATACAAAAAAATAATTTTTTAAAAGAGCTTATCAAAGGCGCGACGCTGGATGAAACGCTTCTGGATGTTTTGAATGAACAGTTGGCCGTAACAGGCAGCAACATAATTTATTTAAGAAAAAAGTTTTTAAAAGAAATCGAAAAAACAGCGCGCGAAAAACATCGAATAATTTCAGAAACAGAAGATTTGAAACTTTCATATGACTGCTCGTTTTTGAATGGCGAAACAGAGCTTGATGAAATCCTTTCAGCATTTAAAAACACCCTCAATGAGCGCCGCATTGAAGAAATTCGCAGAGCACAGTCGTGTGTCGGCCCGCACCGAGATGATATTCTGTTTTTTATAAATGGTAACAATGCCGCAAAATTTGCCTCTCAAGGCCAGCAAAGAACGGTAGTGTTAGCCTTAAAATTGTCAGAACTCGATATTATAACAGAAAAAACAGGTGATGAACCCATATTGCTTTTAGACGATGTGCTGGCAGAGTTGGACGATATCCGCCAGAATTATCTTTTAAAATCAATTACAAACGCGACACAAACAATCATTACCTCTGTAGACACCGTGTTATTCGAAGAAGAGTTTCTAAAAGACGTAAAAATCTACAAAATCGAAAACGGAGCTGTGAGATAGGATGAAAAATTTTGATATAAATAAACAAATAGGAGACAACCTCAGGGCTGAAAGAAACCGTGCAGGCCTCTCTCAAGAAGGATTAGCTGAACTTGCAGGTTTACAAAGACAACACATTTCAAAAATTGAAAATGGCCTAATTGATATGCGAATTTCCACTCTTATTCCTATTTTAAATGTTTTAAATTTGAAATTTGAAGAACTTTATCAAAATAAATAATTAATTAAAGATTAGCGCCGCAGCATTTTTTGAATTTTTTGCCGCTTCCGCAAGGACAAGGATCGTTACGGCCTACATTTTGTGTGTCGATTTTGGGGCGCTCTTCGTATTCTTCAATTATGCCTAAAGTTTGTGAAAATGCTTTTGATTTGTACAAAACAGTTGTTGATGAAAAGATTTTGTCTTCTAAATATTTCGATTTGTATTTTTCCAAAAGCTCGTCAAATGTATAATTTGCATTTAAAACTTTGTTTACGACATCAATGAAATTTTCGTGTTTTGAAGCAACTTTCTTTATCAAATTCGCTGAAATTTTATCATTCATTAAAAAGTAGTTTATACATTTATCGTAATTTTCAATTGACGCTGGGTCTTGCGCCTCGAAAATTTTATTAAATGTTCCGTAAAACGGTATTGCATAAAGCCCAAGCTCTTTATCAAAGAGGATTCCGACATCGTAAACCTCTTCGTGCGATGAAAATCCGCCAAGAGAATTTTCTAAAAAGTTATTGTAACTGTTATTAAATTCCTTAACATCAAAGTACCTGTAAACTTCAGGCAAAATAACTTTATCCTGGTAATCCGCTTTTTCACCGGTTTCAGCGAAGTCATTGAAAATCCCGATTAAATCATCAGCAAATTTGTTTGTAGTAATAATTTCGTCAGTATTGAAAAATTCAATGAACTTCTCATATATTGAATTTACTTCTTGTTCGATCTCTTTTTGTTTTTCAGGATTGTCAATGTATACCAGTTCCGGGTTTTGGACGATTTTTGCGACTGCGTATCTGTATGCTTCATCGCGTTTGGCTGAAGACAAGACTCCTGAGATTTCCAGCAGGTAGTAGCTTTTTTGGAAATTAAAAATTCTTGCAACAACAAACTGTCCTATGCCGATACCGCGGAATGAAGTCATTTTTACAAGCGACTGCGCTTCGTAATTTTTCTCATTAATAATATTATATAAATCAAATCCGTTTTTAAGAATTCTTTTAACTTTAAAAACCGAAGATAAAGATTTTTTTAAAGCTTCGATTATATTTTTAGTTTCAGCAGGTAATTTTTTAGTGCGTTCAAGGTATAAATCAAAAATGCTTTTGTGATCTTGTCCAAGGTTTCTTTCAAAGATGTAATTGAAGCATGCGGCCTGGAATTGCACAGAGCCGTCAGAACCTGCACCAATTGTTTTTATGTATTCCAGAAAATCCGGCTTCACCAAATCATCTGTCCTGATAAAAACAGCCAAATCTTTAATTACATCATTAATCACTTTTAATTCTTCTTGAATAAGCATTTAGTCTCCCTCAAATAATTATAATTATGCTAAAATAACAATAGTTTAAACAAATGTAAATTTCAATACCTATAACCGGACGATTTACTTTTCAATTTAAATTTTATGTGTTATAATAATAAGTATGAAGAAGATATTATTTTTACTAGGAACATTGTTATTATTTGCAAGCAGCGTTAAGGCTTATGACTTGCCAAGATGGGATGTTATACCGATTCAGGTGTATTTGCCTCCTGATAATGCGAAATCAGCAGTAATTCAACGTGCATTCAATGCCTGGGCTGGTGCGTCTAATGGCGCCGTAAGGTTCAGATATATGACCAGTAAACAAGCTTCAAAAAATGCATCAGTAATAGTTACGATAGATGAGGCAAATAATGCGCAAGCTGTTACAGCACAGAGATATGAAACAGTCGGATATTTTCGTGATATGCGCGTAGGTTTTTTGTATCGAGCTGATGTAACAGTGCATACAAAAAATTCAGAAGGAAAAGACTATACGGATGACAAAATATATGAAAGCGCATTAATGGAAGTCGGATATATACTGGGATTTGATAAGGTAACTCAGGACGCAGAGACTTATAGTTCAGTAATGAATTACCAATGCAGCGGAAAATTAAAGAGCCCGACTGATATAGACCGACAAAAAATTAAGCAAAAATACACATTAACACCAGAGCGAGATAAAAAATAAAGATTGACATAAAAAAATGAGAGTGATAAGATTTAAAGCGGGTGCAGCTGAGGTATTCCATTAAAAGAAAACAACAGATTGTTGTTTTCGCTCGTAGTCCCCAGAGGCTGCGCGGCAAATTAAAAAAAGAATAAAGTGTAACGTCGGAATGTAGCGCAGCTTGGTAGCGCACCGTGTTCGGGTCGCGGGGGTCGCAGGTTCAAATCCTGTCATTCCGATTTTTAAATAAAATCCAAAAATCGGGACGTGGCACTCTGCCGAAAAAATGATTAATTATCATTTTTGAGAGGAAGGTAGCGAAGCTACCAAGCTGTACCCCGGTTGAAAATTAAATAAATGAAAAATAATTTCGGGACGTGGCGCAGCTTGGTAGCGTGCTACCTTGGGGTGGTAGAGGTCGCAGGTTCAAATCCTGTCGTTCCGATTTTTGTTTTCATTTAAAAAGTCCATATTAAAACTTCAAGTATTAAACAAGGAGCTAAACCATTTTATCTTTATCGATTTCGTTGTAGTTTCGTGCTTTGCCGTAGGAGCCCATGTTTTCTGTATATTGATTTATCATAAACCTTGAACTGCTGCCCTGTTGGGCAACGGTGTTGTTAGCGTTTTTGTTTGTTTGGAAACTTTGGGCTTGTGCCGCTATTGTGCGTGTATTATCAAGGTTTTGGATGTTCGCATCCATTTTGGCAAAAGAATCATTTAGACTGTTTTGAAGCTGCTGGTTAGTCATCGTAACTTGTTTTGTAGACTTGTTAGCGGATTTTGAGGTTGTGTTAGCAGTTTTGCCGGCTGAATTTAAGGCTGCCGCAGCCGTAGATAAGTTTCCTTGCGCGGACTTTCCGGCATATTCACCTTTTGTCCCGACAATTGACATCATGTTGCCGGACTGCTCAGCTCCCCATCCGCAAGCCATAAGTGTTGCACCTGCAATCGGGTGCCAGAACGTCATTGCTGCACCTACGCCTTGAAGAATACCTCCCGTGGCCATTGTAATTTGTCCTGTCATATTTAATTTTTGGGATTTGTTAATACCGTCAGCCGTAGCTTTTTGGGCTTTTGATGTCGAGTTTAGTGCTCTTGTTGTAACTTTGTGCATTGTAGCGGATTTTTTTGATAAGTTTTTTGAGGACTTGGTTATAGATTTATAAGCGTTGTTTGCTTGGCTGGACGTTGAGGTTGTTTGGGTTTGCAAATTTGCAGTTGAGGCGCCTAAACTGTTTAATTCAGCGGTTATGCTGTTAATCTCGCTTGAACCGTCGCCCATAAAACCGGTGTTGCTGCCCAAAGAATTTCGCTGCTGAATAGCATTTTGAAGCCGTGATTGCATTGATGTCATTTGGGCTTCGTTGTCAGCAATGGTTTTAGCGGTATTTTGCTGAAACGTCGTTTGCTCAGACGTAATCTTGTTATAATTGTTTAAATCTTTATCAAAAGCTTTTTGAGCGCTTGAAAGTTGTTTTTTAATAGATAGAGCTTCTTGGCGGTTTGAAACAGCATCTGCCTGGTATCCAGCAGCAGAATTCATAAAATCTTTTACGGAAGCACTTCCCTTTTTTTCGTCATTTTGTGCTTTTGAAAGCACATTTTTAGCGTGGCCTGTATCCTTAGAAACGTCAGTATTGTTGGTATTATTAGCAGAGGTTACGGAGCCCCCCCCCCCCATTGACTTACCCGCAAAAATACTACCATTCATGCTCATGCGAGAATCTTGCTTGGCAGCACTTTTTCTTATTGGCGAGGTTTCTTTACCTTGCACTGCGTTCAACTTTAATTTGAAAAAATTTCCGTCGATGCCGGACATAGCTCTCTCCTTATTTTTATGCTCTATAAATATAAAAGATTTTTATTTTGTGCAATTTCAACGGATAAACATTTTTTTTACAAAACGTAACATTTTTTATTTGATAATAAATTTTAATAAAATAATAAATCCGTTTTTATTTGTGTTAATATTTTTATATTGCATGTAAAAGATGTGATGATTGCATATAAGGGAGAATGTAATATAAATGATAAACTGTAACGAATTTATTAATAAATTGAAGAGCCAGCGATTTGTGATTAATTATTGCCGCATGTGGCCGTATGTAAAACCGTTTTGGTTCAGAGCGCTGTGTTCTATGCTTATATGTATACCAATCGGTTCATTGGATGCTGTTATTGCACTTGCATTAAAGCCTTATATGGATTTAGTCATGGTTGAAAAAAGCATCGCTTCACCGTGGTATATTCCGCTCGGTATCGTTGCATTTACGTCCTTGCAAGGCGGTTTAAAATATATGTCATCATATTTGTCAACTTGGGTAGGCGGCAAGATTACGAATGGGCTGAAGTATGATATGTTCAAAAAGCTTTTGACATTGCCGACTTCATTTTTTGATACCAAAAATTCCGGCGATGTAGTTTTTCAATTCAATAACCAGGCGGATATAGCATGTGCAGGCTTGTTAGATAATTTAAGTATATTTACACAGAGAATATTTTCATCAATTTCATTGGTATGTGTGTTGTTCTACAACTCATGGCAGCTTGCTTTAATCGCTGTTGTGGTATTAGGGTGTGCGTTTGCGCCAGTTGCTAAGTTGCAAAAACGAATAAAAAGTGTAATGGAAAAAACAGTATTTGCCGATGCTTCAATAATTACCGAATATAACGAAGTTTTTGCTGGAAATAAAACTATTATTTCATATAACCTTGCCAAAAATGAAACGAATAAATTTTCAACAATATTGAAAAACATATTTAATCTACGTATTAAAATGGTACAAAAAACGCAGTGGTTATCACCAATGATGCATGTAATTGTATCAGTAGGTATTGCCGCGGCAATCGGTTACGGAAGCCATTTGATTATGACAAACCAGATTACAAGCGGGAACTTTGTTTCATTTATTACGGCTTTGATTTTGCTCTATACTCCGGTAAAAAATATTGGAAATAACTTAAACGCTGTACAATTCTCATTCTTCTCAATTGAAAGGATTTTTGAAGTGCTGGATTCAACGCCTAGCATTAGAGACAGCGAAAACGCTCAAATATTAAGTCGCAGCCATTCTAAAATTCAATTTAAGGATGTCAACTTTGAATATATCCCCAATGTACCTGTATTAAAAAATATTAACCTTGAAGTGCATAAAGGTGAAACCATTGCATTTGTAGGGAATTCAGGCGGCGGAAAAACAACAATTGTCAACCTTCTTCCTCGTTTTTATGATGTCAAATCAGGCAGCATAATGATAGATGACGTTGATATAAGAAAATACACTCTTACCTCATTGCGCGATCATATAGCAGTGGTATTTCAAGATAACTTCTTGTTCTCCGGTACAATAAGAGAAAATATATTGTTAGGAAATGAGAATGCAACAGAGGAACAAATTGAAAACGCTGTTAAAATGGCATATTTAGACGAGTTCATAAAAACTTTGCAAGAAGGATTAGACACTCAAATCGGCGAGCGCGGAATATTACTTTCCGGAGGCCAAAAACAGCGTGTCGCAATCGCTCGTGCATTTTTGAAAGATGCTCCAATTATTATTCTTGATGAAGCTACATCAGCCTTGGATAATAAAGCAGAAGCAATTGTTCAAAAAGCAATAGACAATTTGATGCAGGACAAAACCGTATTTGTCATTGCACATAGATTATCAACAATTCAAAATGCAAACAAAATTGTTGTAATCAATCAAGGAGAAATCGTAGAAACTGGTTCTCATGAAGAGCTTCTTCATATCGAAAACGGTGCATACAAAGCACTTTACGAAATGCAGTTTAAAAAACAAGAAGTAAATGTTTAAAATAGATTTATCCGTCAATTCAATGATTTTTTTATAAAAAAATTGAATTTTAAAATAAAAAGTTGTATACTTGACAAGTAACAAGAATTAAGAGGTTATGTATATATGAAATTACACATGCAAATACTTATTGCACTAGGTCTTGGGATTAAGCGGAACTGGCATATATTTTTTGGAATAATTGCCGGGATTGTCGTGGGAATATTTCTACATTCGCATGAAAATCCGTTAGTTGCGAATATTTTGACATTTATAGGCCAAGTATTCATAAGATTAATCCAGATGGTCGTAATTCCTCTTGTAGTATCAGCAATAATAATCGGTATTACAAGTGTCGGCGATAATAAACAGCTTGGAAAATTCGGCTCAAAAATGGTGCTTTATTACGGAATAATCACAACGGCTGCCGTTGCAATCGGTGCAGCACTTGCTTTGATTATGAAGCCCGGCATAGGTGCTGCTAATTATATAGCAGCAAATGCAGCAACAGAAGTTCAGGCCTCAGTTGCAACAACAATGCAGCAGCAACAGGGAAATATTTTAAATATTTTTCTGGGCTTTATTCCAAACAATCCTTTCCATTCAATCGCGGCGGGCGATATGGTTCCGATTATTGTATTTATGCTGATATTTGCCGTTGCACTTGCAAAAGTCGGAGATGTTAATCGTCCGATTGTATCGTTTTTTGAATCAGTATTTGCGGCAACAATGAAAATTACTGACTGGATTATGTTTCTTGCGGCACCTGGCGTATTTGCATTAACCGCAAGCGCTGTTTCAAGCTTTGGTATAGAAATTTTCTCCAGTATTTCCAAGTATTTGCTAGTTCTGTTAATTGGTTTTGCAATTCAGTTGTTTGTAGTTTATCCTCTTTTCTTGAAAAGAACTTCAAAGGTTTCTGTTGTAATGCTTTATTCTGCTGTAACAGAAGCAATGATGGTCGCATTTGGGACAGCAAGTTCGTCAGCTACATTGCCTTTGACCATAGCGTGTTGTGAAAAACGCGGAATTTCACATAAAATTTCAAGTTTTGTACTTCCTCTTGGCGCAACATTAAATATGGATGGAACAGCATTGCTTCAGGTAGTTGCAGTAATATTTTTAGCGCAGGCATACGGTGTTGTATTGACGCCATTTTTGCTTATCCAAATCTGTCTTTTGGCAATAATTGCATCATCAACTTGTGCGGGAATCCCAGGTGCCGGCTTAATTACAATCGCATTAATCCTTAATGGCATGGGATTAAGTCCTGAACAACTTGTTGTAGGTTTTGCGTTCTTGTTCACTATTGAAAGAATTACAGATATGATGAGAACGCTTGTTAACGTAACTTCAGACGTGGTCGTGGCAGCCGCAATTGCGGATAACGAAAACGAAATCAATTACGATTTGTTGAACAACCCTGCGGCGTATGAAGAAATAGCATAATTATTCTTAATTCTATAAAGTCCCTCAAACTTCCATCTTGGGGGGCTTTTTTTTTTTTAATTAAAACCTCTTGTTGTAATTCAATATTGAGAAATTTATTTTTTTTAGATATTCTGTGATTATGAAAAATTACAAAGAAGATAGAACTGAAAAAATTGCATCAACCTACCTTGGGAAAAAGGTTAGCGTAAATGACGAATACAATCCCGGGCTTCTTGTTGCAATACCAAGAAGCGATAACCGTAAGCAGTACGATATTCACTGTGAAAACCTTCCGTTTGAAGGTTTTGATGTTTGGCATGCATATGAATTTTCCTGTCTTACAAATAGCGGGCTTCCTGTTACAAGACTTTTGAAGCTTAACTACAATTGTGAAAGCGAGTTTTTGGTTGAGTCTAAATCTTTAAAATTATACTTGAATTCTTTCAATATGACTAGGCTGGGACGCGCGACAAGCGAATGTTTGGAGCTTTGCAAGTCTATGATTGAAAAAGATTTGAGCAGGGTTTTAAAAACAAAAGTAACAGCAAATTTTATTGAGAATAATGCAGAAAGAATTCAAATTTTCGAGGAATTTGTAAACCTTATGGAGTTTATAGATGAAAAAGATATAAAGGCAGAAAATTACAAAGAAGCGCCGGAACTTTTACAAATAGAAAAGAATCTTCAAACAGAGAAGCATTTTTTAACCTATGATTCATTGCGGTCGAATTGCAGAGTTACACACCAGCCGGATTTTGGAGATGTGTTTATCTATTACAATTCAAAAAATCATATTAAGGAAGATAGCTTGATAAAATACTTAATTTCTTTTCGCTCAGAATTTCATTTTCATGAAGAATGCTGCGAAATGATATTCAAAAGACTATACGATATATTAGATAAAGATGATGAATTATTTGTATGCGCGTTGTATACAAGAAGGGGCGGCATTGATATCTGCCCTGCACGCTGGACGCGGAATTGTATCGTAGAAGATGTTTCAAAGCTGATTGACGTAACAAAATATGCAAGAAAAAGTATTAAACAATAAAATCTCAATCGGGAGTTAAGAGATGAATAACAGAAAATTCGGTGATAGTGGAGAGGATCTTGCCTGCCGATATTTAGAAAAGCAGGGTTACAAAATCATAGAGCGCAACAAGCACTATTCAAGGTTTTGCGAAATTGATATAATCGCACTATATAAAGATACCCACGTTTTTGTAGAGGTGAAAACCAGAAAAACAAATGCTTTTGGCACGCCGATGGAAGCGATTACAAAGACGAAATTTGAGAATATATACAAAGGCGTGCAGTATTATACAAGTGAAAACAAAGTTAAAAAATACAGAATTGACGTAATAGGAATAACAATTAAACCGGAGTTAAAAATCGAGCATTTAAAAAACGTCAGCCTTTTTTAAATACACTTGAAAAATCGAAAAAATATGTTATAATAAAAGCAAAAACGAAAGGAGCTGAAAACCATGAATAGTCAACAATCCTTGGGGGGGGGGGGCTCACGAGAATATATCGCTTAGAGGTAAAAAATTAACCCCCTTGCAAACTGACCAAAATAATGTTATAATGAATAATAAATATAGCAAATATGAGGTCAGTATGAAAATAGATATGTTAGGAGTAGGTTGGGCTTTTAGCCCAACAAAATTAAAGATAGCATTTACCTTAGCGGAAGTTTTGATAACCCTGGGCGTAATCGGCGTCGTCGCGGCGCTAACGCTTCCGACCTTAATCCAAAAGCACGCAAACAAAGTTGTAGAAACACGCTTAATGAAATTCTACTCCGCAATAAACCAGGCAATAACCTTAGCGGAAGTGGATTACGGGGACAGAACGTATTGGTATGCAAAGTACGACGACCTTGAAAAAGACGCTCAAGGCCGGCCTGTAACCGGAAAATCAGACCGTGAAAAGTGGGTTAATAAGTACCTTGCGCCTTACATGAAAATAACCGAAACAAAATATACATCCAATAATTTCCCAATTTTTTATCTTGCTGACGGCGGTGTATTTATGTATACGCATGGTACAAGCTTAAATGATTGGATGTTTTACACAAAAGATTTCTTTAAATGTACGGAAAATAAAGGTATTGAATATAATATGGGAGTATGTACCTTTCCATTCAGTTATAATCCAACTGCAAATTGGGATTATATTGGTCGGTCATTTGAACCATATAAATGGTCTTGGGACGGTACCCGTGAGGGCCTCATAAATGGTATTACAAATGGCCAGTATCGGGCTTGCAACACATCAAACCAAATATTCTGTGCCGCCTACATCCAATACAACGGCTGGAAAATCCCGGATGATTATCCTGTCAAAGTAAGATATTAAAACGCCTCACACATCAATTATCCGCGCGATTGGAAAAATTTGTCCAAAAGTACCGGCACAAATTTAGCGTGCAAAGCGCTGAAGTCAAATACAAATTCATTTACACCGGCTTTTAAAAGAGTGTTTGTAACAGAAAAATCCTCTAAAATTTGGTCTTCAAACATATGCATTCTGCAAAAGCCGTCGCAGGTGAACGGATAAATCTTCTTTAAAGAAGGGTCTTTTAGCGCAAATCCGCCTCTGTGGCAGGGGGCTTTGCAGGAAAGACGCGAAATTATTGCGCTGTCGCTGTTCAGCGGGCACAGGCCAAGGCTTGGAACACGAATATTACCTGCAATTGTGTATTTTTTGTCGGGAATGGTGTTTTTAATTTTTTTGATTGTTCTTATTGCACTGTCAAGGTCTGCAAATGACGTAAAATCAACTGTTTGCAAAGCGTGAAGATTGTTTAGGCATTTTATTGACATGCTGTTTAAAAGATTAATCCCCTGGCCGATTTCTACTGGAATGTTTTTCAAATCATCATCGTTAATTACGGCCCAAAAGTAGCCGATATTGTTAATTATCAATGAATCAGGCATAGGTGATACTAATAGAAGCTGCTTTACATATTCATAAACCCTGTCAAAATCCCTTTCAATAAGTATTCTTGGTGTGGAAAGCTGGAATTTAATTTCATGCTTTGCGCAGAATTTTTTTACTTTTGTAATTATTTCATTGAAACTGCTGGTTGATAAGTCGCAAGTTGAAAGGATTTCGCCGTACTCAACAGAGTAAATCGGGTTTGTGCCGATTTTTTTAATATATTTTTCCAGTTCTTTAATTTGCGCAAGTTCTGACAGCCGTAAGTTAATTTTAAAGTCCTCATTTTTTTCAAAGTTAATATCTTTTGAAATTCTGGGGCGCTTGATATCCCACTCAAAGTTTTGAATATTGCGGCTGAATTTAAAATCTTTGCCTTCAGCGCTGACCATTTCACCGGAAAAATGGTTTGTTTGATAAATACTTTTTCTAACGTGTTTGAAGGGAAGCTTATGATTTTTAAAGATTTTAGGCTTATCGAGCATATTTTCAACAAGCTCAATTCCCTCAAGGATTTCATCAGAGGAGTTGAATTTGCCTTTGATAACAACTTTGTCGATGGCTTTTGACTGCAAAATGTCTTCCGCGCACCACGGCAAATTATCTGAATCTATTGCCAGCGGCAGATTTGTATACTTTTTAATCTTTGCAATATTTTTTAGATATATTTCTTCGGTGATAATAATTTCGTCTATCTTGTGGAAATTATTAATAAAATCAATTCCGGAAAGGTTGTGAATGTCAAAATACGAATCGGCAATGACTTTAAACGGAAGTTTGAAAACTTTAATTGCTTCAAGAATGGCGAAACTGTTTATAAAAATCCCATCAATACCGGCGGTTTTTAGAAACTTCAATAATTTTTTTATTTCGGGCAGATTTTCCTCTGTAATGTCGTGTTTGAAATTTATATAAATATGGCTGCCGCACGCTTTGGCTTTTTCAACGAATTCCATGACGTAATCAAAGTTATTGTTTAAAAACTTTTTGTAATAAACATAGTAATCCCTGCAATGGGTGTTTGTGCTGAAGAGTTCAATATCTTCAGGCTTTTTTACGGGAGCAACAACTTTAATCTCTTTCATAAATGTATTATAGCATTTGCGGCTGTTTTAAAAACTCATCTTAACGTTTCTTTACAAAAGTGATAAATTTAGGCAATTTTTAGGGAAAGAAATAGTTAGTATATATATAAGGAATATATGGGATATTAGATTTTATTAAATCTACACGGTATCTTTTCACACACAAATATTAATAGGAAAACTTCATAGGGAGGACAGAACTTATGGCAATAGGTGCTGAAGACTATATCGACCAGCTTTTGGTCAAAAAATACGCAGAAGAAAAAGTTGACAACCATGATAACATGGAATCAATGGTTGATCCGCACAAAATGATGAGCGCAATGAATGATTACGCTGCAATGTCTCGTAACATGATGCTTCTAAAACAGCGCTTGAATATTGCTTGCTATGCGATAAACGCGCGCACGGCTAAGTATTCAAAATCACCAGCTGCGCAATATTAGATTTGCAGTGCCTTGTTTTTTGGTTATAATAAGGAAAAATGAGGTGCTAACAATGGGGAAAATAATCCTAGCATCTTCTTCACCAAGAAGAGCGGATATATTAAAAAAACATAATATACAATTTGAAATTTACCCGTCGCCGTACGTTGAAAATCATACGATGACGGATTTTTATTATGAATTTGTGGAAAATCTTGCCTACAATAAAGCAAAGGCGGTTGTTCCTTTTATTAAGGCGCCTGCAAAAATTATAGGGGCAGATACGGTAGTGGTTTTGGATGATGAAATTTTAGGCAAGCCCAAAGATTACGATGCTGCATTCAACACGTTAAGACGCTTGTCCGGGCGAGTTCACAAGGTTGTAACCGCAATTGCAGTGATTGACACCGCGACAGGTTCAGAAAAAAAGATTTCCACAACAAGTGAGGTTGAATTTGCAAACCTTACAGATGAAATGATAAAGTATTATTTGGATAATTTTAAGCCATTTGATAAGGCAGGCTCATATGGAATTCAGGAAATGCCGAAGGGTTATATAAAGTCATACAGCGGAAGCCTGGAAAATATAATAGGGCTTTGTCCAAAAGCCTTAAAATCCATTTTGTAAAGCCCCTTGAAAAGTGATACGAAATACGCTATAATAAAATAAAAAGTGAAAGGAGCTGGAAACCATGACTATGCATAATTCCTTGGGGGGGGGGGGCTCGCGGGTATAACCCTCTAAGAATAAAAAATAAAAACCTCTTGCAAAAAGTAAAAAATATTGTTATAATAAATACTATATTAAACAAACGTGAGGTTTTTATAAAAAAAGGATTTACTTTAGCCGAAGTGTTGATAACCCTTGGAATAATCGGTGTAGTCGCTGCAATGACTTTGCCGTCAGTCATAACCAACAGCCGTAACAAACAGCTTGAAGTCGGGCTTAAAAAAAGTTATTCTGTTATCTCTCAAGCCTTAAACCAATATCAGGCCGAAACCGGGGAAAGGATTACTTTTGAAAATCAAGGAATTCATACTTTAAAACCGATTTTAATGAAATATTTTAAAACAGTTCAAGATTGTGGATTTGGCACTGATGTTAATAAGGCATGTATTCCGAATAAATATTACTTGCCGGAGGAAGACAAAGCTGATGCAAGAGGCTACAGAACTTACGATGGCAAAGCTGAAATAAATATGGGGGCTTTTGATGACGGACAATTTGTGCTTAATGATGGAAGTCTTATCCTGATTCAGAATGATCCTATCAGTTCAACTCTATTATTGATATCGGTTGATGTGAATGGCTACAACAAAAAACCGAATCGCCTTGGACATGATTTGTTTGTGTTTCAGATTGATAATAAAGGTACGCTTTTGCCAATGGGTGTTAAGGGTACAGCTTACCCCTCAAACAGTGTGCATTGTTCAATTTCATCTTCAAATGCCATGAATGGTGCCGGTTGCACCTACAACGCTCTTACAGATAAAGACTATTTTAAAAATCTTCCGAAATAATGCTAGGAAAAGGCGCCCCGCGCGCGGGGCGCCTTACT
>ULUL01025224.1_pt1 | contig 16221 bp, 14 predicted proteins | sample 1958481 | NCBI WGS metagenome assembly ULUL01 (sample SAMEA4835759, study PRJEB28245) | human gut metagenome | biome: gut microbiome; material: fecal sample | place: Denmark | collected 2008 | reverse complement strand
GAATGTTGCAGTCACTTCTCACCCGATATGAGGTTGAGGGTGACAAGATGCTAGAAAACACAGGTGTGTATGTCTGCACAATCTGCGGATTTGTATTCGTTGGCGATGCACCGCCTGCGCTTTGCCCCGTATGCAAAGTCCCTGCGTGGAAGTTTGAAAAAATAGAAGGAGGTGCAAGATAATGGCAGATAAATATGCAGTACGAAATTTAAGGCTTTGCACAAAAGACTGTCTTTGCCTTTATGTTTGTCCTACCGGCGCTACGGATACAGAAAACAGCATCATTGATCCAAATAAGTGTATCGGCTGCGGCGTATGTGCCGAGGCATGTCCTTCAGGTGCTATTTCAATGATGCCGAAGGAATTGCCCCCGCAGCAACCTAAAACGGATAAAGTGGTCGAGGCGCTGCGTGCTCTCGTTCAAAGCAAAGCGCAGGCTGAAAACATAGCCTCCCAGCTGCCCGATAAACTTTCGGAGGCGGTAGCAAAATCGTCTCGACTTATGGCAGAAGACCTTTGCCGGGAAGCAGGCTTTATGCTTCCGCAAAGTGCCAACACAAAAGAATTTTTAGAGCAGATAAAATCCTATCCCGATATTCCGGAAGATGTGGTGGAGGCATTGCTTCATACCATAAATTTCAACGAAAATATAAAAAATAAAGAGGTAACGAAAATGGCAAAATGGAAATGCACCGTATGCGGTTATATTCACGATGGAGATACTCCTCCCGAAACCTGTCCTGTTTGCAAACAGCCGAAAGAAAAATTTGTAAAGCTTGAGGAATCCAAGAATCCCTATGCCGGTACAAAGACCGAAAAGAACCTTTGGGAAGCATTTGCAGGCGAATCTCAGGCAAGAAACAAGTATACATACTTTGCTTCTGTTGCAAAGAAGGCAGGCTTCGAGCAAATTGCAGCACTTTTCTTGAAGACTGCCGAAAATGAAAAGGAACATGCGAAACTGTGGTTTAAGGCGCTCGGTGAGCTTGGCGACACTGCCGAAAACCTGCTCCATGCAGCGGAAGGCGAAAATGCCGAGTGGACTGATATGTATGATCGTATGGCAAGAGAAGCAGATGAAGAAGGCTTTCACGATTTGGCTGCTCAATTCCGCGGTGTTGCCGCTATTGAGAAATCACATGAGGAAAGATACCGTGCTCTTCTTAACAACGTTGAAACCAGATCAGTATTTGAAAAGTCCGGTGTAACAGTTTGGGAATGCCGCAATTGCGGACATATCGTTGTTGGTACTACGGCTCCCGAAACATGTCCTGTATGTAAGCATCCGCAAGCTTATTTTGAAGTTCGTAAAGAAAATTATTAAAGAGAGAAAGACAAATGAAAGAAAAGTTTTATATTTGTCGCCATTGCGGTAACTTAATCGGTCTTATTCACGATGCGGGCGTCCCTATGATGTGCTGCGGACAAAAGATGGAGGCGCTGGTTCCTAACACCACTGAAGCCTCTGGAGAAAAGCATTTGCCTTTTGTGAATTTGGAAAACGGTTCTGTTTATGTAAGGATCGGCGAAATAACCCATCCCATGACCGAAGAACACTACATTCAATGGGTTTATGTTGAAACTGAGAATGGCGGTCAGCGTAGAGCCTTTAAACCTGGCGATACACCGGAAGCTACATTTTGCATCGGCGAAGATAAACCTGTTGCAGTTTATGCTTACTGCAACCTCCACGGACTTTGGAAAACTGAAATCAAGTAAAAGTAAAATAGCCTGCCAAAACATCTTGGCAGGCTATTTGTCATATCTTTTCAATTATAAATAAGTTCAGCGTTTACAAGTTCAGTTGCTCGATTATGGATATTAGCAACGTCCATTCTTCGTTAAGAAATCCGAGACCGGAAATCTTGTCGTCAGAGTTGCCTCTGACTTTCCTGATTGAGTAAATAACTTTTTTCATTTTTCTGGAATACCTCCATATTTTATTTTGCCTTTCGGCAGGGGCAAAGTAGCACAGGTCGAAACTAATTTGATTTGTAAATAATGTTGCAATGGCAATAGCAACTACAAACTCTTTTTGCGAGAAAAATAGTACCGTAAAAAGAAAAGAGCCAAACTCATAATCGAGCTTGACTCTGTTATTCAATATGAAAAGTTTAAGTGCTATTTTTTCGTGCCGTTGATATTCTCGCTGACTTATGCTACAATAGACGCAACGAAAGGCTATAAAAAAGGATTAATTTTTTTGTTTTGCATACCTAAAAATTGGTATTATTTTGGTATTATTTTAGTATGAAAAATACTTTTCGAAATGAAAATTAGCTTGATTTTTGGAGAAAACAGCACAAAATGTATGCAAAATATTGCTAAAAATGCGCGATATTGGCGTTATTTATCGATTTTGAACCTATTATTGCGCATTCCCAAAACTCCTAAGAGCTGTTGCTCACGCAACTCGAAGACCAGATATTGCTCGGCAATCTCAAAATCGGGGAAAAGTTGCCCTCCGAAAGAGAAATGAGTCAACAATTTTCAACAAGCAAAACCGCCGTGCACGACGCCGTTTGCGAGCTTGAAAGAAAAGGCTTTGTGGAAGTCGTGCCCAGAAAGGGCGTTTATATTGCGGATTACTTGCGCACCGGTACGATTGAAACGTTTTTTGCGTTGCTTCGCTTCAACGGAGGAAAACTTGACGAAAACACGACCAAATCGATTATAGATTTGCGCAGATTTATAGAGCTTCCGTCCATCGACGGCGCGATAGACAATCTCGACGGAGAAAAATGCCCCGCGCTCGATTCTATTTTGCAAAAAGGCGTGCACGCCGCCGACGAGGGCGACGCACACGCGCTTGCGGAGTGCTTGTTCGAGTTCACGCGCGAGGTGTGCATACAATCCAAAAACCTCATTACGCCCATGCTGTTCAACGCGTTCAGACCGCTCACCATTCCGTTTTGGGAAGAGAGCTTACGGCGCAACGGAATAGAGTACGGCAGAAGGGTGCTGACGGAGTATTACGACGCGGTGCAAAGTTGTGACGTGCAAAAAGCAAAGAGCGTCGTAAACGCAGACCTCAACAACTTTTTGTCGTAAATTTCAAACAAAAAAAGAAGGAATCGGTGTCGACTCCTTCTTTTCTTATAGTTACTTATTATTTATAAAATTAAATCCATATCGTTTGCAGAGAGAATTACAGCAGCAGAGTTTTATCCTCGCCCATGCCCATCATGCCGTCGAGCACGTACTTTTTGCCGTCCTCGTCGCGCAAATAGCCTTCCAACTCGCCGAACGCAACGTAGTAGTCGATGTTGACCACAAGCGCGTGCATAATCATAGGATTCATGTTGCGCACCTTAAATTTGAGGTTGACCATATCGTGCTCGTCCTTGATTATCCACTCGGAGTGGTCGCAGAAGTCCTTGCTTTCGGGGCTTCTCGTAAACTTGACGGGCGGAAGGATGCTGGTTTTGCCTTCGAGCCAAAGTATGTTTTCGTTGTATTTCTCTTGGTCTATGGATTGGTTGCGAGTGAGGTTGAATGCAAGCCATTTTTCTTCGCCGTCCACGTTGCATTTGCCCATTGTGGTGACCCAGTCGTAGTGCGCGCGACGGGGATAGAAACCTCTGTGGTCGTCGACGATTGCCGTGCTGTCCTCGTCGGTGAGCATTTCTTCGCCGTTGATGACAAGTCTGCCCTCTGCTTTGAAGAAGTCTTTTTGACTGTAAAGGGGACGATTCTTGCCAAACGGTATACTTGCCACGCAGGGCTTTGAAAGACGGCTGAGAGTGAAGTCGTATTCGATTGTGGCTTCGCCGTAATTTTCTTTGATAGCTTTGACGATGGTTTTGTCTTTTCGGGTGACGGTTAGAAGGCACTTGCCTTTGTGGTTGCCCGAAAGTTCGCATTTGCCGTCTTGGAAGTTGTTGACGTACTTGACGTGAGATACGGGCGTTTGTCCTTCCGCGATTGCGCCGTTGATGAGGTTGGGGGCAATGACGGTGTCTTTTGATTTGAGGTTGGTGTCCCAGCAATAAACTTTGCCCGTGCGTTTGTCGTAGAAGATGTTGAGCGTCTTGCCGAAGATGCCCATGTCGCAAACAACAGCCAAAAGCACGCCGTTTTTGAGATGGACTTCGGTGGATTCCCAAAGAGTGAGTTTGAGGCGGTTCATGCATTGAGGGGCGCGCGTGGGCTTTTTGAGTTTGACCAAATCCATTTGTTCGAACTCTTTGTCAAATGTTCCGAATGCGCAAATTCCCTTTTCGTCAACCATGCTTTTGGGTGTGGGGACGGCGCGTCTTTTGGGGTCGATATACTTTGAATACTCTCCCATAATTTTTCTCCTTTATCAATAAAATATATCAATGCTTACGCGCAAATATTTCTGTTCTTTTTGCAAATAACTGACTTTATCGCGCGTTATGTGCAACATAAAGTCGGTTTTCGGTTGTTATCTTGTTTGTTCGTCGATCTTTTCCACAAAGTTGCAAAGGATTGCGAACGTGTTTGCAAGGCAGTCCTTGTCAACGTCCTCGGCAACGTCAAGTCTTGTGTGATAGTAGCGCGGAAGATTGAAATTCATTGCCGTTACGCACACGCTTTTGAAACCGCCTTCGGTGTATGCCGCGGCGTCCGTTGCGCCCAACGCAACGCTGCCTTTTTTGCAGGGGATGCCTTCTTGCTCGCATGCGTCGAGCCAGATTTGCGTCGCTTCTTTGTCGCATTGCATAAGCCCGTTCATGTCTTTGTGGTTGACGAGCATATGGTCTTGCTCGCGCAAAGTGTCAAGGCAAAGTATGGTTGTGGGGCAGTCTTTGAAATCGTTTTTGTGCGCTTTCACCCACGCTTTTGCGCCGCGCAATCCCGCCTCTTCGCCGCCTGCGCAAATGCAGCCGACTTCGGTGTTTTCAAATTCGACGCCGTTGTCTTTGAGTGCTTTTAGGAAGCTTATGCCCATTGCGCAACCCGTGAGGTTGTCCGTTGCGCCGTCTGCGACGATCTTCGGATTGAAGAGGAAATACATCAAAATCCAGAAGGGAACGAATACGCCGCTCACGCCCAATGCGATGAGCAAATTCACGTCGGTTATTGCGTTGAACATACCGCTTATTACGCATGCCGCAATTGCGACTGCAGTGAAGTAAAGTATGCCGATTATCGAGATGAGGAAGTGCGCGATAAACGCTTTTCCGCCGAGATAGTAGTTGAGAGTCCATTCGTACGCCGCGTCCGCGTGTCCGCTGATGAGAACTCTGCGTTTGACTTCGCCCGTCGGTTTTTTTATCGCCATCATATTGAGCGATTCGCGCTTTGGGAAGAGCTTGTCCACGACTTTGCGGTATAGCACGAATTCCAAAATCATGATTTCCATGCCTACTGCGATAAGAATGAGCGAGAGCATCGGCATAAAGAACGCCGCCGCGAATGCGCCGAGGATGAGCGTAACCGTGATGTAAATCCAACCCATGAAAGCGAGAGTGTGTACGTCGTATTTTTCGGTGGTGACGGTGTCGGCATAGGGCGCTGCCTCGTTTGCCATATAGTTGATTGCGTCTTTCTCACCTTGGCTGCCGCAATCGCGTTTGCCGAAAGCCGACGTTACGTGCGAGATAAAGTCAAACATATAGTTCGCGCTTTGTCCTTTGTTTTGTTTGAGCTTGTCAAGTTTCATAAAATCCCTCTTTGCGCATTGCTCGCATGGTTTATAATTTGATTATAAATATATTTTATTTGAAAATCAATATACAAATGTATGATTTTCATCGTTTTTCTTTTTCGGAGTGCAATTACGGTTGTGCGGAAATCACTTCGCCGTACACTTTTGCGATGCGTTCTATCATCTCGGTGTGCGTGAACGTCTTGTGATAAACGATTGTGGTTTCGCGTGTCATGCTCAAATTTTCGACGGGCAGTGCGACAAGCGAACCTTTGCGAATTTCCTTGTAGCAAGTGCCTTTTGAAAGAATGGATACGCCGACGTCCTTTTTGACGAGATTGCGTATCGTCGCTATGCTGTCAACCTCGATGATAACGTCGAAGTTGTCCACCGATTCGCCTATGGATTCGAGTGCGGAATTGAATTTTTCTCTCGTCGATGAGGAGGGCAAGCGCAAAATGAGGTGCTGCTTTTTGAGTTCTTGCAGGGATATGGACGCTTTTTGCGAAACGGGGTTTTGCGGCGAAACTATGCAAACCAGCATATCCGTGTCTATGATTGTGAAGCGGAAGTCGGGATTTGTGGGTTTTTCTTCGATAATCGCCATATCTATCTCGAAATTTTCAAGCATAGCATAAAGATTTTTTATGGTGTCAGTAATAAACGTTATCGTAATGTTATCGTCTTTAAGCGCAATTCTTGACAAGGCTTCTATCATCAAACCGCTTTCTTGTGTGTGTGTAATGCCTATGCGGATTTTGTAGATATTTGTTTTTGCGTTTTTGATTTTATCCTGCATTTTTTCGCAGATTGCGCGTATTCGTTTTGCATACAAAAGTGCGATTCCTCCTTCTTCCGAGAGGACAAGTTCTCCCTTTTTACGCAAAAACAGAGGTGCATTCAACTCTTCTTCCAGCTTTTTTATATGATGGGACACGGCAGGTTGCGTCAAGCCCAAAATCTCTCCTGCTTTTGTAAAATTTTTGGTTTCGCACACGGCTACGAAAGTTTCCAGTTTGTCGTCCAATAGTGACATGATTTCCTCCTTTTATTATGCAAATTTATCATTGCATAAAATAACATAATTTGACTTTATGTTTTATACATCATAGCATAACAGCACCTAACAAACAAGACCCATTCGCAAAAAGAATTAGAAAAAGAGGGGGAAAATGTTGCTTCAAAACTTTTCATCCGTGGGACAGGTGATAATATCGATTGCGGTAATGCTGCTTTCGGGATATCTTATGTCGCGCGTGACCAAAAAATTGAAATTGCCAAACGTTACGGGCTATATAATAGCCGGTATTATAATAGGACCTTATTGCATCGACGTTATACCTACGCAAGTCGTTGAGGGTATGGGCTTTTTGGCGGACATCGCGCTTGCGTTTATCGCGTTCAGTACGGGTGAGTTTTTCACGTTGTCTACGCTCAAAAAGAACGGCGCAAAAAACGTCGTTATAACCGTGTTCGAGGCGTTGCTGGCATCTCTTGTGGTGTTTTTGGTTATGTATTTCGCACTTGGATTGAGCCTTGCGTTCTCAATCGTTTTGGGTGCGCTCGCCGCGGCAACCGCGCCTGCGTCCACGATGATGACAATCCGTCAAACCAACGCAAAAGGCGATTTTGTGGATACGCTCTTGCAAGTTGTCGCGCTTGACGACGTGGTTGGATTGCTCGCTTTTTCTGTGGCAATCGCAGTGGCAACCGCTTCGCTTGCCGGCGTTGTAACTTTCAAAAACGTTGCCTTGCCGATTATATACAACGTGGTAGTATTCGTCGTGGGCGGCGCGCTCGGTTTTTTGCTCAAACTGCTTTTGGGCAAGCACTCTACGGACAATCGTCTTATCATCGCAATCGCAGTGATATTCTCCTTTTGCGGACTTTGCGCGATTTTGGACGTATCGCCGCTTTTGGGGTGTATGGCAATGGGCACGGTGTACAGAAACGTTGCAAAAGACGACAAACTTTTCAAGCAACTCAACTATTTTTCACCGCCGATATTGCTGCTGTTTTTCGTCAGGTCGGGCGTAAACTTCAAACTCGACGCACTTGTAAGTTCGGGAGGCTCTATCGGAGGTGTGTCCTTGCTCGTGATAGGCATCGTGTATTTCTTCACGAGAATCGCAGGCAAATACACAGGCTCGTTCCTAGGTTGTTTGTGTGTGAAAAAGGACGCGAAAGTTCGCAACTGGTTGGGGCTTGCGCTCATTCCACAAGCAGGCGTCGCGATAGGTCTTGCCGCACTTGCCGCGCGCACGATAGGCGGCGAAACGGGCAGTGCGATGGAAACCATCATTCTTGCGTCGAGCGTGCTTTACGAGCTTATAGGTCCTGCGTGCGCAAAGCTGTCGCTGTATCTGTCAAAGTCCTATTCAAACGACATAGACACCGTCGTGCCCGACTCGCAGGTGGAGCAGGCGGAGCAGAAAAACGAGGTGCAACTACTCATAGACAAAATCAACACAATAAGGCAATCATTGCCCGATTCCGCGCCGAGCGAGGAAGAAAACGCTTTCGACGAGGCGGCGGAAGAATACTATATTCTCAATTCAAGACAACGAGTAAAAAGATAGGAGGAAAATATGAATTATATCGATCCGCTTGCAAAACTAATGGGGGAATGGTCGTGGAATATCACGGTTTATTCGATACTGCTCAGGGTTATCATACCCTTTATATTCGCCTTTTACGTGGGGTGCGAACGCTCGACGAAAGGGCATACCGCAGGGCTTAAAACGTTTATTTTGCTCTCGCTTGCGTCAACGTCGTGCATGATAATCGACAGATCTTTGCAACTCACGTTCCCGATTTGTTCGGCGGGGGCGGTTATAGGCTCTGCGATGCTGAGCGGAAATTCTATACTGTTCGGCGCAAAAAACCAAATCAAAGGGCTCACCACGTCGGCATGGCTTTGGACGTGCAGTATTTTCGGTCTGCTTTTCGGCGCGGGGCTTTACACCGTCGCGCTCATTTTGGCAGCCGTATATATCGTGATTTTGCAGTTTTTCCCTGCACTTGAAAAATACTTGAAGCAACGCTCGAACCACTTTGAATTGCACCTGGAATTGCGCAACAAAAACGATTTGCAAGCGTTTATGACCACTTTGCGAGAGTTGGGTATGCGCATAGACGACGTCGAACTCAACTCTGCGTTTATCAATTCGGGGCTTAGCGTGTATGCGATAAAACTTACGATTGAGAGCAAGGAACTCAAAAAATACAAAACGCACGACGAAATCATCGAGGCGTTGAGAAGCATAGATTACATCCATTATATAGAGGAAAAATAAACCCTTTATTCTTGCACGGCAAGAAAGGTAAAAATTGATATTTTGTGGGCGGCTGGGAGGGGAATGCTACGGCTTTTCGTGGCAAAAATATCAATTCGGCTTGCGAAGTTTTCCGTCAAGACCTTTTATCAAAAAACATTTGCCGACGATCGTGTCTACGCTCACCGGGCCGAAAACGCGGCAGTCGGTGGAGTGATTGCGATTGTCGCCCATACAAAACACATAGCCGTCTTGGACGTAAAAGTCCAGCGGTTGAGAATAAATTGCGATTTCGGCGGGATTTACGTACGGTTCGTCAAGTTTTTCGCCGTTGAGAAAAACCGCCGATTCGGTTATTTGCACGTGGTCGCCGCCGACGGCAATCACGCGTTTTACAAGAGATTTGCCTGCAAAATCGCCTTTTGTCGGGGTAAACACGACGATATCTCCGCGTCCGATTTTTGCAATTTTGTTCAGATACAGCGTTTCGCCGTTGTTTTGGTCGTCGTCTATGAGCGCGTCGTTGCCGCCGTCGAGAGTGGGGTACATGGAAATTCCGTCCACAATGAAAGATTCCAGCACGTAAAATTTGACAAGCAGGGCGGACGCAACCGCCAAAACGACAACCAAAAGTACGATTGCCACTGATATAGCAATGCGTTTGGAGCGGTTTTTCGGCTCTTCGATTATCGGTTCTTGCTCGAATACGGGAAAATCTTGCATATCAAAGTATATTGCGGAATTTGCGTATTATTTTCAAATCCACAAAAAGTTGTTTAGCACAACGCCGTCAACGTCCTCCACGACGATTGTTTTCACAATGGAGAACGAGGCGAGCGTGCGCCCTTCTTCGCTCTTGAAATCGGCGGTTTCAAAGAGAAGTTTTTGCCAAAACTCCCCGCCTTTCAGACTTGTGCGCGCGGTATATTTTTTGAAGTCGGGGTAGGTGTACACCGTCACGTTGAGCGGTCTTTCGTCTTTTGAGTAAGCGTCGATGTGCAAGATCGCCGAGCGGTTTATCGACGTCATCTCTTGTATGCTTCTGAAAAGAATCAGATTGCCTTTTGCAAGGGTTATGCCGTTTATCGCAAAAGGTCCTTCCGCAACGGAGAGTGCGTTGTCGGCAAGAAGAGCCTCATCGGTTTTTGCCACAAATTCGCCTACGCCCATACTGCCGTCGTAGATTATGTTTGAAATTCTGGGCGTCGTTTCGACGTTTTGCACGTTATGTTTTGCGGGAATGATGCCTGATGCTTTCGTAGAAATTATGTTCGAGTCGGGATATACGAAAGTTGCGTAGGCGACGATGAGTTCTTCCGTGTCGTAAACGGGCACGTCGCACACGTATTCGTGTTCGCCCACCTTTTGTTTTACGTCAAATGACTTCCAGTATCTTTGGCGCGACGACGGCTCGCCGTAGCTCACGTACAGCGTGCGTTTTTCCGCTTTTTTGGCGGTGTTTATCTTGACGTAAAGTTTGCCGTCCGTCGCTTCGAAGCGCATTGAAGGCTCGATAGACGGCGAACTGCTTGCAAGATGCGCGCGAAGCCACAATATAAGCGCGCGATACGCGGCGTTTGTGATTTGTATGTCGCAAGACTCGGACACTATAAGTTGCTTCACGTCCGATTTTACGAGATCAAGCATGTCGCCGATTCGGTCTATGTCGCATTGAACGGAATCACTCGTCACGACGGCAAGGGTGGGACAGGTGATAAACATGGCGTACGTTTCCGCTCCTACGCCCGTCGAATAGGCAAGTTGTACGTCACCGGACGGAATATCGCTTCCCAAAAATCTCGCGTTGTGTTCCGCCCAGCGATAACCTCCGCCGTTGACGGCGCACATGGCGCAAACTCTTTTGTCCGTGCCTGCAACCATCCACGCAAGTTGCGCGCCTATGCCGAAACCCAAAACGCCGATATGATCTCTTGAAACGATGCTTTGTTCTTGAAGCAAACTTATCGCTCTTCTTGCAACTTTTGCCCACACGAACCACGGTGTGTTGCGCGCCGTGTTTTCGATGTAGTCAAGACGCGCTTTGCAATCGGGGTAGCGTGCAAAACTCAAATCGGACGGATATGCCGTTTTCGTGTCCTCGAAAACTCCGCAAAAATCAAGTGCGCAAGTGACGAAACCTTCTTCTACGAGAAGGCGAACGGCGTCTTGCGAGTGGGGATTTTCAAAGGACGGCAACAGCAAAATTGCCGGGCGAGCGTCTTGCCAACGCGCGTCGTAATAGACGTTGCAGCATATGCGAATACGTCCCTCTTGCGAGGTGTCCGCCGTGAAAATTTGCTTTTCGCAAACAAAATTATCCGTTGTCTGACACGAGATGATTGAGGCTTCCAAAGGCGCTTTGCATGCGTCGAAGCCCTCCCACACCTCCGTCGGTGTCATAAATTTGAGTTCCATACCTTGCATTATATCCCAAAATCACAACAATGTAAAGGAATAAAACTTTTATATCGCACGCGTGCGAAATATGCGGACGCAACGGTTGTTGTTCAATGCCGTTTGCCGTTTTTTCGGCAACGTCGGTTTCCTTTTGAGAAGGGTTTTGCTCCGTTTCGTCGAGCAAGGTTTCGTTTATGTAGGCAAGAGAGTGCGCTTTGTTTTTCAGACAAGACGCATATTCTTCGCACATTTTTTGCGCCGTAGCGTCGTCGGGCATAAGAAAATCCATAATTCACCTCTACGGCAGTATATTGATTTTTTGCGAAAAAACGTGAATAAGCCGCCGTTTTGGCAACGGGAAATGCCGCAATCGAATTGCGGCATACGTTGCAAATTCGGTGTAAATGCGAGGCAATTATCCCGATTCGCGCACGGAAATCGTAACTTTCGGGGTGAACGTCAAGGTGCTTAGGCAGTCGTCTTCCAGATTGCGCCCGACAGATTGATAGGCTTTTGATTGCAAAGACAAAAAATCCACGTTGATTTGCTTTGACAATTCGTACATTTCGACAAGTCGTCTTTCAACGTCTTTTTCAAGGGCGGAGGCATATCGTTTTACGATTTCGTCGGCGGGTGTTATCACCTCGTCGGTTTTGATTTTTTGCACGTCCGCAAGGTCTGCCGACAGCTTAATATCGGCAGTGATAGCTCGTCCGTTTGCCTTGACTTTTACGTCTTTTTTGAGGATTTTAAACTCAATCGTACCGCCGTCTTTTGCGGTGTAGTTGAGCGTGCCGGTTACGTCGTGGCTGTGATATATTGCAAGAATCTCGGCGTATTCGTTGTCGAGGATGCGGCTTGCTCTCTCGTCAAAAACCATTGCGCGCGATATGTCAAATTCGAAAACGTCTTCTTCTCCACCCGTTTCGTAGAGAGGCGGCGAGGTTGTTTTTGCAACGATATACGGCACGACGTTGGCTTTGCTGGGTGAAAGCGAGCGCGCCAAAAAATCTTTTGCGGTGGTGCGAATCATGCCGTCCGAACCCTCTTCGTTGACAAGCGCTTGCTGTAAAAAGAATGGCGAACTTATGGTTGTGCCTATACGCAAAGACAGCATTTCGGAAGGGGATTTGTCCCCCGTTACGATGATGGTCTGCTCGGGTAAAGCGTACATTCCGGTGAGCGGATATATGAGTTGCATATGGTCAAGCTCGAACGCAGACGTTGACATAAAAAGCACGTTACAGTGCGAAAGCGATATGATTAAACCCGTTTTGCGCGAAATTACGTCCATTGCACCGGCAATCGAGTTGCCCTTTGCGGTGGTGCAAACGTAGCTCGTTTCGCCCGTGTCGCCGCTTGACGAACCTACCAAAACCGATTGCGCGCTGACCTCGAATTGCGAGGTGGCTTTGTCGTAGTCTATGCCGATCCCCAACACCACGGCGGATTTCGACAGAGAGGGTGTTTCAACCATTCTGCCGAATACGACGAGAAAGATTGTTATCGTCAAAAGCACAAACCATTTGGTGCGCATGAGATAGGAGGAAATATTGAGTTTTTTCATTGTGCTTCTCCTTTTCGGAACGAGGTTTGCTTTTGTGAAAACAACACGCCGTCCTCTTTACTGTCGGGCATTTGACGCATTTGCGTGTCATGCTCGTATTCGGCGTCGAGGCACGCGTACAAGTGCGGACGCAACGTCTTTTGAACTTTTGCAATCGCGAAAAGAGCAATCGGGAAAATGATTGCAACCGCACTCAATACGTAACCGAACGTTCCGAGTGCAACGTCCGTCACCTCTTGTAGCGACGAGGAAAACATCGCCGAGCATAGCACCGCCGTCGGACATATTATTTTCGAGGGCAGGGACGTGCCCAGCGCGCGTTTGCACGCCTCGTTTGCACCGTCGAAAAGAAAAGAGAGAGAGTAGAGCGACATCATGATTATCGCAAAGAGATTGGTCCACTCCATTCTGCCGATTTCGAGGGATAATTGGTTGAAACTTGCAATGTGGATGAGCAAATCTTTGACCATTTTCAGCGCGTTGCCGTAAAGTGCGACGCCTATAAGCACGATTAAATTTGCAATCGTCCACGTGGATGCTATGCCGAGAGTGAGATAAGGCATTTTTTTGTTGCGCAACCTTACGAAAACGAAAGGGAACAAATCCCCCAGCCACAATCCGTATCGAGGCATTGCAAGCAACAACTCCCCGGGGGCTTTTGAAAATAAGGGCAAATTTCTTCCGAAGTCCATATCCGAGTCCAAAAAGGCAAGGTTGAGAATTATCACCGCCAAAAACAGAGGCGCAAACAATTCGCAACTTCTTGCAATCGAACGAGTGCCTTTTATGCCCAGATACACCACCGGCAAAAGAAACATAACGTATATGAGAAAAGGCTGTGTGCCCGTAAACAATTCATGCGTGAGATAGGAGGTGCAATAACAAAAATAAAACACCGTTTTCAAGCACATCCAACAAGACGCCGCAAGACAAACGATTTTGTATAGGAAGTTGTTCGTCGCGCGCAAAAGCCCGTCGCCGCCCATATTTGTAAAAGCGAAAATAAAGATTGCGCACAGCATTTCCAAAGCAGTGAATGAAAGGAATATCCAAAATGTTGACGAGCCGAAATCCGCCGAAATTATACCGGGCGCGGACGATAATTTAAAAGCAAAACCGACCGCAACTATGATTGCGGCGGCTTGCGAATTGTATATTGTGCCCAAAGGCAGATTTTTGCGTAATCCGTGTTTTATTGTGCCGTTGTTCATATATAAACCTTTTATTGTGTCACTTTTTGTTGATGCGTCGGCGGTTTTGCGTGGGGATGGAATAGGGACGCAAATCCATTGACGAGGAGTCCGCTTTCAATATTCCGTCTTGAAGGTCGGGGGATATTCTCGGAGCATAAGGCGCAAGATACGGCGTGCCGAAATTTTCCAGGGAAGAGAGGTATGCGACTAAGATTATCGTGAGGATTATCACGCCCACAAAGCCCAGCACTGCGCTTATGCACAAATACAAAAAACGTAGTATGGACATCGCGCCCACTTGATCGGGCACACAAAATATGCCTATTGCCGACAGGGCTACGACAAGAACGGACGGCGACGAGATAAGCCCCGACTTGACCGCCGTGTCACCCAGCACTATCGCGCCGACGACGGACAGCGATATGCCGAAGTATCTAGGCATGCGAACAGACGCCTGATTGAGCACTTCGAACAGCGTGAGCACCAGCAGCATCTCGATTGCCGGCGGAAAGGGTATGTTGGTGGTTGCCGCCATAAGAGTCATCAAAAACTTTATCGGCAACAACTGAAAGTGGTACGTTTGAAGGGAGATGTACACCGCGGGTAACAACACGGTGAACAGTGCGCCGAACATCCTGAACATGCGTATCATCGACGCGCGCCAGTCTCCCGAATAGTAGTCGTAGCCGTCTTGTACATCCTCGAAAACCAGGTAAGGGAGCGTGATTGCGATGGGCGAGCCGTCAACGATCAGGGCGATGCGTCCTTCGAGCAGTTTTGCGGATGCAACGTCGGGTTTCTCGGTTGTGCCCGCCTGAATGAAGAATGAATTTTTTTTGGTTTGAATAAAGGAAAGCACGTATGCGCTGTCCACGATTCCGTCAACGTCGATACGTTCGATTTTGTGCGATAATCGTTCGACGATTTTTTCGTCCGCGACGCCTCTTATATACATCAAAGCAACCGTCGTCGAAGAGTATCTTCCCACCTCAAAGGTTTTCACAACGAGGTCGGGTGATTTTATGCGCTTGCGCACGAGGGACATATTGGTTTTTATTTCCTCGATAAAGCCCTCTCGCGGCCCTTTCATAACAGACGAAGTGGGTGGTTCGCCTATCGCTCTTGCCGCCGGTTTTCGCAAGGAGAAGATATATGCGTTGTCCTCGCCCTCGATAAAAAACGCCACGTCGCAAGAGGCTACGCTTTGCGGTGAATCCTTGATATCCACGATCTCGATTTCGTCCGCATACGCAACCGTATTTTGCAACGATTGAAGGTAGGGCTTTTCTAATCGTTCGCAGTTTTTGAGAGGACGTACCACGTCCTGTTCGAGTAAAATTTTGTCGATATTGCCGTCGATGTATGCAAAAAGACAGTGTTTGCCGCCAACGTCCAAACGACGACACTTGAAGTCGTCGCTGAATGAGAATGTGCGTTGTAAATCTTGTTGCAATTCGTTTACGTTCACAAATTGATTGTTGCCAAAACAAAGGGTTTTATAATGCGAAACACAAGAAAAAATCGACGACGTTTCAAAAACGAAAATCGCATATCTTGACATTTCGTCCGGTTGTGATACACTGTTTTTTATCAGGAGATTATTATGGAACAAAATCGAATCACCACCGACGAAATCGAACAGCAAACGGCAGAGAGGACTCTCGCGGATACGGACGATACGGCTGCCCAAGCGCAAAAAGGAATTTTGTACGAAACGAGCCTCAAACAAGCCGAAAAAAATGCAAAAAAAGAGAAAAGAAAAGGCGTGTTGCAATTTATCAAATACGCCTTCTGCGCCGCAAGCGCAGGCATCATTCAACTCGCGCTTTTCTCCATTTTGCAAGCGGTCATTCCTCAAAGCGGAAAAACCATTCGGTTCATCGTCGAGGATATGGATTTGGTCACCTTCATTTCCACCACCGTCGCCCTCTGTGCCTCTATACTTTGGAACTTCACCTTCAACCGTAAATTCACATTTAAGGACGCCGGCAATGTCCCCAAAGCCATGCTTTTGGCATTTTTGTTCTACGTTCCGTTCTATCCTTTCCAAACGTGGTACGTTCACACAATCAAGAGCCTTTTGGTTGACGCAATCGGCGTTGACGGCGCAGGCATAATCGCCGAAGGCACGGTTATGATCATCAACTTTGCACTTGAATTTATGTGGCAAAAGTT
>ULUL01059359.1_pt1 | contig 16226 bp, 21 predicted proteins | sample 1958481 | NCBI WGS metagenome assembly ULUL01 (sample SAMEA4835759, study PRJEB28245) | human gut metagenome | biome: gut microbiome; material: fecal sample | place: Denmark | collected 2008 | reverse complement strand
AGGTGATTTTCCTTGGCGTAGTGGCTCAGCATTTTCTTTTGGTTTGCGATGGAGTTACTCTCCTTATCGCCGCCGTCATCACGGCTGAGGCGGCAATAGAGAGCGGTAATTCCGGTGAGCTGCTTTTGCTTATTGGTTTGCTTTTGGTTCGACTGCATTAAATTAACGCTCCTTTCCGGCAGTCGAACGCACGGGTTTCGTCTTTATTTTAGGCTCTTCCTTCGGGACGGTCAAATCTGTAAATTCGTCGCTGATAATGTCCTCCATGGCATCGGTCAGCGTTTTGTCCTTGTCGGTGAGCGTCGCCTCGGCAAATCTGCCCTCGACTACATAGCGGGTGTTGATGATGTCGTACTCGCGGTGTCCGCCGCCGATGCCGATGATAAAGCGACCATCGGGCTGCTTCTGTTCGGCTTTCTTTTTCATGATTATTCCTCCTCTCTCGCATCCTCGGGGCAAAGGATGCTCATTACTTCTTTCATTTCGTCGTATTCCTCTTCGTTCCCCTCAAGATATGCGATCCGTTTATCGAGCGCGTGCTCCACATAGAGAATCTCGGGAAAATTCACGTTGAAGTTCAACATATTTCCTTCTTCGTCCATGAAAAAATCATGTGACGGTTCTCGCAGATTTCCTTTATTTCAAATCGTGACAGAATATCGTGTGTAAGAAAGTCGTAGACCCTGCAGCACCCATCATAGGAAAACTCGTTTATTTCGGCATTCAAGCAGTCTATTCTTTCTTCGGAAAGATCTAAAAATTTCATTGTTATTTCTCCTTTCAGTTTAGCGGGCGTCGCGGTCATTGCGCTGACGCTCCAAATGCTTGTTGTAAAATTCCATTGCCTTCACAATGGTCTGTTCCATTTGCTTTACCGTCGTGTCTCTTGTGAAATATTTCCGAATGGAGTCCGTCGGGACACGCACATATTCCTTTTGGTTTCCTTTGATCTCTGACATGATCTGCGAGATGCCGCTGTCCGTCAGTGTGTAATCCTCGCTGAGACGGCGGAGGCGCTGTGCCTGTGACAGAGACGGTGTAAGCTCGTCACAAGACATGATTTCGTTCAGAACTTCCTGCTCGTGACTGTTAAGGTAGGAAAGTTCCACCGCGGGAGTCAGCGCAATACGCCCCTCATCCACCAGCTTGAGAATATCGGGGATAAGGTTTGTGAGACGGATATAACGCTGAACTTGCGATTTGCTATCTGGGGAGTTATCCGCGATAGTCTCTACGGAGAACTTCTGACCAACTTGGTCAGAAGTTCTTTTACCCTGATGCTTCATCGCTTCAAGTTTCATCTTGTAAGCAAACGCCTTTTCGCTCGGCAAGATATGCTCTCTTTGCAGATTGCTGTCCACCATCGTGATGATGGCTTCTTCGTCCGTGAGATTTCTTACGATCACCGGCATTGTGCTCATACCGAGCGCACGGCATGCAGCCAGTCGGCGGTGTCCGGAGATCAGCTCGTAGCCGTTCTCCGTGGGCCTTGCAAGCGCGGGAATCAGTACGCCTGATTCCCGGATGCTTTCTTTCAGTCGTTCCATTTCTTCGTCCTCCATGACTTTGAACGGGTGGTCCTTGAACGGTTTCAGTTCGTCAAGGGAAAGTTCGTCCACTTTTGGTTTCTTCGCGTCGATCCGCTCCTCTGTGCTCATAAAGAGCTCATCGTACCCGGTCAGGCCCAGGTCTATGCGGTCTGCTTTCATGCCTCGTCACCTCTCTTTCTTCGGGCGGTAAACATCGTTCGGTTATTTCTTTCAGACAAACTTTCAAATCTGACAGCGTCTGGCGGAGCAGTTCTTCATCCAACGGTTCGGAGAGAAATACATTCTTGGAGATCCGATCCAAATTGAAATGAACATTCTTCATCATACGGACCGTCTGAAAAAGAGGGGCAGGCGGCGCTTCCATGATCGTCTTTCCCTCGATCATTGTGCGGATAAACTGCTCACGGTTCATAACGGTTTTGTCCACCATCGCATTCAGCCGGGCAAGCTCGGCATCGTTCAAATAAACGGTGATCTTGTTATTTCTTGTCCTATTTGGTTTCTTGTTTTCTGCCGCAGGGGTTTCAGGGTTTCTCCTGACAAGCGAATCCGTCCGGACAGATTCAGTGCTTGTCGAGACAGCGGCGTTATATTCGTTCCACTTCATCGAGATACACTTCCTTTCTTGAATTTTCTCTGTAATGGAGCAGTAAATGGGTACCGACCGGGATTTCATAGAATCCTAAGTACCTCTGCCACCACTGGGTTGTAGCCATGACTTTTCTGCTGTCCTCAAAAGTAAAGAAGACACGCAGACAGTTTCGCGCCTCCGCTTTCATATCGAGGACGGCAATGAACTTTCCCGGCTCAAGATTCAACGCATAATCCGTTGTGATGATATTCTGAGCTTTGAGCTCGTTTTGCGTGTAGACCTTGTCCTCCATGCGTTACACCTCCTTTTTCAGCAGTCTGATCAGCGTGCGGGCTTCGTCTTTAGTAAAGGTGCCGCGACTTGTGCACCTGTCGTGATCCAGAGACCAGTCGTGAATGTCGAGTTTCGGCTCTGCACCGTTCCAACTGACCATATTCAGTTCCAGTTTCCAGCCCCGTGACGATTCGGAAATCACTCCGATATGCCTTGTGATTGTGTTCGTGATTCTGTCTTTCATTTTGATTTCCTCCTTTATTTTTAATTTCAGGCAGACGAAAGAACTGCCTATGTAACCGGCTCAAAAGAAAAGGCTACGCTGCCGTCAGCCGCTTCTTCTATATGAAGTAAGTTCTTCTTTTGAGCTGGTATGGAAAGTAATTATTTATTTAATTACTTATAGGGGTGCTGCACCGTCCTTCCGATATCGTTTTTATATGCCTGCCCCGGGATCTCCGCGGCGTCGCCATGCTCGCTCTTTTGAGGTCGTTGCACAGTCATATCTGTTTCGGTAACGGTTATTCTGTTGTCAAGGTGCCTGAGGGAATACCCCTCTACTTATTCCCAGTGGGAGAGGCCGTTTTGGTAGGTGTTTTCTAAAAAGTTCACAATTTCTTTACATATTCCCGGTGAGAGTTCTTTGGAAGTGGTTTTCAGATATCCCCCAAAGAGTAGCCAGCGAGAAATGGCAAAATGTGCGGCTTTGATGGAATTATTTTTCTCTTCACTTATTCCCAGTGGGGAAAGCCATTTGGCGGGGTGCTTTTTAATTTTTCTTTCCTCAAAGGGTAGGCAACGAGAAGAGTGCTTTTTTACTCCCGTTTCGAATATTTCTTCACTTGTTCCCACTGGGAGCGGTCAAAAGTTGTGTCTGTTTTGCAATTTTCTTCCCTCAAGGGGTAGATCACGAGAAAGACTAAAAATTAAGCCTTTTGAAAAAATATATTTTTCTTCCCTCAATAGGTAGGCAACGAGGATGATCAAAAACCGCGCCTTTGCCGTAAATATTTTTTCCCTCAAGTGGTAGAGCACGAAAACGCGGATTTTATGAACGGCTTCCGAAATTTCCGAAAGATCCCCTCAAGGGGTGGAGCACGGGAACGCGAAAAATATAAGGTTTTTTCGAAAATAATTTTTTCCTCCCAAGGGATAGAGCATGAAAACTCGATTTTTATGAATGATTTTGAAAATTTCTCTCCCATCTGGTAGGCATCGGGAAAGGCGAAAACTAAACCACTTTGATAAATTTCTTTATTTTCTCCCTCAAAGGGTAGCCATCGAGAAACGCCAAAAATTGCGGGGTAAATGAAAATATTTATTTTATCCCTCAAGGGGTAGAGCACAAAAAGCCGGTTTTTATGCGCTTTTCTCAACATTTTTTATTTTTGGCTCCGAATCGGAGCCATCTTCCCGTTGCCTGATATACGAGGCTCCGAATCGGAGCCATTTTTCGTCTGTGGCATCAAAATTGATGCCATTTTCGGGAGCGGGATTTCTGCTGTGGCATCAAAATTGATGCCATTTTGAGTACCTCCTCACTTATTCCCAGTAGGCGCAGTCATTTAGCAAGGGTTATTTTCAAAAAAATATATTTCCTCTACTTATTCCCAGTGGGGGAAGTCATTTATCAAGGTGTTTTTGAAAAATTTCTCTAATTATTTTGTTGCTACACGGGAATCCATTTATTGCCCCTTCACTTATTCCCACTGGGAGAGATCGTTTTAGTAGGTGTTTTCCAAAATTTCTCTAATCCTTTACCGCAACTTTCGGAGCCGAAAAACGAAGCACTTTCCGAATCTTTTTCAAAGAAATGTTATCACCCCTCTACCGCACGTTTTTGAAGCGGAAACGGACACACTTTTCAAAAAAGTTTCCCTAAATCTGTACCGCAAGTTTTTTTGAGCGAATCTCAACACTGGAGCAAAATACTCTCTACTATTGTTACTGGGACATTTGAAGTTCAAAACTGCACACCAATTTCGAAAAAAGCATAAAAAATAGCGCCTGCCTCGTTTTCAGAAGCAGACGCTATATCTTTTCGGGTATTCAGTTGTAAATTAGGTCATTCAGGACGATTTCTTCGGCTCGACTGCGGATGCTGTTCATCCGTCCGACCCATTCCATTTGATTCTCGGCTTTCAGTTTTTCGGTCACGCCTTCGGCTTTCTTCATCTGCTCGACCAGACGGTCGAACATTTCCTCAGCCGCTTCGCCGATTTCTTTCAGATGGTCTTCCAACTTCCCATCGAGGAACATTCCGGTATAGATTCCGTTTCTGTGCTCACGCAGATACCGATGACGCATTTTCGCAAATCTGTTGTACATATTTTTCCTCCTTACGCATACGCGATATAAATCAAGTAGTTTCCGTTCCCGAGGCTCTCCGCCCAGATATTCACCGCGGTGATATCGTCATCACGGTTATATCGGTCAAGTCGGTGCGTTAAATCTCGTTCAAGGTAAATGCAGTCGGCGTTGGCGGTTGTCGGGTTGTCCCAGCAGTCTACTGCTGTTTCGTCAATTTCAAGCCCGATTTGGAACGCGTAGGACTTTGCAAAGCTGATCCAGTAGTTGACATCAAACTCCGCTTTCGGCGGCTCTGTGACGCTCTCAAGCGGCGTTTCGACGGTTTCCGATAACTCTGTCGGCTTATCTTCTTTGACCGTTTCTATGGGCGCTTTCTGCGTTGTCGGCGGCTCCGCTGTCGTTTCCGTGTTGATCGGCCCAACAGGCGCTTCTACTGTTGTTGCAGTAGTTTCCGGTGCCGGCTTCTGCTCCGGGCACTCATCGACGGACGGTGCGGTCGTTTCCGTTTTCGGGGTCTCGATGACCGGTTCAGTTTCCTTTGGGATGGGCTCTGTCGTTTCCTCCGGGGCTGCCGTTTCCATAACGGTCGTTTCTGCCGTCGGCTTGGTTTGCATACTTGACAAGGTTTCTGCAGGCTTTACCGCCGAACACGCGCTCATCAAAAGCGCCAGCAGCAGGATGATAATTTTCTTCATGGCTTTCGCCTCCCTTCGCGTATATGGTAGCGAAAAGCGGAAGAAAACACCAATGTGCAAAAATCAGATTTACATATTTGACAGGGATGGTATCTTGTGATATTCGGTTGTCAAGGAACAGCGAAGGTTGAGCCTTCACTTGTTCCCACTGAGAAGCCCGAATCATACACCCATTGGGAAAAATATTTTTGAGAAAAAGAAACAGCCCTCTCCGAAATTGATTGGAAAGGGCTGTCGCCTATGATGTGGTATTGTCTTAACAAGCAACGAATCTGTGAGCACAGATTCACTTGTCAGGGAATTCCCTGAGACCCTATAGTTTATATTATGTACGTTTTTCCGCCTCATCAAGCCTCTTAAAAAGATGTGAAAGCAGTCCTAAAAGATCAAGGCAATCTTTTTCGGTAAATAACCCTGAGTTCATTAAGTCTTGATGTTCCTCGTGACTTAATACATTTCGACCTCCGGATATTATTCCCCGCGATAAAGCTAATTGCCCTTCTTCAATGTTTTCAAGTGTAGATGAAGAAAATGGATCGCCATTGGGGCGTATTTTATGTTTTGCTGTTGTTTCAAGCGGCTTGTTTTTTCCAAAGGCAGCTGAAACAATCGCTAAATCTTCATCTGCTGTAACTCCAGATTTGCTTTTTACTGCATTCTTATACCTTTTCAAGGCTTCTTGAATAGCTTTATAATAATCTTTACCAATATAACTGCTCTTTGATGCGTCTTGTACTTCTGCATGTAATAACCGATAGTGATAATAAGTATACGGTGGTATCAGTTCGTGTATGCTTTTTACAACGCTCGAAAAATCTTCATCGTCTATCTCTGGTTTATCCGAAATTGAATCAATAACTCTTTTGAGTGTAGGTTGCAAATTATCTGGTACTGTGCCATACCACTCATGAAGGTTTACACCGCTTCTTCTTGTGTTTTTTTCTTCCTTAGCCTTCTTCCTTTTTGCACTCCAATCCTTAACTAAAAATCTAACTATTTGTTGCAAAAAAGTTTGAAGTTCTTCTGCTTCTGGCAAATCCCAACTAAGCGATTGCCTATCAGTAGAAATTAAATCATTTTCAAATTCATCAAGAAAGTCAGCATCAATCCATCCTGATAGATATGAAAAAGTATGACCTGCTTCCGAAAGTCCAAAATATCCGGGTGTATTAGCTAATCTGCCGTTCACATAAAGGGTGATTCCACGCAAATCGGGTTTCATTGGCTTTTTTGAAGATATTATCTGTCCCTTAAGTTCATTCTTGTGAGAATAATCACTATCAAGCCTTGAAATTATATCGTTTACATTCCATTCAAACTCTTTGTCCAACCCCATGTATTTTAATTCACGTGTAAGACTAATGGGTGATTCTCCATTGTGAAGAATCGTAACTTTAAATGTCTTATCAAAGCAGTTAAATAGTTTTGATAAAGAAATTGCGGTCGCATTATGATCAAATCCAGTTACTCTCGTAAGATTTGATAAAACAATAGTTGTCCCATGACTTATTTCATTGCTTTTGGTTTCAAAATGTGATTTTGGATAGTATGCTCCAGACGTCTCTTTGGTAATTTCATCCCAATCCAAAACAAAGGAAGTTCCGTATTTTTCTCCTGAAACTGTTGTAATAATTTTGATAGTCTTACCAATTCCAAAAAGAGCGAGCTTTCCCACTCCTTTTTTGCCGGTTATTTTTCTTCCCTTATTCTCACGACTTTCGTCAGAATCCCTTCTTTTTCGCCCGATAACCAAAAATTTTTCCTGAACCTCGTCATATGTCATTCCGTCTCCATCATCTGAAATCGAAATGGTTTTATTGTTTGAATCAGAATCTTGCAAATCAATCGTAACATTCTCAGCACCTGCATCATAAGCATTGGCGACTAATTCTGCCAATGCATATGGAAGACGTGAATACATTTTTATTCCGAGATGTTCAATGGTTCTTGGATCAAACCGCAACTGAAGTTTCTCTTTCTCTTCCATTTCTTTATTCTCCCAAATTATGATCAGTTAAGTGATTGATAATTGTAAGACCGATTATTTCCCCAAGTCTTACCGGCACTGCATTTCCGATATGCCTTGCTATATCTCTAAATACAAACTCTCTATTTGGATCTATGAAATCATAATCTTGAGGAAATGTTTGAAGCATTGCGCCTTCTCGAAGCGATAAAGCTCGATCCTGCTCAGGATGACCATATCTTCCTGTACCAAAACTATAAAACTGAGTGGTAATCGTCGGCCCGATTCTGTCCCAAGACATTCTTCCATATACGGAGCTGTATGTTTTTCCAGAATTCTTCCTATGGCACGGGCAACGAAGCTCTTCAGGCCAGTCACGCCATGTTCCTCCTGGGCGTGAAGCTCGGATTCTTCTTAAATTGGTTTCTGACAAAGAAGCCGAACGATGAAGAGGATCATCAGGATCAACGCCACCTGCTTCAATGTGCGGTAAATGGCCTATATAATTCCTAACATTTACATCACCGCGGCGATGTGTCGGCTCAATTAACTCTATTGGTCCAAGCAATGAACCGACAAGAACGAACCTACGACGAGATTGAGGTATACCATAATCAGGACAGTAAACGACTTTTTCGCTGAAATGGTATCCGTTATCCCGCAATATCTGAATGAATTGCGTATATATTTCCGTCTCTCTAATTTGAGGTACATTTTCCATTGAAATAATTGTCGGATGAACCTCTTCAATCAACCTTCCGTACTCAAGTAAAAGATTGTATTTTTCATCATGCTCATTTGCTGCGCCCATCTTGAAGCGCATTTGAGAGAATGGCTGGCAAGGTGCACATCCGACAAGAATTCTTGTAGTGTCATCTGCATATATTTCATCCAAATCTGCTGCATGAACTTCACGGATGTTCCGCATGTAATACGGTACATTGTTGTTGTGCTCGTATGTGTATTGGCAAGTAGGATCAATGTCAAATCCTGCGATAACATTGAGCCCGGAATCTATTAAGCCACGAGTCAAACCACCGATTCCGCAAAAAAGGTCAATTATCTCTGCTGGCATTGTTCATCACCTACTTTTTTAATTTCTTCTGCGATTCTTCTAATAACCGGCACTACCACACTATTTCCACACTGCTTATACGCACTATTCAGCGAGATATTGGCAAAGCGAAAAGTATTCGGAAATCCTTGCAGAGCAAGGCACTCATAAGGAGTAATTTTGCGTATTCCGAAAGCATCCTTGATAAACGGAACCCTATCGTGCCATGTTCCCATATTGGCCTTTAGAGTAAATGAAATGCCGTCTTTACTCGCTTGTATTCCGTAGTCCGAAAAACGATAAAGCTGGTTTTTATCTGTAATTGTTTCGCTCAATCGCCGATACTGGTGGGAATCTGGCAAGACGTAATACCGATCATCAACCTTTTTGCTCCTATCAATGACATCAGTAATTTTCTTATCAAGTGCACACTTTTCCGGAAACACAAATTCGCTGCAAGCTTTTTCGGAGTTAAATGCGATCAAATATGTTCGAGTTCGATGGTGAGGAATACCGTAGTCGCAGGCGTCGGCAATCATATATCTGATTATGTATCCTCTGCTTACAAGTTCATTATGTATAACATTAAATGTTCTGCCGTTGTCATGCTCCGTGAGGTTCGCGACATTTTCAAGGAAAATCACCGGCGGCTGTAGCGCATCGGCAGCACGCATAATCTCAAAGAACAAGTTGCCACGCGCATCGGAAAACCCCTTCTTTTTCCCACATACAGAAAATGGCTGACACGGGAATCCCGCAGTAAGAATATCAACTCTTTCGAGAATTGAAAAATCGACTTTCCTTATATCAGCCTCTATTAGTAAAGTATCAGGGAAATTAGTTCTGTAAGTTATGCAGGCATCTTTGTCTATTTCATTTGCCCAAGCAATTTTACAACCCGCTTGTTCAAATCCAAGATCAATGCCGCCGATTCCGGCAAACAGGCTTCCGACAGTCATCGTGCTCATATTATCTTGTCGCCGTTGCAACTGTGTCTGCAGTAATTACACTACCGGAAGTAATGATTTCAACGCTTCCCGGCTGAATGAAATTCCTCGTCTTCAAATCGTCAATAAAGTCGTCAAATTGCGCAGAAGTAGTCAGGATCGCCTTGTTCAATCCGAGAGCTTCTCCATTTGCAATTTTTGCAGATACTGCTGCGGCTTCGTTGGGGTCCATTGTAAGCAAATAGTTTTCTGCCTTGCGATGAACGTATTTCAAGGCAATTGCTTCAAGATCAGCCTGTTTGTATCTTTCGCGCAAACTTGTTTTTAAGCTGAGTCCTATCGGGCCGGATTCGGCAGAATACAGTACCGCATCAAAATTTACGTTCGGGACAAAAGCCACCTTTGCCTGCAGATAGAGCGGCAGTATTTCTTCTTTTACAAACAATGTTGCAATAATTAACTCAAAAACAGTTCCGTTCAATGCATTGTTTTGAGGAACACCCGATGTAGTATACTTCTCCCAACAATAATTCACATACTCACTTGGGCACATTGTGTTATGTAAGAAATCCGGTTCAATGCTATCCATAAACACATGGTATCCCTTGGTTTTGCTTTTGACTATTCCAAGCTTTTTCAGCATATTTTTTCTCCTCTTTACTTTATGAATCTGATTTGCAAATTCAGCTTCAAGAAATAACGACCATTATCTTCATAAATATAACCGAAATCATGTCTGCTCGTGCTTGCAGTTTCGAATTTTGTATTTGAAATCAAATAGTTTTCAAATTCATTTCGATTAAACAGATGATAGCAAAGAACTTCGCCGTCTTCTCTGACGATAATGTATCCCCCAGTAGCGTCTGCTCTGCCATCCCATGGCTTCGACGGAAGCATTCCGAGCGCACTATCGGTTAAGAATTTCTTGAACTTATATTGATAGAACGGCTGCCCTTTGGAAAGATTGTAATTCAACGGATTGCTGTCAATAAGCGCATTCAGCGATCTTTGAACGGTATTTATACCGGATGAATAGTATTCGACCAGCATATAGGCACATATTTTCGGCAGATCACCATCAATTAATGAAAGATTATCTTCAAATGTGTCATTTTCCATGCCGTAATATGACACATTGCAATGAGCATAGTTCCTGAGATACTCAAACTTGCTCTTGAAGAGTTTGGAGCAGTTATTGAAAACTGTCATCACATTATCATTTACAGGTCCTGTTATCTCATAAATGAAATTGGTAGTTTTTCCTGCGTTAATTAGCGTTGACGCACCACCCAAACGAGATTTGATACTGAATCCCTGGACAGATTCATAGCCTGTATTTATATCGTGTATTTTTATTCTAATGTCTGCTTTGTCGGTGGATTTTGCCTTTAGCGTCTTGACGTTCATACTATCAAGAAACGCCTCAACCTCCTCGATGGAAAAAGAGGGCGTATTGGCCGATACAATTTCGTTGTAAAGCTTATCCGCATTTTCTTTGAACTCACTGACTGAAATATTACACAGATCGGTATTGGTTTCTGTATTCACAACGGAAATAAGCCCGTTAACGCGGTCAATTCTGAATTCCAATATTCCTGCATTTTCGTTTCGGATAATGTTTATAATGTTATAGAACACATCATCCAACTTGTTTAACTCCGAATCGGCAGCATACAGTTTTCCCATTTCGAGAAGCCGAAGAAAAACATATATTTCACTCCATTCGCCTTTATTACCGGAAAGTTCAGGCATTATCGAGCACCTCCTTGATCTGATTTGCTATTGCCTCAATAACATTCACGGTGACGCTGTTGCCGAATTGTTTATAAAGATGGACATCTGCAAGCGGAAGTTCAAATGAATCGGGGAAGCCCTGCAAACGAGCCCACTCACGAGGAGTCATTTTGCGAACGCCTTCTTTGTTGATCTCACCTTTAATATGCGTTGTCGGAGTCAGATTTTTCTGACGCTTATCTATGACCAAATTACGTTCTCTGCCCATACCACCGCAAACTATAGCACCGGCAATATCGCTCCAGTCTCGAATTTCGTATCCGAATCCGTTTCCTTTGGCTTCGTGACGTGCTTTGTGTTTGCGCAGCGTGTCAAGGTAAACATCACTGAGATAATACTTTGCGGGCACAGGATCGGCTTCTTTAATATCCCATAGACGTTTTGTATCGTCAGTTATATTAGGAAAGTCGAAAACATCCGGTGCAATATCGTTTCTGAACGCCACCACATAAATGCGTTCACGATTTTGAGGAACTCCGAAGTTTTTGGAGTTCAGAACCTTGAAAAATACTTTGTATCCGAGATCTTCAAAGGTTTTGGTAATGATTTTGAACGTGCGTCCTCTGTCGTGGATAACAAGCCCCTTAACATTTTCACAGAAAATAACTTTTGGCTTGTGATATTCACAAATACGAGCCACATCAAGGAACAGAGTTCCTCGACAATTGCCTTTATAGTCATCTTCAAAACCTTTACGCTGGCCCGCGAGGCTAAACGCCTGGCAGGGGAAACCGGCTAAACAAATATCAAATGAGGGTATGTCTTTTTCTTCAATCTTGGTTATATCTCCAGCGATATCAAAATTGTCTTTGAAATTAGCACGATAGGTTTTCTGAGCATATTCATCCCATTCACTCACAAAAACCGTTTCAATCTCTTCGCCGAAAGCACGATCAAAACCCATTCTGATACCGCCAATACCTGCGAAAAGATCAATAGACTTATACTTGCTCATTTTGTTTTACCGCCCTTTCAATTTTATCGGCACAGTTTTGAAGATTCTTCTTGATTTCTTTTCCCCAAAAGCGGAGAACAATCCAGCCTTCCGATTGAAGCTTCTCGTTAACTTCAATATCTCGCTGCATATTTCGTTCGATTTTCGGTATCCAGAATTCTTGATGTGATTTGAAGTCTTTTTTTCGATTCTCCCAATCATGTCCATGCCAGAACTCACTGTCACAGAACACGGCAACTTTTTTGCCGATGAAGACTATATCCGGATGACCGAAAACTTTATTGGAATTTTTTCTGTATCTCAAGCCTCTGCTCCACAATTCTTTTCGTAGCATCAGCTCAATTTGAGAATCTTTATTTTTAACGGCTTGCATATTCTTTCGCCGTTGTTCAGGTGTGTGTTTATCCATATCAATACTTTATTCTTTTTACACAGTATTTGCCGAAATCACATTTGCTTCTCTGATCCACGAGGGAATCTTCGGCAATGTTCAAATCTATTCTTTCCGGCTTATCATGTCTTACGACAAGTCCCTGGCTTGCGGAATCTCTCAACTTAAAGGTTCCTGCAGGAATATGTAGTACAATGATTTCACTCTTGAACTGATTATTCAAAACAAGATCCCAGTCGCTATCTAATGATCTTATATGAGGATTAAGCCAGAAGTACAAAGCGTTTGTTTGCAGTTTTGCATAATTGGTGTTCTTTTTGCTTAAGCTGACTCCGTTTTCAGCCAAGAATTGTGCAGCTTCTTTCTTTTCTCGTATTTCAATCTGAGAAGGCGTGCTGTTTTTGACAGAGGTAATAAGTTCGGAGTGAGCTTTTTTGGATTTTTTGGTTTCTATTTCGCAAAAGACATTAATTCCGATAAGCTCTAAAAGGAACAACGCTTCCTCGATATATTGATCAAGTTCCACCTCTCTGAATCTTGAAACTTTTTGTTTATTACCTTTGTTTTTATTATCACAGTCAAGCCTTCCTATTTTCAAAGCTTTGTCAATAAGGTTTGCCTCAAGGTAGTCTATATCAGATCTGTTAAGGCTGTTATCGGCTGTAGTAAGAATCACAACACGTTCCCACCAAGATTTTCCGATAATATGATTTCTTATTCTGCTCGACAAATCAGATGATTGGCCAATATAAACCATATCTTCAGACAGTAGAAGATAAACGCCGTATTTTGCACAAGCTTCGGAGGACATCAGATCCTCAACCGATTCCCGAGGAGCAGAGTACAGCTCACCTCTGTTCCATGCAGAATCCTCCATGCATATAACACCTTTCAGTGATCCTTCATTTAATAACAAGTTAATTGTTTTAGCCTTTGCTTTAGAGTTCGACATAATATATCCTCCAATCGACATTCAACAGAACCGGTATTGATTTCAAGCCCCATTCTAATTATCGGAAATGAAATCCATGATATCGTTTGGTTCCACTTTAAGGGCAACACAAATCGCGCCGATCACGTCGGTGGTGATGTCTTTATCGTTGGCGAGCTTGTACATCTGATAATGAGTAATGCCGGCAGCTTCTTCCAAATCTTTTTTCTTCATGTTTCTGTCAACAAGGATGTGCCACAGTTTCTTATAACTAACAGCCATTTTGAATCTCCTTTACGAGCTATTTGGCGCTGGATACAATAATACAAATATAGTATATCACGGTTCGACCGAAAAATCAAGAATATGATAAAAATTTCAAACTTTCGATAAGAAAAATAATGCTCCGATTGAATGAAGCATAATAGAATTTGCCGATAGAACAGAAAAATCCGGCCCTGCCGTTTGGCAGAGCCGGATCGTGGTTTATATCTCGTCTTTCAGATAGTCCGCATAGGGGGCTTTCGATGTAACGAAGGTATCGAATGTGAACTGTGCACCGAGGCGGAAGCCGGTGATGAAGCTGTCGAGGGTGGATTCTCCGTTGACTGCTGCCCAGGCATCGACGTACTGGAGGAATCGTTTCTTCTCCTCGCCAGAGAGCTTATCCGTGAGGAAGTCCTCGCTTTCGTTCAGTGTCTGCATATCGTGCTGCACCTTTTTGTTCTGCTCGGAGCTTCGCGCCTGCGGGTAGATATTGCCGTAGTAAAACTCTTCGATAAAACTATTCATGGCAGTTTCTCCTTAATTTTTAGTGAGAAACCCGTGCATCCATGCCGTAAAAATGTAGTATTTTCAATAGTTTTTGTTCGTGTTCTCTCAGGTTAGTTCTACCCTTTATGACCATATCGAGTGGATGTAACTGATTTCAGTTACATCCACTTCTTTTTTACCTGAAAGTATTGACACGGGCATCGTTTGCGAGTATGCTATAACGATTTAGCGAGAAACGCTGAATGGGTGGCATGGGCGAAGAGGAGATTGTTATTATGTATCACTATATTAGAGATAAGGTATTTCTTAAAGATATGAAATACTTATGCTCCAATATCATCAACCAGCTTGTTCAGCTCATTAACAACGATTCCCTTATGGAAGTCGAAGCTCACCTTGTCGGCAGCGGTGCAAAAAATCTTATCACGCAAAATTCCAATGAACCGATTGATCTCGATTATAATTTGATGATAATTGATTCTGAAATCAACATCAACAACTGTAGAGAAATCAAGGAATATATCCGCAAACAGTTTAATGTGATTCTCAATAAAAACGGATGGAATGACTGCATGGATTCCACTTCCGTATTAACAACAGAAAAACGGCATTTTACCAAAGGTAATCACACCGAATTCAGCATTGATCTCGCCATAGTATTCAACGATCGTAATGGTTGCCATAGATTGATCCATGAGAAAACCGGTTTTACCGCTTGGGACAGGTATTACTGGAATTTAGTGCCCAATTCAAAGGATTTGTTTGATAGAGTTGCAGACATCAAAGACGAACATCTTTGGAACGAAGTAATTGATGAATATCTTGAAAAGAAAAACATGTATCTTCGTCGGCAAGATTATAATCATCCGTCATTTAACGTTTACGTCGAAACCGTAAATCAAGTTTTTAATAAATACTTCGATTGAATACCCTTATCCTCGGAGCAGGTTTACGCCTGCTCCGGTTTTGCTTCCTCAAAAGAATCATCATCCGCACCGTATCCCTCCGGGAACAGCTCCTTCAGATTCTCCGGCGGCTCGCAGGAAATATACTCTATGGCAACACCCTCGCGGATGTCGGCGGTGTAGTTCGGACGGCACTGCGTGGGATCAATGTCCAGATACCCGACGAACTTGTAGTAGATGACAAGTCGTTGGGTTTTGTTTTTGCCCGTCCCCTGCGTTTCGTACACATCGATGTGGTCAATCAGCTCGTTCAACACCTGTTTGGTCAGCGTCCGCATTTCCATGAACTTGCGTATCGCATGGATGAACTCCTCCCGCTCGTTTTCCTTTTCGCCCATTTCGGTCAGCTTCCTGCGCAGCTTCAGAATCTTCTTTTGCAGCTGCTCACGCTCATCGGAATATTCCTGCGAAAGAACGCAGTAGTTATCCTCCGAGGTCTTGCCGCTGAGCTTGTCCTCATAAAGCGTTTTCAGTAGCTTGGGAATGATCTCAATTTTGCGCTGGTTTTCCCGGTCTTTTCAGCGGATATAGCACATCCCTCCAACCCGCACACGATCCCGTAGCCCCTGCATTTTCCAGAAACCCCCAACAGCGGCGGCTACATATTTTTGCCGCCATTGCAGAAAATAGGCATACCGTCGATGAAGAAGGGCAAGCACACCCACCATCGCCGGTAACAAAACTCAACAGCTGGAGGATGTATATAGATGAAAGCAACTGGGATCGTGCGGCGCATCGATGACCTGGGCCGGGTCGTGATCCCCAAGGAGATCCGCCGCACCATGCGTATCCGTGAGGGCGACCCGTTGGAGATCTACACCACACGGGACGGGGAAGTCATTTTCAAGAAGTACTCCCTCATCGGCGGGCTGGAGGACTTCGCCGCCCAATTCTGCGACACCCTGTCCCGCAACACGGATTTCACCGCCGCTGTCACCGACCGGGACGGCATCGTGGCCGTAGCCGGGGCCGGGAAGCGGGAGCTGCTGGGCAAAAACCTTTCTCCGCAGCTGGAGCAGATCATGGAGC
>ULUL01024618.1_pt1 | contig 16232 bp, 13 predicted proteins | sample 1958481 | NCBI WGS metagenome assembly ULUL01 (sample SAMEA4835759, study PRJEB28245) | human gut metagenome | biome: gut microbiome; material: fecal sample | place: Denmark | collected 2008 | reverse complement strand
ACCTACCGCTTAGAAGGCGGTTGCTCTATCCAGCTGAGCTACCAGGGCTTGGATCCAGAGGGTCTAAACAGACGTTTGGTTTTGTGGGGTATCCGTATATTCCCTCCGAAATTTATCTTATCATAAAAATTTTTGATTGCAATAATTTATTTTTTACCAATTTAAAAAGCGGGATTATTGCCCGCTTTTTTTACTTCCTAAAATCAAATTTCTTAAATCGGCTTCTATCTTATCACAATTCTTGGCATAATATGTGCCGGAAAAGATTATCGAAAGCCCTAATATGATAATTGCAAGCACAAATAACGGAGAATCTTTAAATACAGCGTATGCAAGATGTCCGATATATGAAAACACACCGATTGCGCCCCATACCATAAATACTTTTCGCTGAAGTAATATGCTGATTATCATATACACAATACAGAACATTGCAAACAGAAAATACGAAAGTTCATTATTCCATTCAAATTGCATTAATATAGACGGAATTACGCACCAAAGCATTGTTGAGCCGAATATATAAAGCCAGCCGGAATAATCTTCATTTTTCTTTTTATCAAATTTCAACGCAACACCCAGCATTAAGATTGCAAATACAGCGGTTGCGAAATTTCTCATTCCCCAGGTTGGTGCTGAGACATTTCCAAGGCACAGCGGCACAATATCCATTGACAAATACCACAGCGCCCAGCAAATCGGAAGGGTTAAAAACGGAAACTTGCGGAATTTCAAAAATACAAGCCCCGCACAGATTGTCGCAATTTCCATCAGCATAAATCCGCTTCTGACCCATATATGGAATTCTGAATATCTGTTATAGTTCTCCGGCATAATCCCGACTAATTTTTCAAAAGACCAGACCGCAAGAGGCACAACACTTACTGCGCAAACATACAAAAGCCCGCCCGGAGTCTTTTTATTATTTTTCCATAACAGATTTCCTATACCTGTGAAAATTACAAAATAAAGCCCCGAAAGCGCCAGAAGTCCGCCATGACCAAATGTGTCAAGGGTATTTCCTAAATACCAGCCCATGGCAGAAATTATAATCAATGCCCCAAAATAATATAAGAAATTTTCTAGTGTAAATTTCTTTTTTACCTCAGCTTGCGGCTCTTCGCAAGGCTTACTTGTATCAACTCTATACGCGTTCAAATTCTTTAAAAAATCAAGCAGTTTTTCAAAAACTTCCGCGGAAATTACACCTTTTTTCTGCGCGAGCAGCAAGTCTTTTTCATCAAAATTCATATAACCTCCTTTGCGTTTTAAGTATAGCATTTTTTTAAATTAACCGCAATACCAATACTTTTTTGACTAGCAAAGCTCTTTAAAACCAAGGTTAATCCAACCTAACGTAAAGAAATGTTAAAATATTTTGTTATTCGTAAACTTTCTCTATTCACCTGCCGTATACCAGTAAGTGTGTATTTGAAAGGAGAAAATTTTTTATGGTAGATGAAGTAAACGGTATTGTTCCTAAAGCGCAGGTTTCATCACGTGCTAAAATTGAGACGCCAGCGCAAAATGGGCAGGTTCAAGCATTCAATTACCAACTACAGGCAGAAGGCAAAGGAACTTCTGTCGGTTCTGATGTCAAGAATTTAAATACTTATGGAAAAGATATTACAAATTTTGAAAAGTTTAAAGGAAATGACAAGCACGACGCAATGCGTATGACTAATGTTGCCGCAAATGATGTTAAAAAAGCATATATGCAGCTTCAACACGAATTTCCGAATGTTGCAATTCAGTTTGAGCCTATGCCGAATCCTAAAACTTGCGGCAAAAGACGAGAGGGATTTTTCACATACCAGCAGCAATTAGAAGATTGGAAAGACATGGCATTAACTCAGATTGCAAACGCAAGAGAAACAAGCATGGTTGATGTTGCAGCCGCGGTTGTCAGCGCTGTTAATACAAACACAGACGCCAATGCCTCTATGAATGCCGGTGTTACAATAGCCGGGGTTGGGGCAATTAACGCAAACCTAGACGAACAAACCGAAAATATCAATGAAACTATTAAAAAAGAAGGCGCAGCAACCAGGCACACCGTAAAACAAGAAAGTATTGAGACCAGAAAAACAGTGGAAAATGAATCAGATGCAATTAAAACAACTGTTGAAGTGGAACATGAATTCACAAGAGAAGAAATAGCTCAAAAAGCTAAAGAAACTCAGGAAATTGAATCTTTATCAAACAAGATTTCGGATTCTTTGACACAGAATAACAGAATTCATACAGGCAAAACCATTAGAACAGTCGAAGCGATGAGAGATCGGATTATTTCATCAAACCTTCCCCATAACGACAAAAAAGCGCTCTTAAATGATTTAGCTGCCTGGTCTGATCAAGCTGTTTTGAGTAATTCAGAATTAAGACAGAAACAACATGAAATTCTAAAACGTATATTTGAATCTGATACTAAAATTTAAATTACTCTGCAAAAGCTGACGAATTTGTATAAAAATAGGTACTAAGTCCCTATTTTTTTGCATGGTTTTTTTGTTTAATATATAATTTTTTATGAGATTAAAAATTAAAAAGGAAAAAGATTATGCTAACCGGAAATCAAATTCGTAAATTATATTTGGATTATTTTAAAGATAAACACCAGCACACCGTTGTTGAAAGCTCAAGCCTTGTGCCGGATAACCCGACCGTGCTTTTGACAACAGCGGGAATGCTGCAATTCTTGCCAATATTTTTAGGCATTGTAAAATCGCCCTACGACCCTGCACGCGCAACTTCCTGCCAGAAATGCGCACGCGCCGGCGGTAAAGATTCAGATATTGAAAACGTAGGAAGAACGCCGCGCCATCATACTTTCTTTGAAATGCTGGGAAACTTTTCTTTTGGCGATTATTATAAAAAAGAAATTATCCCTTGGGCTTGGGAATTCGTAACTGAAGTTCTTAAACTCGACAAAGACCGTCTCTGGATTACGATTTTTGAAACTGATGACGAGGCTTACGAAATCTGGCGTCAGGTTGGCGTTCCGGCAGAAAGAATTAAACGCAAAGGCAAAAAAGACAACTTCTGGGGCCCTCCGGGCGCATCCGGTTCCTGCGGCCCTTGCTCCGAAATCCATTATGATTTGGGCGAGCAGTACAAATGCGATGACCCGAATTGTGGAATTGACACCTGCGAATGCGACAGATGGGTTGAAATTTGGAACCTTGTTTTCACAGAACTTTATCAGGATGAAGAAGGCAACCAATCCCCGCTTGAAAGCAAAAACGTTGATACCGGAATGGGTTTGGAACGTATTACAATGGTTTGCCAGGGCGTTGCCTCAACATTTGAAACAGACTTGCTGAAGCCAATTTTGGATAAAGTTTGCGAGATGAGCGGCGTTGCGTACAAAAAATCCGAAAAAACAGATATTTCGCTCCGCATAATCACAGACCACGCAAGATGCGTAACTTTCCTTATTTCTGATGGCGTAATCCCCGGAAATGAAGGCAGAAGTTATGTTTTAAGAATGATTTTAAGACGTGCACTCCGCCATGGCAAGATTTTGGGAATGGACTTGCCGTTCCTTTACAAACTCGTAGACGTTGTTGTTGAACATTACGGCGAAGCATACCCGGATTTGATCAAAAACAAAGCCAAAATCGTTGACATTATCAAAAAAGAAGAAGAACGTTTCAACAAAACCCTTGACCGCGGTTACAAACTTCTTGACGAATTCATCGCAGGCAAAAAAGACATTGACGGCGAAAGCGCATTCAAACTTTACGATACGTTCGGTTTCCCGCTTGAACTTACAAAAGAAATCGCGGAAGAAAACGGTTTGAAAGTTGATGAAGAAGGTTACAAAGCTGCAATGCAGGAACAAAAAGACCGTGCAAAAGCCGCAGCCGCAAAGATTTCCGTAACAGGCGATATGAAATACGCAAAAATCGAAGACGAAGTCGGCTCAACTGAATTCGTCGGATACAGTGAAAACGAAGCCGATGCAAAAATTCTTGCAACAGTTGAGGGCGACGGATACGTTGATATTGTTTTAGACAAAACGCCTTTCTACGCAGAATGCGGCGGTCAGATTGGCGACAGCGGCATTATCGAAAACGATAATCTCAAAGCCGAAGTTTTGACAACTTTCAAAGTAAACAGTCTTTTTGTTCACCGTTCAAAAGTTGTTAATGGTGAAATTACAATCGGTGAAACAGTTAAGGCTGTAATAGACCTTGCGCGCCGTGAAGAAATACGTCTTCACCACACCTCAGCGCACTTGCTGCAAGCCGCATTGATTAAAGTTCTCGGCGACGAAGTTCATCAGGCGGGTTCGCAGGTCGAAGAAAACAGAATGCGTTTTGACTTCTCCTTTAACCGCGCAATGACGCCGGAAGAAATCTTTAAGGTCGAAGAAATCATGAACAACTGGATTGCAAAAGGTTACGAGGTCAAAACAGATGTTATGGACATCGAGCAGGCGAAACTTACCGGCGCGACCGCGCTTTTCGGCGAAAAATACGACAATGTTGTCAGAGTTGTTTCAATTACTGACGGCAAAACCTGTATTTCTAAAGAATTTTGCGCCGGCACACACGCGCGCAACATCCGCGACTTACGCCTTGTGAAAATAGTTACCGAAGGCGCAATTTCAGCAGGCACACGCCGTATTGAGCTTGTTGTATCACGCGCCGCATTCGACTTTATGAATGCAAAAGTCCGCGAAATGGACAAGCTTTCATTGATGTTCAAAACTCATTACGACGAAACAGTCGAACGCGTTGAAAAACTTCTTGAAGAAAACAAAGAGCTTGGCAAAAAAATCGAAAAGCTTGAAGAAGAAAACGCACGCGCAAAATTCTCAACCTTCGCTTCAAAAGCTGAAGAAATCGACGGCGGCAAGCTTTTCATCTCAAAAATCGAAGATGTTACACCGCTTGCGGCAAAAGTCGGCGTTGAATTTCTTTCAAACAAGCTTGGCGAAAGCGTAATTGTTCTTGCGAACAGCAAAACAGTTATCGCAAAAGTTTCAGACAGTTTTGTTAAAAAAGGCGTTAACGCGGGCAAAATCGTCGGCGAAATTGCACGTGCAACCGGTGCAAACGGCGGCGGGCGTCCAAACTTCGCGCAAGGCGGCATAAAAGACGCCTCAAAGCTAGACGAAATTTTGGCAAAAGTCGAAAGCAATTTAAAAAATACAAAAGTTGAAGCATAACAAAAAGCGGGATTAATTCCCGCTTTAATTTTAAACCCCGGGTCAAAATTACGGATTTGCCTCGGGGTTTTTGAATTAATAATATTTCCAAAAATCTTGACAGTATTTATTCAATATAATAAAATTATTCCATAGGGAAAGCCCAACCTCCAAAGTGCTCACAAACTATTTGCGACAATAGGGCAGAAAGGAGGTTATATGAATAGAGAACTAATGAAAAAATCTCTAGCTGTACTAGAGATTTTCATCAAAATAGTTTATCTGTTTTTATAGGGGCGACGGCTGATTGAGTTCCACCAGAGCTTAATCAGCTCCCTATTAATATTATAACTTATTTTAAAAATATTTCAAGTGGTACGTCTTGAATTTTCACGCCGGCCAGCACATATATTAATATTATTTACGATTTTGTCTGGTTTGTCAAGTGGTTTAATTTACAAAAGGCTCGCGGTTTTTACATCAAAGGCCCTGCATAGCTTGTCAAGATGGGATAGTTTCAAAATTTTTGTTTCGCCATTTTCTATTTTTGTAAGGTATGATTTTGAAATTTTTGAAAGTCTTGACAACTGGGCAAGCGTGAGTTTTCTTTCAAGTCTTAGCCTTTTGACATTATTTCCAAAAATTTTTCCATTAGTGTTTTTGTACATTTGTTCTCCTTTTAATAATTTGTATTATATAAGATAATCATTATTTAATATAGTGCAAATATACTCTATGAAAACATTTTTGTCAAACATTGATATAATAATTAGATGGATATAAAAAATGCAAATATAAAAACTCAACTAAAATTTCTTATGGCATTAAATCAAATGACTATGGAAAAACTTGCGCAAAAAATGTCTGAAAAAACAGGTAAGCACTACACAAGAGCTGTTTTGTACGGCAAAATTAACCGCGATTCAATTTCCTTTACAGAGTGCCAATTAATTGGGGAGATTTTAGGATACAAATTGGAATTTGTTGAAGAAAAATAGCGCTTAGCCCCATGCTTTTAGTTGACATTGGCGAAAAAAACCTTAAATAATTTTCGGATATATCATACAAAAGTATGATAACAGAAGGCGAAATTCAGGTTATAGTAGTAAAGTCAATTGATTAGTGAGGTAATGTAAGACCGGTATGGGGCTCAACTTAAATAACATATACCAGCGACCTTATGTCGTACAAGACAGAAAAAATCTTGTCAAAAGAAAACAAGATGAGGAAAATTCTGCCGCTAAAGCCCGCCAGGAAGAACAATCTTCTTCCAACTCCAAAAGCCGCGGACTTCAATACGTCGATAATCAGCCCAAAGTTACGCCTGCTTACCAAAAAGCACAGTATGAGGCTTACAACGCAAACTTGAGCCGCAACACAGGTGTTAACTCTCTTTCTCAAACTGACTTACGCAGTTCTAATATTAATATTGCGCAAATTCTTAAAGACTTCAAAAACACTGCCGCTGCCATCGGAACCCCCGCTGAATTAAATGAAGAAGTCAACGGATATTTATCCTTAATTCAAGCGCAGGTTACGAAAGACAACCCGAATGTAAGGCTCATTAAATCTAATTTGAAAAACGCCTCTACAATTCTTGACAGCTACATTTCGAAAACATTAAACAAAGAGTCAAAAGTTGTCGAAAATTGGGTTGACGCACTATTTTTACAGCAAATCGACTTTAAATACAACGAAGACGATATTAACCCGCAATTTCTTGTGAAATTTCCGAAAGGTTCAACCGAGCAGGAGGAAATCGCGCAAACCAAAGGTGTACCGGAGCCTCAGCCCGAGCCAGATCCGGAAGAAGTTCCTGCGGTTAAAACAACCGCTATGCCTCAGGATAAAGAATTAAAATCTTTGTTTATTAAATCTAAGAAACTCGCATTTGCTAACGAGCCGGCCAAAGCTATTGAAACTTTTGAAAAAGCGCTCAGCCGTGCAAGCGAAATCGGCGACACTGAAACCGGTGCAAAAATTTTCTTTGAAGTCGGAAAAATTTACGATGACCACGATTACTATGCGCAGGCTCTCAAAAGTTATAACAAGTCGATTAAGGGCACAACTGACAACAATATAAAAACAAAAGCGCACTATTCAATGGGGCAGATTTACGATGAAGTAAACCAGATTAAGCCGGCGCTTGATCATTATTACAGCTCTGTCGCATACGGCGGCGAAAGCGGAAATCTTGCCGCGCAGTCAGCATCTTTAACAAAAATGGGTAATATTTACACAGACATGTATGAGCAAAACGCTTTTGATTACTTAACAACGGCTGATGAATTGGCTCAGGAAACTGACAATTCAAAAGTTAAGGGCTATGTTGCCACGTCTTTAGCAAAGGCTTATGACAAGTTCGGCGAACCTCAGGAAGCGCTTAAGTCTTACCACAAAGCAGTAAAATACTATTCAGACGCGGATTCACCGCTTAAAGTTGCACAAAGTTACAAAGAAGCCGCTGATATAATGCTCGATTACAACTGCCCCAACAAGGCAAAGGGTCTTTTACAAAAAGCTCAAAAGTATGCAAGGCTGACTGATGATATTAACTTAATGAACGAAATTAACGAGCAGTTGGAAAACTTTGCGGCATAATTTATTTGTATAAGCGATTGACAATATCCTCTTGAATTTCCAAAAGCCTTTCAACTTCCTCAGGCGTTCTTTCAATAAAACGCTTTACAGTGTCGTCCATTCCTTCTTCCCATTGCTTGTTGAAAAGTTCAAGAGCTTTTGCATCTTCCTCAATTTCTTTTGCAATAACCCGCTCATTATCTTTTGCCACGCGGTGCTCCATTATTGCATAAAGCTTTTTGCTTGGATTTTTAAGTTTTCTTTTGGCTTTAACCTGAGGCTGGTCGGTATTTGCAGTTTGTGAAACTGTTTCGGCCGGCTTTTTGGAAACGCGATGTTTAATAATTGCTGAAAGTTTTTTGCTTGCGAGTTTAAGTTTTCTTTTGGGGGTTGCCTGTGGGGCTTCGTCAGTTAAGGCTTGCGACACGGCTTCGGTTGTTTTTTTAGAAGCTCGTCCGTTCAGAACTCCTGATAAGAAGAGCAAAGCCGAGCCTGCTAGTAAACTTCCCAAAACAATTTTTTGTTTTGTGTCAAAATTTTGCTGCGGCTGATTTTCCGTTTGTGATCTGAAGGAAGGACGGTTTTGTTGAGAAAACCGATAATTGAGCGGTTGAATTTTCATATTATTAATTTTCCTTACGGGCTTTGAAGTAACTTAACAAACCCATGCCAACGCCAAAAGCACCATTGATGACCAAGGAAACTTTGTTATCAGATTTTAAAAATTTAGGAAACATTTTGCCTAAAAGTTTATCCATTCCAAAGCCGAATAAAAACCAGAACACTCCGCCGGTTAAGCCTATTGCCGCAGGTGATGGCTCTTTTAAACCGATACTTTTATACAATTCTTTTTCCGGATTTGCTTGTTTTTTGGCTTCAGCTTTTGGTGCATTTCCAAAATTTCTGTTCATGCTGATTGGAGTTATATTCATAATTAGAATTCCTTTTACTTTTTTAATACACCTGAATTTGCAAAATTGCTATTTATATTATAATAAGTTTATGAATTGTAACAAAAAAGTAGAACTTCTTTCACCGGCGCGCGATAAAATAACAGCATTTGCCGCGATAAATTACGGCGCAGACGCGGTTTACATAGGCGCGCCGAATTTTGGGGCAAGAAAAAATGCCGCTAATTCAATTGAAGATATTAAAGAAATCGTTGAATATGCCCACAAATTCTACGCGCGCGTGCATGTTACGATTAACACTATTTTGAAAAACGAGGAGCTTGAAGCTGTAAGAGAGCTTATCAAAGAATTGTATGAAATTGGTGTTGACGCAATTATAATACAGGACATGGCGATTTTGGAAATGGCCGTGGAGGGCAAACTTCCTCCAATCGAAATTCATGCAAGCACTCAGTGCGATAACAGAACATTGGAAAAAGTAAAGTTTTTTGAAAAAATCGGAATTTCGCGTGTAATTTTAGCCCGCGAGCTTTCGCTTGCACAGATTAAAGACATTTGCACCGGCTCCCGTGCTGAAATCGAAACTTTTATTCACGGAGCACTTTGCGTATCATACAGCGGGCAGTGTTATTTCAGCGCGGCAATAGGCGGGAGGTCGGCAAACAGAGGTGAATGCGCTCAGGCTTGCCGCAAAAAGTACACTCTCGTTGATGAATCAGGGAAAATTTATGCAAAAGACAAACACCTTCTTTCTTTACGAGATTTCAACGCCTCAAAACACTTGCCCCAGCTTATTAATGCTGGCGTAAAGTCCTTCAAAATCGAAGGACGGTTGAAAGATATAAATTATGTAAAAAATGTTACAGCATACTACCGCACTGAAATTGATAAGTTTGCCTCAAAAACATCCTCTGGCAAGGTTTTTCTTGACTTTGAACCTGATGTTTATAAAAGTTTTAACCGTGGATTTACAGACTACTTTCTTGAGGACCGAAAAAACTGTTACAACTTTAAAAGCCCAAAATCCCGCGGTGAAAAATTAGGAAAAGTCATTCAAGTCGGCCAGAATTGGTTTAAACTCGACAGCAGAACTGATTTGAACTCCCAAGACGGCCTCTGCTGGCGCGACGAAGGGTGTCTTGTAAATAAATTTGAACAAGGCCGGATTTATCCTAATCAAATGAATTCAATAAAAATTGGGGACATGGTTTACCGGAACCTTGACGCAAAATTTGAAAAAAAACTTGAAGCTTCCAAAACAAAGCGCAAAATCGCTGCTTCAATTGTGTTTGCAAATAAGATGCTAAGCGCCGCAGACGAAGACGGAAACCGTGCAGAAATAAAGGTTACGCAGACTGAAGCCGCAAAAAATTCACAAAAAATGAATGATAATTTCACAACCGCAATGCAGAAAACCGGCGAAAGCGATTTTTACATTACTAATATCATAATTAATGACGATTTGCCGTTTATGCAGATTTCAGCCCTGAATGAGTACCGCAGAATTCTACTTGAAAAACTCATGTGTGAACGTTTGAAAAATTATCCAAAGAGAATTCAAGAGCCGTTGAAATACGCGGATTTTCCAAAAAGTACCGCAGACTACCACGCAAACGTAAGCAGCGCTTGCGCCAAAACTTTTTACAAAAATTGCAATTGTGAAATTACAGAATTTGCCCCTGAAGTTACAAACGATTACCGAGGCAAGGAACTGATGAGAACAAAGCACTGCCTGAAATTCGCATTTGGTCTGTGCAAACAGCCTAAGAATTTATATCTTATAGACGAAAAAGGGAAAAAATATTCCCTCAAATTTGATTGCAAAAATTGCGAAATGAGTATTTACGATTATTAATAATATATCCTTTATCCACATGATGTGTAATACCTGAAATGCGTTATAATTAGATAAAGGGTAAGCCTTCAAAGCTTGACCGGCTTTCTTGCACAGACTGAAAATCTTTAATCCAAGAAAGGAGGCTTTTGCTTATGATTGTAAATCAAGAAGAGCTATTAATCATCTTGATGATGCTAATAGCTCTAAAATTAAACAATCACTAGGGCTTTTAATGGGGCAAGCAGGAACTTGCTCCGCCCTTTTCTTATTATAAACGATTTTTTCAAAATTTCAACCCCTGCTAAAAACGAAATGAGTATTTACGATTATTAATAATATATCCTTTATTCAAATGATGCAGCTAGTTTGGCATTTGATATGATAGAATAAAGGGCAAGCTCTGTATCATTAACTTACCTAAAGGCACGAACTCAAAATTTGTACAAAACTTTAGGAAAGGAGGTGGTAGCGTTGGATTTCAGTATAACTGAAAAAGCGCTAGTTATCATTTTACTGATTATACTAGCACTTAAAAACAACTAATAGGGCTTTTAATGAGAGGACGGCAATCCTCTCGCCCTTTTCTTATTATAAACGATTTTTTCAAAATTTCAACCCCTGCAAAAAAAAAACGGCTGCCGAAGACAGCCGCTTCTTAAATTTACATTGGTTTTATTGAATCTCTGTAAATCGTTTCAACAACATCACGCCCGTTGCCTGACGGTGCGATATCCAAAAGCCCTGACAAGGACGGGGTTGTGTAAACAAGATTTGTTAATTTTTCAACATCGTTTTCAGTGAAGCCTTCGTCTTCTAATTTTGAAGTTACGCCGACAGAGAATAGCCAGTCTTGAACTGATTTTGCAGCCTGGTAAGCCTCTGAAGCATCACCTTCTAAATCAGGATTAATCGGTTTTAAGATTTCTGCTAAAACATGCGCTCTGTCTTTGTAAATCGTTTTGATTACAGCCGGAAGCAATATTGCAAGGCCAAGCCCGTGTGAAAGCTCATGTTTAACCGCGCTCAACGGGTGTTCAAGCGCGTGAGTGTAATGTAAAAGCCCATTATCAAAGCAAACTCCGCCCATCATTGCCGCGTATGCAAGATAGTATCGCGCTTCTAAATCATCCGGATTTTCGATTGCTTTTGGAAGATACTTGTGTACAAGCGAAATAACTTCACGGGCAAGGGTTACGCTGTATGGCGAAAGCACAGTTGACGTTGCGGCTTCTATAACGTGGTTAACAGCGTCGATTGAGACGTATCTTGTTTGTTTCGGCGACAATTTTGTCATCAATTGTGGGTCGTCAATCGCAAACATCGGATAGATGCAATCGTATGCAATCGCTGGTTTAAAGTCTTTTTCCGGAACCGTAACCACCGCAAATCTGTTTGTTTCTGTGCCTGTTCCATGGGTTAAGTTAATTGATACAATCGGAGCGGCTTTTTCAGGTGTGAAAGTGAATTCATAAATATCATTAGCGGTTTTGTCCGGGTATTCAAGCAGAATTGCGACGGATTTTCCGGCATCGGTAGGAGAACCGCCGCCTATAGCAATCACTGCTTTTGCACCAAAATCACGCGCCAATTTAGCCGCGTCATTTACGTGGTGGGTTGTTGGGTTCGGCGTAACCTGGTCGTAATTTACATAACCAATGTTGTTTTCTTTAAGTGCTTTTTCTACAACATCCCACGCGCCGGTTGCCTTGTAGGCATTGCGGCCTGACATAACAATAACTTTGTCAATGCCTTTGGTTTTCAGAATTCCAGCAATGTCATTAATCTTTTGGATAGCGCCCACGCCAAAGTAAACAGTGGTACGTGTGCGGATTTCTTTAATATCGCTGATGTTAATATCCTTTTCAAACATACTCAACTCTCCTTTCATAAATCCTTACAATAGGATTATAGATTATGCCGCCTGATTTTGCAAGGGGGAAATCCGAAATATCTTCCGCAGCCTCGCAAATACGTACCTTTAGCAATTCGGGCATATGTTTATTTTCGTGTTATAATGGATTTAGGAGGGCAAGCATGAAAAATATTATCGTAACAGGCGGAGCCGGATTTATCGGGTCCCATTTGTGTGAAAAACTTCTCAACGAGGGCAATCACGTAATTTGTTTGGACAATTTTTTTACAGGCTCAAGAAAGAATGTTGAACATTTGCTTGACAACCGCGATTTTGAACTTGTGCGGCACGACATTGTGGAGCCGATTTTGATAGAAGCTGATGAGATTTACAACCTTGCATGCCCTGCAAGCCCCATCCATTACCAGTATAACGCGATTAAAACAATAAAAACAAGCGTTTTGGGGGTTACGAACATGCTTGGGCTCGCAAAACGCGCAAAAGCAAAGATTTTACAAGCTTCGACCTCTGAAGTATACGGCGATCCGCTCGTTCATCCGCAGCGGGAAGATTACTGGGGAAATGTGAACCCCATTGGGCTCAGAAGCTGCTACGACGAAGGTAAGCGCGTCGCTGAAACCTTAATGATGGACTATCACAGACAGCATAACGTTGATATTAAAATTATTAGGATTTTCAACACGTACGGCCCGAGAATGGCTGAAAATGACGGCCGTGTTGTTTCAAACTTTATTGTGCAGGCGCTCAGAGGTGAAGATCTAACTATTTATGGCGATGGTTCCCAGACACGCTCATTCTGTTATGTGGACGATTTAGTGCGCGGAATGACAGCTCTTATGAATAAAGACGGGTTTATTGGGCCGGTAAACGTTGGTAATGACAAAGAATTTACGATTTTACAATTTGCGGAAATGATAATTGAATTAACAAACTCAAATTCAAAGATTGTCTATAAGCCGCTTCCGTCGGATGACCCAGTAAAACGCCGTCCTGACTTAACCTTGGCCCGCAAAGAACTAAATTATGAGCCAACTGTACAAGTAAAAGAAGGCTTACAAAAAACAATCGAATACTTTAATAAAAAAATCTTAAAATAAAAAGAAAAAAGTGAAAAAGCAAGTAAAAATACGATAACAAAAAGGCAGGAATTTATTTTTTCCCGCCTTTTTGTTTAATTTATTTGATATTTCTTACTTATCATCTAACGCTGCAACGCCGGGGAGGACTTTGCCTTCGATGAATTCCAATGATGCACCACCGCCGGTTGAGACGTGTGTGAAGTCTTCTGCTTTTGCAAATTTCTTAGCCGCTGAAACCGAGTCTCCGCCGCCAATTACAGAAGTTGCACCGTTTTTGGTTGCATCAACTATTGCCGCAAGCACTGCTTTTGTACCTTCTGCGAATTTCGGGTTTTCAAATGCGCCCACAGGCCCGTTCATCAAAATTGTTTTTGATGATTTCAAAACTTCTGCAAATGCTTTTCTTGATTCTTCGCCTGCGTCTACGCCTTCAAAGCCGTCAGGAATTTCGCTGATTTTAACGAATTTGTTTGTGCCGTTACCTGAAAAGTCGTCTGTTACAAGAACGTCGGTTGCCATTACAAGTTTAACACCCTTATCAGCAGCTTTCTTTTCAATTGCTTTTGCAACTTCTAATTGATCGTCTTCGCAGATTGAGTTGCCGATTTTGCCGCCGTTAGCTTTCACAAATGTATAAGCCATGCCGCCGCCGATAATCATGTTATCTACTTTATCAAGCAAGTTTTCTAAAACGCCGATTTTTGATGAAACTTTAGCGCCGCCAACAACTGCTGTGAATGGTCTTGTCGGGTTATCGAGCGCTTGTGAAAGACATCTTAATTCTTTTTCCATCAACAAGCCTGATACTGCCGGTTTCAAAACTTTTGCTAATTTTGCAGTTGAAGTGTGGTTTCTGTGAGCCGCGCCGAATGCGTCGTTTACATAGAAGTCGCCCAGCTTTGCAAGTTCGTTTGCAAAAGTCATGTCATCATCTTTTGCTTCTTCAGCCTTGTAGAAGCGGATGTTTTCAAGAAGTGCAACTTGTCCGTCTTTCAATTCAGCCAGTTCTTTTTCAGCACCTTTGCCAACCGGAGTTGAAACAAAAAGAACGTCTTCACCCAAAACTTTTGACAAATATTTTGCAACAGGAGCAAGTGAAAATTCTGTATTCCATTCACCTTTCGGACGTCCGAGGTGCGCCATTAAAATAATTTTTGCACCTTTATCTTTCAAATATTTTACGGTAGGCAAGATTGCTTGAATTCTTGTATCATCTGTAACGTTTTTGTCTGCGTCAAGAGGAACGTTGATATCTACGCGTACAAGCGCACGTTTGCCTTTGATGTCTCCTAAATCTTTAATTGATTTTTTCATGTGTTTTTCTCCTTATTTAAAGTAAAAAATCTCGCAAGACTATTTTACAAAAAACAAAAAGATAAAGCAAAAATTTTATTTGCCCGGGTGGACGATTTAAAAAATTATAATTCAATTTAGTATCATAACAACTAAGAAGAAAGGATTTACCTATGGCTAAAAAAATCAGTTTTTTATTTATTTGTTTAATGGCGTTTGCGCTGGGGTATTCGATTAATAACATTGCAATCTCTGACACTGCCCCCAAAGTTGCGGTTGTTGATGTTCAGCAGCTTGTCGCGAATTCTGCGCAAGTAAAACAGCTTCGCACCGAGCAGGAAAACAAGGTTAAACAAATGCAGGCAACGATTGACAAAGCAAGGACTGAAATTTCAAAAGAAACAGACCCGAATAAAATTGCCTCTCTTGAAGAAAAATACCGTAATCAAATTAACGAACAAAAGGTCGCACTTGATAAAGAATACAACGACAAGCTTGTAAAAATAGACTCCGACATCCGCACAGCCGTAATCGAAAAAGCCCGCGGATTAAATTACAGCCTTGTCCTTCCGAAAAACATGGTGCTATTTGGCGGAGACGACATTACAGATGTCATTGCCAAGGATTTTAAATAAAAAAAGCCCCCTTCATTGAGGGGCTTTTATATTTATTTAGAACATTTAGTTTTGCCACTCCATGAAAGGTCTGTACAATGCAGATAATCCATATTTTCATTAAAGATCACCCATGCACTACAAGCGATACCGTTATACTGAGATTGGCTGTTTAAATCACAAAGCCGCGGAAAGGCCCAGCCTGTATCATCCGGAAGTCCTGCAGGTACAACCTTGTCAGGATATATATTTAAAAGGAAAAAATCTTTTCCCCAGAAGTAAGCTTTCTTTTTACCGCCAACATTTACTTTAATATTTCCGCACTTAATTGTTTCTGTACCTTCGCAGCTTGGAGATAGGACATAAAAGGATAATGCCGTTCCATCATTCAAAATTACTTTATATTCTACATTACTGGAATCATAATCATAATGACCTGCGCCGGTCAACCCCTTCACATTCCCACCGGGAAGACATCCTGAATTGAAACCGCAATTTTTGGACACATTCATATATGGTATGAGAGTTTTCGCAAAACGCTGTGAATATTCGCTTACTGATGATGTATCACCAAACCAATCTGAAAAATTTCCATGTTCATTTTTAGCAAGATTGAATGCATTAGAGATTACTGAATATGCTTTTTTTAATTTAACTGCGGCTGCCTTTTCCTGTTGGCGCTGCACCAGTGCCGGAAGCGTCATGGCTGCAACAACGCCGATTATGCCCAAAGTTATTAAAACTTCGGCTAAAGTAAAGGCCGTCTTTGATTTTGTTGGGCTGAAAGTCCCAACATTTTTTTCTAACATATCTATGCGCGTAGCACTTTTTTTCATACTGACCCCACTTTTGTTTAATTTATTACTCATTATAACATTATTTTGGTCAGC
>ULUL01064237.1_pt1 | contig 16283 bp, 23 predicted proteins | sample 1958481 | NCBI WGS metagenome assembly ULUL01 (sample SAMEA4835759, study PRJEB28245) | human gut metagenome | biome: gut microbiome; material: fecal sample | place: Denmark | collected 2008 | reverse complement strand
AATTGAATATCAATCACTTAGGTGAGAAACAATGAAAAATTCATTGTTTCTCTGCTATTTTTCCAGCATTTTATCGTAGTATTTGCAGCAGAAGTATTGTATTTGTAGGGTAAACAAAAACAAACTACAATATGAAAACTATCACCTACACCAACAATCAAGGACTCGAACTCAAGATCAACAAATTCTCCTCCGGGCAGTTCAAATGGGCATTCAGCCTTACCTTCAACAACGGAGTCCACACCTTCTGCTACACCATGACGGAACTCAGGACCATCCTACTGAAAAACGGGATGACCCGGAAATGGGCAGCCAATGTAAAAGACAGGTTTGACCCCCTCACGGAGGAGCACGTACTTATTAATAGGTACAGGATCCCGGGGGATCCGAGATGGAGGTCTTCATCACCAGCCGAATCCCGTTCGTAAATATGATAGGAACCGGGTTGGACATGGGCTACATGAAACCCCAGCTCCTGGAGCATAAACTCAACCACTACGGGTTCAAACAGTTTTAATTCCCGGGACCCCAAAATAGGGGTCCCAACTTTTTTCTCATTTTTCAATCAAAAAATTTTTCACTTCAAAAAATTTTTCTTACATTTGTGATACAAACAAAAGGATAAGACAATGGCAATTACAAATTACATCGACAGCAATGGTTTAAGACTTATGGGTGCTTTTGACCTCTATTTCAGTAACGGGATCATCTCCACCTGCTACACACAAGAGGAGCTCCAGGACTTCCTCCAGAGGAATAACTTTCAGAAATGTTAACCCTCAATCAGGTAATGGAATTGAAAAAATAGAACACGTAGAACATAAATTCAAGCTAACTATTATGGAAAAAAAATTCAACTGGGTCCTCCCGGCAGATCCGGACCCCAAATCGGACAGCTATTACAACGGAATCGTATCCAAGGAGCTGAAAGACTCCAGCGATATAGCGGAGACCCTCCTTGAGATTATCCGCAGAGGGTCAATCAAGAATCAGTCTGATTTTGTCAATGAAGGGATTGAGACCGTCCTTGACAGGTTAGGCATTAAAAGCGACAAGCCCCTCACGAGAAAGGAGAAACTCCTGGCTTTCATCGGGTTTAAGGCTGGCTTAATGTGGGAGAGATTGGTGGAAACCCAGACAAAATCAGCTTCACCCGACCCAATCGAAATGATCATTATGGGGATTCTTAAAAGCGGAAAAAAATGCTGATTTTATCGTAGTATTTACCGCAGAAGTATCGTATTTGTAAACAAAAAACCTACACAACTATGAGAGCAATGAAATCAGTACTCGTCGTCACTCGAATGGGATACATTGAGGGGGTCTTCACTTCCTTCAGAGCTTTGGCTAACTCCCGGGGAGCCCCTCGAATCAACATTGAAGGTGAGTACGAGCCTTACACTGAGACTGAACTGAAAGACATTGCAGTTAACGGTCAGACCTTCACTTACTTCGGCAAGAAATGCAGAATATCAGCAAGAACCTTAAACATATAACTATTATGGAAAAGATTGAAGAATACGTAGTGTTCAAGTACGAAGACGAGTTCGGATTTCACTACATGATAATGGACAAGTTTCCAGGAGAGGGACCTACATACATGGAGCCCATCTCGTTCGGGAAGAAGATCAACCCCAACTGTACTCCGGGAGCTATCACTCGTCAGCCATTTTCGGAGGACGGCAAATCGGCTTATGTGCTCAACTCCAAATTCGTCCCCGTGGCGGGTTGGTAGCCAGATAAGGGAGACGTTCTGGAGTGGCAGGAAAGGTCCAGGGTTTACAGAGCCATCAAGGAACTGGAAAGGAAAAGACCTCAAGCTCGAGAAAGCCATTGAGCCTATACGAGAAGCATACAATCGCCTCAGTCCAAGCAGAAGGAGTATGTTTATTGCTCAAGTGATATACCTCCCCACTAAGTAAACAATTTTCACAAAAAAGATTGAAAAATTTTTATACGTGGGAAAAATTGATTATATTTGGGATAAACAACATGGACAACACAATGACTATCAATCTCAGAGAACTAATTGAACAGAGGGGTCTAAGACTTCAAGAAGTGGCAGAATTTCTGTTCCCTGATAACCGGTTTCCCCGAGCAGCTCTCAACCGGGTCCTCAACGGAAAGACATTGCTGAACTCGGAGCAAGTCTCTCGGTTAGCAGCTTGGCTTGGAGTATCAGTCGACAACCTCTACAAAGGAGCATGGAGCTCCGAATTTAATGGAGAGACATGTATTCTGACAAACGGAAACTACAGAGCAGAGTTATCAGTCAAAACAGGAGAGACGAAGGTGTTCCATCTCGGGTCCTTGTTTCATGAAACTGTTCTCCATGACCCAGCTATACCTCTCAGCAAGTACATTGAACTTCTGAACACCATAATTAAAAATCATCAAGACAATGAAAGTAGAAATTAAGTTCGAGGCAAACCTCGAAGAGCCTCAGGATCTCGAAATGGCCCGCAAAATCTGTCAGGTCATAGGATCAAATCCTGTAACAGTCAAGACGACTGACGTCAAGAAGCCAGCTCCGGCTCCAGCCCCCAGAAAGACGGAGGAACCCATGCCGATGGATGCGAACTCCTCTTTGGGTTCCGACCCCGCTGTCTCCATTCAGGACATCCGGATTCTCCTTGCAAGTAAGGTGGACAACAACCGCGAAACCATCCGGGCAAAGCTCACTGAATTGGGAGCGAAGAATGTGACGGGATTGGATGCCCGAAACTACGACTTGTTCTACGAATTCCTCAAAGACCTTGCGTAATGGGAGCCCCGGATCATTCATCTCGTAAGCACGCTATGCTTTCGGCATCAAAGGCAGACCGGTGGATCAACTGCACCCCCAGTGCCAGACTGGAGGAAAAGGTTGAGGAAACCGGTAAGCCTTCCAAGTATGCCGAAGAGGGTACTCTGGCTCACGAGATGGCAGAATGTTACCTCCGAGCAAGGTTCCGCATAACGCCTGTTGACGTTACGTCTGCTGAACTCCGGAAGCTGAAGAAGAACGGCCTCTACACTGAGGACATGGATGAGCCCGTAATGGCTTATTGCCAGTACGTAACGGACCAATATGCGGAAGCTCTACGGAAAACCAGAGACGCACTCGTTCTTCTGGAGGAGCGACTGGACTTCTCGGCTTGGGTCGAACAAGGATTCGGCACTGGAGACGCTTGCATTATCGCTGACGGGGTCATGGAGATCATAGACCTCAAGTTTGGCACTGGCGTGCCGGTTTTCGCTGAGAACAATGCTCAGCTGATGCTGTATGCTCTTGGGGCATTGTCCAAATTTGAGATGGTCTACGACATCAACATGGTAAAGTTGACTATCGTCCAGCCCCGGCAGGATCGAATCTCGTCATGGGAGATTACCCCCGAAGACCTCTACAAATGGGGTGAGGAGGTAGTGAAACCCAAAGCAGCTCTCGCTTACTCCGGGGAGGGGGAATTCCAAGTCGGGCACTGGTGCAGGTGGTGCAGAGTCAAAGCTTTGTGCCGCAAAATGGCAGACCACAATCTTGACTTGGCCAAACACGAGTTTAAAGAGCCCGAACTCCTGACCACTGAGGAGCTCGCTCAGATTTTCGAGCAAGCCCCCATGCTCCAAGAATGGGTAAATGCTGTATCTGAGCACCTGCTTTCCAAAGCCATCTCGGGCGAGAAGGTCCCGGGATATAAGGTAGTAGAAGGAAGGTCAATGCGGAAATGGACTGACGAGAATGCAGTTCAGGAAGTTCTTACCGCATGCGACTACACCCCGGATCAGTTCCAAGTTGTCAAACTGGCCGGGATCCCGGCTATCGAGAAGCTCCTCAAAAAGGACTTCGATTCACTGGTCGGGGACCTCGTCATCAAAGCTTCTGGCAAACCCACTCTCGTCCCTGAGTCTGACAAACGTCCGGCAATGGGCATAGAACAAGCAAAACTCGATTTTTCAAATAACTAAACTCCAACAATTATGAGTGCAACAACCAAAGTAGTTACCGGCAAAGTCCGGTTCAGTTACGCCAACGTATGGGAACCCCGTGCAATGGAGGGTTCCGACCGAGCAAAATACTCGGTATCCATTCTCATCTCGAAGACTGACTCGGCAACTCTGGCTCGGGTTAAGGAAGCCATCGACACGGCTCTCAAAGAAGGCATCGCCAAATTGGGCGGCAAGATTCCCCCGACGTGGAAGAACCCCCTCCGCGACGGGGACACCGAAAGACCGGACAATCCGGAGTATGCTGGGCACATGTTCGTCAATGCCAACTCGGACAACCGTCCTGGCATCGTGGACATCAACCTCAACCCCATCATCGAAAGAGAGGACTTCTACTCTGGATGCTACGGCCGGGCGTCGATCAACTTCTACGCCTTCAACACGAATGGCAATAAAGGCGTTGCTTGCGGGTTGAACAACCTCCAGAAGTTGGCTGACGGAGAACGTCTCTCCGGGGGATCTTCGGCAGAGGAGGACTTCGGCCAGAACCCGTGGGACGACGACGACCTTATGTAGGTTGGTATGCTGGGTCTTACTTGGGATTAAGGGTTCGAATCCCCACCCAGCAACAAATTTAACAATAACCAACATGCCGAGACGCTTATATTTCGATACAGAAACATATAGCCCGGAGGACATTAAATCCACGGGCGCCTATAAATACATAGAATCGGGGGACTTTCAACTCCTTATGGTGTCTTTCGCCTTTGACACCTCTCCCGTTCAGGTGATAGATCTGGCCAAAGGAGAGGAGCTCCCCGATTACTTCGTTTCTGCTTTAACTGATCCGGGGATCGAGAAATGGGCGCATAACGCAGTATTTGAGAGACTCGTATTTAAGCGTATAGGACTACCCATCCCAATTGACCAATTGTATTGCTCAATGACCAAAGCAGCCTATTGCGGACTGCCTTTGGCTTTGGATGAACTCTCCAAAGCTTTGGTCCTCGGGGAGCACGGGAAGAAGTCGACCGGTAAAGCTTTAATCCGGTTTTTCTGCTCCCCGTGCAAGCCAACCAAGTCCAACGGGATGAGGACTCGGAACATGCCGGACGACGACCCGGGCAAGTGGAACGAGTTCAAGACGTATGCCGAATATGACGTGATTGCCGAACGCGACATCGTGGAACAGCTGGACCAATTCCCATTCCCGGAGTTCGAACGTCGGAACTACCTCGTAGACCAAAGCATCAACGACCGGGGGATCCTGATAGATCTCGGCATGGCCGGGAACGCCATCTCTTTCGACGAGGTATACACGGAGGAGATGACTGACCGAATGAAGGAACTGACAGGCTTGGATAACCCGAACAGCTTGGCCCAGTTGAAGACGTGGCTTAGCACTAATTTCGGGCTCAACTTCCCTGCACTGGGAAAGCCCGAAATTCTCGAGTATCTGAAAAACAATCCGGAGGCTCCCGACTTGGTCAAGGAGGTCCTCGCTGGTCGGCTTGCACTGTCCAAGACCTCAACTAAGAAGTACATTGCAATGCTCAACTGCGCTGCCAAAGACCGGAGAGCCCATGGACTATTCCAGTTTTACGGAGCCAACAGAACAGGACGTTGGTCGAGCCGAATGATTCAGCTCCAGAACCTCCCCCAGAATCACATGAAGGACTTGGACCTCGCCAGAAGCATAGTAGAGAAAGGAGACTACGGCCTTATCGAAATGTGTTACGGCAATATCCCGGATGTTTTGTCCGAGCTCATCCGAACAGCCTTCATAGCCCCGGAGGGGAAAATGTTTGCAGTAGCCGACTTTAGTGCTATTGAGGCCCGGGTCCTGTCCTGGTTAGCCCAGGAGAAATGGCGACTCGACGTCTTCAACACCCATGGCAAGATCTACGAGGCATCAGCATCACTCATGTTCGGGGTCCCCATTGAGCAGGTTACGAAAGGATCGGACCTCAGACAGCGGGGCAAGACGGCAGAATTGGCACTCGGATATGAGGGGTCGGTCAACGCAATGGAGAAGATGGACAAAGAGAAGAAGCTGTCCAAAAAGGAAATGTACTCCATCGTAGCTCTTTGGCGTCGAGCCAATCCTAAAATCGTTGAGTTTTGGGCTGAGGTGAACGAAAAGGCCATTGAGTGCGTCCAGACCAGAAAGACTAAAAAGGTAAGTTGCCTCGTATTTGAACATGACGGAACCAATCTGACAATAGCCCTCCCAGCGGGGAGAAAATTATACTACAGAAATCCCCGGGTGAGACCCAACAGGTTCGGGCAGACTGGCATTGTCTATGACGGCATGGTCCAGTCAATAGGATGGACTGAGGTAGAGACTTACGGGGGCAAACTGGTGGAGAACATAGTCCAGGCAATCTCCCGGGATCTTCTCGCCGAAGCAATGTACAGACTAAGCATTATGAAAGACTTCGAAATAGTAATGCACGTCCATGATGAAGCTATTGCAGAGGTAGATGAAGACCGAGCCGGGGATTGTCTGGAAACTATGTGTAGAGTTATGGGGGAGGATCTTCCTTGGCTGAACTGCTTGCCAATGGGATTGCCTCTCAAAGCAGACGGATACGTTACTAAATTTTATAAAAAAGACTAATGACATACGATGGGGAACTTGACATTGCAATCGGACTGAGTGCAAGATCAAAAGTATGGAGCAACAAGAAACTGAAATGGTCTGAATTGGTCAGTCGACTCGGGGAGGAGAATAAGACCACTGAAACATTCAAGGAATTTGTTTCTGCAAGCAAGGAGGACCAGCTCAAAATAAAGGACGTAGGTGGATACGTTGGAGGCTACCTGAGAGGAGGCAAAAGAAGTCCGGCCAATGTGGTCCACAGACAGTTGATGACACTCGACTTGGACTTTGCCCACAAAGACCTCTGGGATGACTTCACTCTCCAGTTTGACAATGCAGCTGTTCTGCACGGGACTCACAAACATTCAGATGCGTCTCCTCGGTACCGACTAATAATGCCACTGAGCAGAGAGGTCACGGCTGATGAGTATGTGGCCATAAGCCGAAAAATTGCCGGGATAATCGGGATAGACCTTTTCGACAATTCAACCTTCGAGACCAACCGACTCATGTTCTGGCCTTCTACGCCGAAGGACATGGACTACTATTTTAAGGTCCAAGACGGCCCATGGATTGATGCTGACGAGATTCTCAACTCCTATGCCGACTGGAAAGATTCGTCACTTTGGCCCACAGCTTCGTCCCGTTTCGAAGCTGTCGACAGAGCCGTTAAGAAGCAGGAGGACCCAACCATAAAGAGGGGGCTCATAGGAGCGTTCTGTAGGACGTACTCCATACCCGAAGCAATAGAGACCTTCCTCTCCGACACCTATGTCCCGTCAGCATTGGAAGACCGATACACTTACACAAAAGGCAGCGCCTCGGCTGGTCTGATCGTGTATGAGGACAAGTTCGCTTATTCCCATCATGGAACTGACCCGTGTGGGGGTAAACTTTGCAATGCGTTTGACCTGGTCCGCATACACAAATTCGGCCACCTTGACGACAAGGTCAAGGATCCCTCGTCGAAGTTGCCAAGTGTGTCAGCAATGGAGGAGTTCGTACGCAATGACCCAGACACTAAGACAACCATTGCCAACGACCACATCAACAGTGCCAAGTACGAGTTTGCCAATCCAGAGCATGATCGGACTCAGGAAGAAGTCGTCGAAAAGGAGGTTGACCTGGAGGCTGAGAGCGTCGAGTGGATGAAGGAGCTGGAGGTTGATACTCGGGGAGCGTACCTCTCGTCGGATGCCAACCTCAACCTCATATTTGCAAACGATCCCCGGTTCAAAAGACTGTTCAGACAAAACGACTTTGACGGGAAGAGGTACGTTTTCGGGAATCTCCCGTGGCGTCGGGTTGTTAAGCCGGAGCCGGTCAAGAACGTAGACTACTCCGGGGTCCGGAACTATTTGGGTTGCGTATATGGAATAACGTCCTCGCTAAAGATCGACGATGCCATGGCTCTGGAATTTGAACGCAACCACTTCCACCCGATTCTGGACTACCTCAATGACCTCAAATGGGACGGGATCCAACGGGTAGACAAACTCCTGATTGACTACATGGGGGCTGACGACAACATCTACTCTCGCGAAGCCATCCGCAAGATGCTGGTTGGAGCAGTTGCCCGAGTTATGAACCCCGGGGTCAAATTCGACCTTGTGCTTATGCTCGTAGGACCTCAAGGATCCGGCAAAAGTACGTTCATCAAAAAATTGGGAAAATCCTGGTTTAGCGATACATTCCTGACAGTCCAAGGAAAGGAGGCTCTCGAGCAGATCCAGGGGGCATGGCTTATTGAAATAGCTGAGCTCTCAGGTCTCCGCAAAGCGGAGGTTGAGTCAGTGAAGCATTTCATATCTAAGTCCGAAGACTCATTCCGACCAGCGTATGCCAGAACTTCTGAGATATACCCCCGGCAATGCGTCTTTTTCGGCACCACCAACGACAGCGAATTCCTGAGAGACCCCACTGGCAACAGACGCTTCATGCCAGTGGACGTGGTCCCCAACAATGCCAAAAAAGACGTATTCATGGAACTGGACGACGAGATAGACCAGATATGGGCTGAGGCAGTTGTCCTGTACAAATCCAAGGAAAAACTCTATTTGAGCCATGAAGCAGAAAAAATAGCCAAAAATGAGCAAAGCTCGCACAGCGAGTCGGATGAACGGAAAGGCATCATTGAGGCGTACTTGGAACGTCAACTCCCGGACAACTGGGACTCAATGGACCTCTACCAGAGAAGAGACTTCCTGGTCGATGAGTTAAACCCCAAAGGGACCACCCCCCGAGACTACGTATGTGTTGCTGAAATATGGTGCGAATGTCTTGGGCGGAACAGGGAGGACATGGACCGGTATAAGTCCCGAGAAATCAATGACTTGTTGAAGAGTATGCCCGAATGGGAGCCATGCAAGTCTACTAAAAATTTCCCCATTTATGGAAAGCAAAAATATTACGTGCGAAAACTCGGTTGAGAAACGGCTCGTCACTGAGGTGGAGAGAATTGGTGGCTGGTGTTTGAAACTCCCCGCAATTCACAATGCTGGCCTCCCCGACCGGCTCTGTCTGTTCCCCGGTGGCGAAGTCGTTTTCGTTGAGCTGAAAGCATTCGGTAAAAAGCCCCGAAAAATACAGACATTAATGCACCAGAAACTGAAAGCAATGGGCTTTCGAATAGAGGTAATAGACACGACCATGGGTTGTAAAATGTTAGCATTGGAATATGACCGAAAATGATCTCCATCAATACCAGCTACAAGCTGTTGAACACATAATAAGCCACACGCACTGTGCTCTGTTCCTGGACATGGGATTGGGTAAAACAGTGTCTGCTTTGACAGCCATCAACGAGCTCATGTTTAAAGAGGTCGAGGTCCGACGGGTATTAGTCATAGCTCCCAAAAGAGTAGCCGAATCAGTCTGGACACAGGAGGTCGAGAAATGGGACCATTTGAAGCACATTAAAGTGTCTCGCATCATTGGAACAGAACGTCAACGTCGTGAGGCTCTTGCCAAGAAGGCAGACGTATACACCATCGGAAGAGACAACGTGGCTTGGCTATGCGGGCTTTACGGGGGATCTTGCTTACCATTCGACATGGTGGTCATCGACGAGCTCAGCAGTTTCAAGAACCCCAAGTCAATCAGATTCAAAGCTCTTAAGCACGTTCAGGCTTCACTCTCCCGAGTAGTAGGTTTGACTGGTACCCCGGCACCCAACGGTCTTATGGACCTTTGGGCCCAAATGTACCTCCTGGACCGGGGAGAGCGCTTGGGCAAATACATATCACACTATCGTGACAACTACTTTAAGCCAGGACGTAGAAACGGGCATATTGTATATTCGTACGACATATCCAAAGAGAATCAGGAACGCATATACTCAAAGATAGGGGACATCTGCATGAGCATGAAAGCTAAGGACTACCTCGATCTCCCCGAGCGAATCGACAACATAGTGGAGATCCAGATGCCCCCGGAAATCCAAAAAGCTTATGACTCCTTCGAGGAGGAACAAGTTCTCAGCATGATTGATCAGCTCGGGGACGCCGTAGAGATACCAGCTGTCAATGCAGCAGCTTTGTCCACGAAGCTCCTCCAGTTTGCCAATGGAGCAGTGTACGATGAACAGAGAGTGGCCCATGAGGTGCACACGTTGAAGATCGAAGCCACGAAGGAACTCATTGAGGACGCCGGGGGACAGTCAGTCCTCATAGGTTGGACCTTCCAGCATGACAGAGACCGGCTCGTGAAGGCTCTCGCCAAGTATAAGCCCCGGGAACTCAAAACGGAGAAGGACATCGTTGACTGGAATGCTGGCAGAATTCAGGTTCTTTTGATGCACCCGGCTTCCGGGGGTCACGGGCTCAACCTCCAAGCCGGAGGACACCGCATCATCTGGTTTGGGCAGACCTATTCTCTCGAGCTGGAGCAACAATTCAATGCTCGGCTTGACCGACAAGGACAGAAGGAGGTCGTGATAGTCAATAAACTGGTATGCTCGAAGACAGTGGACCAGGACGTCATAAGAGCCCAGAAAGCGAAGACCCGGGGGCAGGATGCTCTCATGGAAGCTGTAAAAGCGAGGGTAGAAAAATATCTGAAAAAATATCGCAAAACATCGTAGTATTTGTCGCAGAAGTATTATATTTATGATATAAACAAAACGATAACACTGTGAACTACGAGAACAAACATCGAATCGAAAGTCTGGCAAAAGCTGCTTGTCCCAACAACAAAAAAGTCTCGGTCATATTCCGAAGCAAAGAGAACAAGTTGTCCGACCGACCTAACGCTTTTATAGTAACTGTCGGAAAGAAGGGCTATACCTCAGTTAGACAGTCGAACTACTGGGCAGTAGACACAGTCAATTCCTGCAAAGATTACTCCGACCAGGAGCTCGCCCAGATCCTGAACACGATAACCAAAGACCTCGGGGCCCTCCGATTCTTCGGCTATCAGGATGCTAAACTCGTAAATTACAAAGGTGAAGAAGTAGAGGATTAGCCTCTACTTTTCTTCCGTTTTATCGTATATTTATACTACAGACAAAAGGACAATGAAACGGTATTACTACGAATTAATGGACGAGGACTACAGTAGCTACGAAGCAGCTATCCCCGACGGAAGAATCAAAGCCAGAGCCATTGCTCAAGCAAAGCGAGCAATGAGGGACTTGGGGATCCGAAGGGCTCTACTGGTAGTCAATAGCATGAGGACCTCCAACATATTGGACATAATCACAGTCGAATTGGATTGAAATAATTTCAATTTTTCTGGTGAAAAATTTTTTTTAATTGGTCATTTTTTCTTACTTTTACACTACACTTAACAACTAAACACTATGGAAAAGTTTATCGAAAAGTACAAGAGCTACAGCTCGAAAGTTCTTCAAAAGTTGGCCAAGGTCAAGACCGGTGACGAGCTTGACGCCATCGAATCCATCCTCGCATCGAGAGGAGCATCTCAGGAACATCCGGCAGAGGAGGGCGCTGTCTACAACGCCACTGAGACCGAAGAGTACAAAGCCGAGAACGGCATCAAGGAGAACGACGAGGTCGCCGAGGAGAAGCCGAAGAAGGCTCGCAAGACCAAGACCCAGAAGGAGCCCAAGGAACCTCGCCTGCTGAAGAAGGAGACCTCGGACGAGGAGGCAAAGGCTAACCTCGAGAATGCCAAAGTCAACATCGGTCGCTTCTGCAAGTTCATCTGCACGAAGACCAAGGAGCAGACCGACGGCATCATCATCGGAGTTCGTCTCGACCCCCGCAACAACTTCATCCAGTACCGCATCAAGACCAACGACGGTCACGTCTGGGGAAAGGGCATCAACTCGAAGGACCTGGAGCTCGGCGAGATGGCACCGGTTCCCGAAGAGACCGAGAAGCCGAAGCGCGGCCGGAAGAAGGCAGCTCCCGAAGCAGCTCCCGAAGCAGAACAGAACGAGCCGGAGAACGCACCGGCTGAGGAGTAAGTCAGAACTCCTCGCCCAATGGAGCCGTCACTCCGTTGGGCACCCCGGAGTAGTCTAGGAGGGTTCGAGTCCCTCCCCGGGGTCTAACCTATATACTAAAAATTATGAGTAACATACTTAAACACGCTGACCAAATCATTAATGAGCGGGCGGAGGAAAAGGAGAGACAATACGGGCCGTTCATGGAATGCAACCAGAAGGCCGCAGAGATCGCTTCGGTCATTACCGGTAAGCCTCTGACCGCTCTCGATGTTTCTTGGGTCCAAGTGGCAGTGAAAATGGCACGTGAATCCAATGCACACAAGGAGGACAACCTCCTTGACATGGTAGCTACAATCGGGGCCATCAATAACGAACTCGAGGACCCCAAGCCGTTAAAAGCTCCAGAGGTGGTACCTACGTACTTCTCAACCATTTCGGAGGCTGTAGACTTCATCCGGATCAGTCCCATCGAGGTGCATGAGATCAAACATGTTCTCACAGAAGAGGGACGCAGAATAGCTGTATATTACTCCCACAAAGAAGATCCATTCTCAAACATCAAGCCATGAATACCCAAGACTTTAAGCCATTCATTAAGAGCTGGGAAGAGATTTATGCCCTCCAGGGGGAGCTCCAGCTCATGTACAGGCCACACTTCAAGGAGCGCATCGCGAACTTTGACATTAACACTTTGGAGGATCAAGAACTATTCAAGAAACTCTGTTGGCAGATTGTCGAGGAACTCGCTGAGGCAAGGGAGGCTATCGAGGGGGAACTCGATGGCGAGCACTTTAATGAGGAGCTGATTGACGCATTCAACTTCATGTTGGAGCTTTACCAGCTTTATGGCATGACTCCCACTTTCGTCTGGACGCTGCCTAAATGGGCACAGGTTCTGGAAGACGAAGATTTTGCGGGAGATCTGCTTGCCTTAATCGGAAACATCGGCATGACAGCAAACTGTCTCAAGAACAGAGAGTGGAGACAATCTCAGTACATGGTTGACTTGATAGTTTTCGAGGGCCGGCTCAAGCGGATATGGACTTACTTCGTCATAATGTTCGAGCATTTGGGTCTCTCAGAGACTCGAGTCAAAGAGCTCTGGTCGTTGAAGTATCAAGTAAATCTGTTTCGCATTAAATCCAAATACTGATATGGGTAGAATATTTAAAGACTGTTTCGAAATGATCCGGGAGATGGATCGGGAGCTCAAGGTTTCCGGCATCACGGTCCCGGTCAACCATTACCAAAACCAAGAACTCAGCGGGGACGACCGGCTCACCAAGGAACTCATCGGAGTGAGCTTTGTCATCTCGAAGCCGTATCTCGGCAAACGTGAGATGCTCGATTTCATGTTCAAAGACGAGGCCGAGCTCATCGAGAAGTACTGCCGAGCAGAGCTCTCCGACCGGCTTGACCGAAACGGAGTCAACCCCGGTAAAAGCTGGGAAATCCGACAGGACTTGTGGCAGAAGTTGGTGAGCAAGACTCGGCAGGAGGGTCGTTTCGACTACACCTATTCGGAGCGTCTGCACATCTTCCACAAGGGTCCCGAGATCCACCAGTTGGATAATGTCATCATGACTCTCCGGGACGACCCGCACTCCAGACGAGCAATGGTCATGATCTTCGAGCCGGAGGACACCCGGGCAACAGCCGGGGCTCTTACCCGAGTACCTTGCTCCGTCAGCTACCAGTTCCTCATCCGGAACAATCGACTCCTCGTGATATATTATATCCGGAGCAATGACTTCTTCAAGCACTTCGCAATTGACATCTGGTTGACGGAGGCCATGATGGACTACGTGTTCAACATCCTCGCAGCCACCTATCCCTCTCTCAAGAAGGGATCTCTGCATTACTTCGCTGGGTCCCTCCATGCATACAACGAAGATCTTTCCAAATGGGTAATCTACTAAATTATGACTATCGACGAAGCAAGAGCTAAAGCTCATCAGCAATATGACGATTGCATGTTCTGTCCGGGATGCTCGAAGCTCCTGACTGGGCTCCACATGGAGAGCAGGTGCTACACCAACTAGATCGAGAAGAAGGCACAACAAATCCTCAAAAACTCGAAGAAAAGTCATGACAGGAGGAAGTGATGAGCCTATCATCATCGGGCTGGCAATAGCAGTAATAATCGGAATAGGGATCGTTTGTCTCGTGGACGCTCTCAAAAACAAACTCAAGTGATATGTGCGGAATAAGTATAACAAGAAGGATTAACGCCATTGACAAGATACAGCATAGGGGCATCGAGTCCGTCCAGATTGCCGAAGGAGGATGGTTCCTCGGTCATGTTCGTTTGCCCATTCAGACTGAGCCAGGTGACCGGATGGCTCAGCCCATAGAGCTAGCCGGAAACAACGGGTGGCTCCTTTATGTCGGGGAAATCTACAACTATCCTACGAGGTATTCCAGCGACGTCGAGTATCTTCGCGACTTGTTTGGATCCTCGTGTCTCGAAGACATCATCTATGAAGCCAACAACTGGGATGGCATGTGGGCAATATGCTGGTACAGGAAGGGTCAAATTATTGCTTTCACCGACCCCCTCGGAAAGAAGCAACTCTACTACAACCAATTCGGGGAAATCTGCTCGGAGATAACCCCGTTGGTGTCGGACTTCCGAGACTTCGACCGGTACTATCAGTCGGAAGTGTTCAAATGGGGGTACAACTGGGATGACAGAACTCCATGGAACAACGTCAAGCGTATTATGCCGAATACTGTCTATTCCTTCGATGACATGAAGGTGAAGCCCACCATTATCCGGGGGGACTACTACAGATGGGGGATAGGGGAACGGAGTCATTTCGCAAAATCCAAGTTCGCCGAAGTCCTCCGGGGCTTGGTCGAGAGGTCCGTAAAACGCCGGGCAATGTACTCTAAAGTCCTGGTCGGAGCTTTGGTTTCTGGAGGACTGGATTCATCCATAGTTGCCTCTATTCTTCATCGAATGGGCCTGGGGGTTAATCTCTATATGGTGGAGAATAATGAATCAAAATTTGGCATGCTATTGTCCGAATTCTTAGGGGTTTCCATCACCTCTCTTGGCCCTATCCCCGATGATGATTGCCTGGAGAGGTGTCTCCGCTACAACGAGACCCCCATCGACTTGGGCTCCATGATCCCCCAGTTCCGACTCATGGAGAAGGTCAAGGAGAAGGTCATCCTGACCGGGGATGGAGCTGACGAACTCTTCGGAGGCTATCGCCGAGTTGATGATTATGACTCCCAGCTCTCAGACGTGTTCCAAGAGCTTCCGTTCTACCACATGCCTCGGCTTGACCGGGCTTCCATGAGGAGCACAGTTGAACTCCGGTCACCATTCCTGGGACATGACGTTGTCAGGTTCGCTCTCCGTTTGCCCCGGGAGGACAGAATTCACAAGCGCATTCTCAAAGATGCTTTCAGCGATGTCCTGCCTCAGGAGATTCTCGACCGACCCAAAGAGCCTCTCAAGTGTCGGAGCATCCGACAGGATCCGATGGCGTACCGCAAGAAGTGTCACGAAATATTCTACAACTTATGGCAATAGCTATCGGATATTACCGGATATGGTTTAAAGAAGATGACTCCAACACGGAGACTCAGTGGTTCAAAATGACGCTCCGGAAGGGATCTGTTAGACCTTCCATCCGTTCTATAAATCGGGAAGAGGCTCTGTGGTGGATCAAGTCCCGAAAAATGAAAGACGTCACCCCCGGAAATCCCGCAGGCAAGATATTTGAATCGGATGGTCAACCGTTCAAGAAGGCATTCCAGGAGCTGCCTCTTCATACTCGGTATAATTTCATAGAAGGAGCATCACTCTCATCAGGCACAACACACCGAGCTCGTCTCGAAAAATATTTTAAAAAATGAAAATCGTAAAAGTAAGAAATGTCAAGACCCCGACCAGAGGAACGGGTCTGTCCGCCGGGCTGGACTTCTACATCCCGGAAGACTTCGAAGCCAAACAGATCTGGCCGGGCGAAAGCATCAACATTCCGTCGGGAATTCGGGCTCGAATACCCCGGGGGTGTGCCCTCATCATGTTCAACAAGAGCGGTATTGCCACCAAGCACCAGCTCCAGGTCGGAGCCTGCGTGGTTGACGAAGACTACCAAGGAGAAATCCATCTGCACGTCATGAATGTCGGCAAGGAGCTCGTCATCCTCAAGCCGGGGATGAAGCTGGTTCAGGGTTTGGTGATGCCTGTCTTCTATACCGGGGTGGAAGTTCTCGAGTCGGAGGCCGAGCTTTTCCCGCAATCGACTGAGAGAGGAGCGGGGGGCTTCGGGTCCACGGGTGAATAGGGCCCCGGCCCCAAAAGTTGATAAAACCATTGTTCCATTGTTT